>ERZ808051.571-NODE-571-length-37707-cov-6.004969_pt1 | contig 37707 bp, 35 predicted proteins | sample MGYA00380199_ERZ808051 | MGnify/ENA primary metagenome ERZ808051 (study PRJEB31490, sample SAMN06133391) | mouse gut metagenome | isolation source: J11 | host: mice | place: China: Chengdu | collected 2015-05 ...
ACTCCCTGAAGGACTGGGCCAAGGACGCGCCCCTGGTGATCTACGGCTGCACCACCACCCAGCCCTGCGTGGCCGTGGCCTCCGAGACCTTCGCCGACCGCTACTTCCAGCTCACCCCCTCCGCCTCCTCCCCCGACGTCACCAACGGGAAGGACAACGTGTTCCAGATGTGCTTCACCGACCCCGGCCAGGGCAACGCCGCCGCCGAGTACCTGAAGAGCGCCGGCCTGGGCACTAAGATCGGCGTCATCTACAACAACGGCGACCCCTATTCCACCGGCATTGCCGAGGCCTTCATCGCCAAGGCCAAGGAGGTCGGCCTGGAGGTGGTGGCCACCTCCACCTACCCCGAGGACACCACCACCGACTACACCGTGCAGCTTAACGCCTGCAAGGACGCCGGGGCCGACCTGGTGTTCCTGCCCATCTACTACACCCCCGCCTCCCTGATTCTGGCCCAGGCCAAGCAGATGGATTACGCCCCCATCTTCTTCGGCGGCGACGGCATGGACGGCATGCTGGACATGAAGGGCTTCGACAAGTCCCTGGCCGAGGGCCTGCTGCTGATGACCCCCTTCAACGCCTCCGGCACCGACGAGCGCACCAAGACCTTTGTGGAGACCTATCAGGCCGCCCACGAGATTCTGCCCAACCAGTTCGCCGCCGACGGCTACGACTGCATGTACGCCATCTACGAGGCCTGCTGCCAGATCGACGGCATCGCCGACATGGACAGCGCCCAGCTGTGCGACGCTCTGTCCGCCCTGTTCACCGGCGGCCAGTTCTCCGTGGACGGCCTCACCGGCTCTGGCATGAAGTGGCTCACCACCGGCGAGGTGTCCAAGGCCCCCGTGGTGGTCAAGGTGGAAAACGGCGGGTATGTCACCCAGTAACTGACTTTTTCTTGAAAGAAAAGTAAGCAAAAAGAACTTTAGTTCGCTACGGACAGGGTGCATACCTGTTTCGTGACTGCCCGGTCACGAACACAAAACGGGTACTGCACATTTTATCCCACAGACTTTCAGCCGCGGCGGAGGGTTTCCCCCGTCGCGGCCCTGTCGTATTTTTTAGAGAGAGGTGAGAAAATGTCCTTCCTGAACAATGTGATCACCGGCGTCAGCCTGGGCAGCATCTACGCCATCATCGCCCTGGGCTACACCATGGTGTACGGCATCGCAAAAATGCTGAACTTTGCCCACGGCGACGTGATCATGGTGGGCGCCTATGTGTGCTTCTTCGCCGTGGGCGGCGGGGGCCTGCCCCCGGTGGTGGGCGTCCTCCTGGCGGTGGCGGTGTGCACAGTGCTGGGCATTACCATCGAGCGGCTGGCCTACAAGCCCCTGCGGGCCGCCCCCTCCCTGGCGGTGCTCATCACCGCCATCGGCGTCAGCTACCTGCTGCAAAACAGCGCCCAGCTCCTGTGGGGCGCGGACACCAAAACCTTCCGGCCGCTGGTGGAGGGCAGCCTGGTGCTGGTCCCCGGCCAGCTGTCCATCTCCTACGTGGCCATTCTCTCCATCGTCTGCTGCGTGGTGGTGATGATCGCCCTGACCCTGTTCACCGGCCAGACCAAACTGGGCAAGGCCATGCGGGCCTGCTCGGAGGACAAGGCCGCCGCCCAGCTCATGGGCATCGACGTGAACGCCACCATCTCCATGACCTTTGCCATCGGCTCCGCCCTGGCCGCCGTGGCCGGGGTGCTGATGTGCTCCGCCTATCCGGTGCTGTCCCCCACCACCGGCTCCATGCCGGGCATCCGGGCCTTCACCGCCGCCGTGTTCGGCGGCATTGGCTCCATCCCCGGGGCCCTGCTGGGGGGCATCCTGCTGGGGGTCATCGAAACCTTCGCCAAGGCGTACATCTCCACCGACCTGTCCGACGCGGTGGTGTTCGCGGTGCTCATCATCGTGCTGCTGGTAAAGCCCGCCGGGCTCATGGGCAGGTACGTGCCCGAGAAAGTGTGAGGGCGCCATGAAAAAGATCAACAAAAACTCCCTCAACGGGTTCGTCAACTACGGCATTGTCATCGCCGCCTTCGCCGTCATCCAGGTCCTGCTGGGCATGGGCAGGCTGTCCAACTCCCTTCAGAGCCTGCTGGTGCCCGCCTGCTGCTACATCGTCATGGCGGTGTCCCTCAACCTGACGGTGGGCATTCTGGGCGAGCTGTCCCTGGGCCACGCGGGCTTCATGAGCCTGGGGGCCTTCTCCGGCATCGTGGCCTCCATCCTGCTCCAGCCCATCATTCCCGCCGCTCCGCTGCGGCTGGCCGTTTCCATGGCGGTGGGCGCGGTGGCGGGGGCGCTGGGCGGCGTCATCGTGGGCGTGCCGGTGCTCCGCCTTCAGGGCGACTACCTGGCCATCGTCACCCTGGCCTTCGGCCAGATCATCAAGAACATCATCATGGTGCTCTACGTGGGGGTGGACGACCGGGGCATCCACATCGCCGCCAGCTCCGAGCGCTTTGACCTGGCCGAAGGCGGCACCGCCATCATCAAGGGCCCCATGGGGGCGGTGGGCGTCACCAAGCTGGCCTCCTTCACCGCCGGGTTCATCCTCATTCTCATCACCCTGGTGATCGTGCAGAACCTGGTGAACAGCCGGGCCGGCCGGGCCATCATGGCCCTGCGGGACAACCGCATCGCCGCCGAGAGCGTGGGCATCAACTCCACCAAGTACAAACTGATGGCTTTTGTCACCTCCGCCGCCCTGGCGGGGGCCGCCGGAGCCCTGTGGGGGCTGAACTACTCGTCCACCGGGGCCTCCAAGTTCGACTTCAACACCTCCATTCTGGTGCTGGTGTTTGTGGTGCTGGGGGGGCTGGGCTCCATCCGGGGGTCCATCATCGCCGCCGCCCTGCTCTACGTCCTGCCGGAGATGCTCCGCGGCCTGGGCCTGAACGACTTCCGTATGCTCATCTACGCCATCGTGCTGATCCTGGTCATGCTGGCCACCAACAACGACCAGCTCAAGGCCCTGCTGGGCCGCGTCATACCGAAACGAAAGGGGGCGCCATCCAATGGCTGAGAAGAAGCAGTTCCAAAAGGGCAAAATGGTGCCCGTGCCCAGCGTGTCCATCATCCCGGAGCGGGACCTGGACAAGTCCCCCATCCTGGAGTGCAGCCACCTGGGCATCGACTTCGGCGGCCTCACCGCCGTCAACGAGTTCAACGTCACCGTGGGCCGCACGGAGATCGCCGGCCTCATCGGCCCCAACGGCGCGGGCAAAACCACCGTGTTCAACCTGCTCACCAAGGTGTACCAGCCCACCCGGGGCACCATCCTGCTGGACGGCATGGACACCCACGGCAAAACCCCCTCTCAGGTGAACCGCATGGGCATTGCCCGCACCTTCCAGAACATCCGGCTGTTCAACAACCTGACCGTGGAGGACAATGTGAAAATCGGCCTCCACAATCAGGAGAAGTATTCCATGTTCTCCGGCATTCTCCGCCTGCCCAAGTACTGGCGGCAGGAGAAGGCCGCCCACGAGCGGGCGCTGGAGCTGCTGTCCATCTTCGACATGCAGGACCTGGCCGGCCATCAGGCGGGCTCCCTGCCCTACGGCGCCCAGCGGCGGCTGGAGATCGTCCGGGCCCTGGCCACCAACCCGTCCCTGCTGCTGCTGGACGAGCCGGCGGCGGGCATGAACCCCTCGGAGACGGCGGAGCTGATGGAGAACATCGTCAAAATCCGGGACACCTTCCAGATCGCCATCATGCTCATTGAGCACGACATGAGCCTGGTGATGGGCATCTGCGAGGGCATCTGCGTGCTCAACTTCGGGCAGATCATCGCCAAGGGCACCGCGGAGGAAATCCAGTCCAACCCCACGGTCATCGAGGCCTACCTGGGCAAGCAGCAGTGAGGAGGATGCGGATATGCTGACAGTCAACGACATTAACGTGTACTACGGCGCCATCCACGCCATCAAAGGGGTGTCCTTTCAGGTAAACGACGGCGAGGTGGTCACCCTCATCGGGGCCAACGGCGCCGGCAAGTCCACCATTCTGAACACGGTGTGCGGCCTGCTCCACACCCGTACCGGCTCCATTGAGTTTCTGGGCAAAAATCTGGCCTCCGTCCCCCCCCACAAGGTGGTGGAGCTGGGCATGGCCCACGTCCCGGAGGGGCGGCGCATTTTTCAGCAGATGACGGTGGAGGAGAACCTGGAAATGGGGGCGTACACTCAGCCCCGTTCCAGCGTGGACCCCAACCTGGACCGGGTATACGAGCAGTTCCCCCGGCTGAAGGAGCGCAGAAAGCAGGTGGCGGGCACCCTGTCCGGCGGCGAGCAGCAGATGCTGGCCATGGGCCGGGGACTTATGTCCAACCCCAAGCTGCTGATGCTGGACGAACCCTCCATGGGGCTGGCCCCCATTCTGGTGGATCAGATTTTCGACATCATCCGCAAGCTGCACAAGGCGGGCGTCACCATCCTTCTGGTGGAGCAGAACGCCCAGATGGCCCTCAGCGTGGCCGACCGGGGCTATGTGCTGGAGACGGGTAAAATCGTGGCCACCGGCACAGGCGGCGAGCTGCTCCGCGACGAAGCGGTCAAAAAGGCGTATCTGGGAGGGTAAGGGAGAAGCGCTGAGCCGTCGTGAGCAGCGCGGATGGAACGGAGCGAGGACAAAAGCCCAGCCGCCGCACAGCGGGGGGCGGGTTTTGTCCGAGTCGGAGCGAAGCCGCGCGTTGCGAACAGGCGAAGCGTGACAATAAATATTCGCGAAACGGGGCGCGCCGAGTGACGCGCCCCGTTTTTTATATGCCATACCGCAGGTCAGGCGGCGCTGGGCGCAGGTCGCGCGCCCGCCTCTTGCGGGGCGGGGCAAAGTGAGGTATGCTGGGGCTGTGATCACAGAAGGAGCGCGGCGCATAAGGAGGGAAAGCCTATGAAAGTGACCGTGGAGGAGTGCCCGGAGCTGGACCAGGCGGAGGTGGTCGTACGCTGCCCCCGGCTGGACGCCCGGACCGCCCGGCTGGTGGAGCTGCTCCGGCTGTCCGACGCCCGGCTCACCGGGGAGAAGGACGGCGAAACCTGCATCCTGGACGGGGCCGAGGTGCTCTACATCGACACGGTGGACCGGGGCACCTTTCTGTACACCGCCGGCGGGGTGTACCAGACCCGCCTGCGGCTGTACGAGCTGGAGGAGCAGCTGGCCCCCCGGGACTTTATCCGGGTGAGCAAATCCGTTCTTGTAAACTTCGGGCAGGTGCGCTCGCTGCGCCCCGACCTCGGGGGCCGGCTACGGCTCACCCTGTCCAACGGCGAGGTGGTGGTGGCAAACCGCCAGTACGTCCCCGCCATCAAGGCAAAGCTGGGACTGTGAAAGGAGTTGTCCGTCATGAAAAAGTTTTTTGAAGTGGTTGTGACCATCAAGGAGCGGGTGGCCCTGGCCTATGCCGCCGCCATGTGCATCTACCTTTTTTTCCTGTTTTTGTTCCGGCAGGAGGGAGCTACCCTGCCTCAGCTGTTCTCCGTGCTGCTGGCCAGCGTGGCGGCGGGGGCGATGCAGGTGATGGCATTTTCCGACCTGTTCATCAAGAAACTGGCCTACAGCTGGCGGATGATGATATTTTTTGTCGTCTTTGGGGCCATTCTTACCGGCATCGCGGTGGGCTTCGGCTGGTTTCCGGCGGAGAACGCCGGGGCCTGGGTGATCTTTGGGGTGACTTTTGTGCTCATCTTCGCCGCCATCGCCGCGGGAATCGAGATTTACTACCGCGCCAGCGGGCGCAGGTGGGACGACCGGCTGGACTGGTATCATAAAAACCGGGGGCGGAAATAGCCGCCGGGCAGGTTTGAAAATTGCGTCCGGCAATACACGCGGATGGTTTGGCAGCCACCGGCCAGATTGTATACAATCTGGCCGGTTTGTTTGCGTCAGAGGGCAGAACGCGCCCAAAGGTCCCGGCCTTTCAGGCGTGTGCCGCCGCGCGGGGCGGCGTGGGGGCCCGCCGCCGGAACAGGAAAAAAATGGGGACACGCTTAGGATTTGACTATTGCCCGCCGATGTTGTATAATAACATGATTTTGTGCGGCATTCCGATCAGGGGGTGGAGCCATGTGGGTCGCTGACCAATGGACGGACTATGAGCTGCTGGATTGCGGCCGGGGCGAGAAGCTGGAGCGCTGGGGGGACAAGCTGCTGGTGCGGCCCGACCCCCAGGCCATCTGGAACACCCCCCGGGCCCACCGGGGCTGGAAGCGCCCCGACGCCCGGTACGCCCGGTCCAGCACCGGCGGGGGCCAGTGGGCGGACAAGAGCGTCCCCCAGCGGTGGCGGGTGGCCTACAGGGACCTCACCTTCAACGTGGGACTGATGAACTTCAAGCACACCGGGGTGTTTCCTGAGCAGGCCGCCAACTGGGATTTCGCCCGGGAGCAGATCCAAAACGCGGGCCGCCCCGTCAGCGTGCTCAACCTGTTCGCCTACACCGGCGGGGCCACCATCGCCTGCGCGGCGGCGGGGGCCAGCGTCTGCCACGTGGACGCGGCCAGGGGCATGGTCCAGTGGGCCCGGGACAACGCCAAGTCCTCCGGCCTGGAGGACCGGCCCATCCGCTGGATCGTGGACGACTGCGCCAAGTTCGTGGAGCGGGAGATCCGGCGCGGGCGAACTTACGACGCCGTCATCATGGACCCGCCCTCCTACGGCCGGGGGCCCTCCGGCGAGGTGTGGAAGCTGGAGGAAAACCTGTACCCCTTTGTGGAGCTGGTGGCCGGAGTGCTGTCCGACCGCCCGCTGTTCGTGATTTTGAACTCCTACACCACGGGGCTGGCCCCGTCGGTGCTGACCTACATCTTACAGACCGTCATCGGCGGCAAATTCGGCGGGCGCACCGTGTCCGGCGAGCTGGGCCTGCCCGTCACCGCCACGGGGCTGGTCCTGCCCTGCGGGGCCACGGGGCGGTGGACGGCTAAATGACCAATCTCAAGGTCCGAATCATTCGCCTGTGGGACCTGGACTGGTATCCCGGCTGGGCGGAGTGCGTTTTGGTGGACGCATTTGGCGTGGAGCATCGTTTTCGAGACAAAATCTCTGTGGCTTCCCGCCGAAACATCGCCCCGGAGGCCGTCCCCTGCGATGGAGTGATCCGTTGCACCAAAGAGGAGGAACACCTGGATGGAACCGTAACAGTGAATACGCAATTGCCAGATGACATTGAATCGACAGCGGGGGAGCACCTGTTCCGTGTGTTTCCCAGCCAGCTGACCGACGGAGAGGTTTTTCCATGAGCGATTCCATTCTGAAAACTGAAAACCTCACCTTCCGCTACACCACCGAGGAGGGGGTAGCCCCCACGGTGCTGGACGGCCTCACTCTGTCCATCCAGCCGGGGGAGTTCGTGGCGGTGCTGGGCCACAACGGGTCGGGCAAATCCACCCTGGCCAAGCACTTCAACGCCATTCTCCTGCCCTCCGGGGGCAAGGTGTACGTGGACGGCATGGACACCTGCGACGAGGATAAGCTGCTGGATATCCGCCGCCAGGTGGGCATGGTGTTCCAGAACCCGGACAACCAGATCGTGGCCAGCGTGGTGGAGGAGGACGTGGCCTTCGGCCCGGAGAACCTGGGGGTGCCCTCCGGGGAGATCCGGGAGCGGGTGGACCGGGCCTTGAAGGCCGTGCGGATGACGGAGTACGCCCGCCACGCCCCCCACCTGCTGTCCGGCGGGCAGAAGCAGCGGGTGGCCATCGCCGGGGTGCTGGCCATGCGGCCCCGGTGCATCGTGCTGGACGAGCCCACCGCCATGCTGGACCCGGTGGGCCGCAGGGAGGTGCTGGACACCATCCGCTATCTCAACCGGGAGCAGGGGATCACGGTGGTGCTCATCACCCACCACATGGACGAGGCCGCCCAGGCGGACCGTTTGATCGTCATGCACGACGGCCACATCGTGGCCGACGACAAGCCCGCGCTGGTGTTCCAGAACGTGGACGGCCTGCGGTCCCTGGGGCTGGAGGTGCCCGAGCCGGTGGCCCTGCTGTACGAGCTGCGGCAGGCGGGGGTGGACGTGCCCCTCACCGCGCTGACGGTGGATGAGTGCGCTGGAGTTCTCAAGGAGCTGCTGGACAGTGCAGGGTAATAAGGAGAGGGCTGGATGGATTGGAATTTACTGAATTGTTTGGCTGACGCCCGGATTATCTCCGTTGACAAGGGCCGCAATGTGTTGGTGCTTGCCCTTGACTGCGCCAATGCCGACCATATTTCAGCATCTATTCAGGAATTACGCTTTTTTGATTATTCTATTACGCAGGACGCTGAGCTGACCGGCTGTACCTGGCACCGGCACAGCCTGACCGTCGGCCCAGAATCCCAAACCATGGAACTGACAGTATATGCCCCCTCAACAAGGCGCAAACCCTCCCAACGGCGGTTTGTTTTTCGTTTCAAATGCATGGAAATCATTCCTCAGTAAGGAGTTCCATAGATGGCAGCTATTATCGAAACCAGACAACTGACCCACACCTACAGCCAGGGCACCCCCTTCCAGCACACCGCCCTGGACAGCGTGGACTTCTCCGCTGCTCCCGGCGAGTACCTGGCCATTATCGGCCGCACCGGGTCGGGAAAGTCCACCCTGATCCAGCACCTCAACGGCCTGCTGAAGCCCACCTCCGGCCAGGTATTGTTTGACGGCGCGGACATCTGGGAGAGCAAGGAGCGCACCCGGCAGGTCCGCTGCCAGGTGGGGCTGGTGTTCCAGTACCCGGAGTACCAGCTCTTTGAGGAGACGGTGTATCAGGACATCGCCTTCGGCCCCAAAAACATGGGGCTGGACAAGGACGAGGTGGACCGCCGGGTCAAACAGTCCGCCCGGTTCGTGGGGCTGGAGCCCGGTGTGCTGGAGAAGTCCCCCTTCGACCTGTCCGGCGGGCAGAAGCGCCGGGTGGCCATCGCCGGGGTCATCGCCATGGAACCCCAGGTGCTGGTGCTGGACGAGCCCACCGCCGGCCTGGACCCCTCCGGCTCCGCCCGCATCCTGGACAACATCCGCACCTACCACCAGGAGAAAAACGCCTGCATCATCCTGGTGTCCCACTCCATGGAGGAGGTGGCCCGGGAGGCCGGACGGCTGGTGGTCATCCACCAGGGGACCATCCCCTTCTCCGGCCCCCCCGAGTCGGTGTTCGCCCACGGGGAGGAGCTGGAGGCCATGGGCCTGGGCGTACCCGCCATGACCCGGGTGTTCGCCCGGCTGCGTTCCATGGGGGTGGACCTGCCCGCCTCGGTGTACACCATCCCCCAGGCCCGTGAGGCCGTGATGGCCGCTCTCCATCGGGGCCCCCGCAAAGCCGCCCTTGGGCTTTGTGGGGAGAGGAAGAAGGAGCCTGCGGATACGGAAGCTTCAGCGCCCTGGGCTGAAGCCGGAATGGAGCAGTCTGCTTCTGACGAAGGGGGGGCGACATAATGGCGCTGCGCGACATCACCCTGGGCCAGTATTTCCCGGGCAGCTCCCCCATCCACCGGCTGGACCCCAGAGCCAAGCTGGTGGCCATGATCTGCTATATCGTGGCCCTGTTTCTGGGCCAGTGGTTCGTCACCTACGCCGTGCTGCTCGTGACGCTGGCGGCGGTGGTAAAGGCGTCCACCGTGAAGCCCAAAGCCCTGGTGCGGGGGCTGAAGCCGGTGGTGTTCATCCTGGTGTTTACCGCCGTGCTCAACATCTTCTACACCCCCGGCGAACCGCTGGTGTCCTTCTGGATCTTCAACATCACCCGGGAGGGCATCCTTCACGCCTTTTTCATGGTGGTGCGCATCATCATGCTCATCACCTGCACCTTCCTGCTCACCTACACCACCTCCCCCCTGGAGCTCACCGACGGGCTGGAGTCCCTCATGGGGCCGCTGAAAAAAATCCACGTCCCCGTCCACGAGCTGTCCATGATGATGTCCATCGCCCTGCGGTTCATCCCCACCCTCATCGAGGAGACGGACAAGATCATGTCCGCCCAGAAGGCCCGGGGCGCAGACTTCGAGTCGGGCAGCCTCATGCAGCGGGCCCGCGCGCTGATCCCCCTGCTGGTGCCGCTGTTCATCTCCGCCTTCCGGCGGGCGGACGAGCTGGCCACCGCCATGGAGTGCCGCTGCTACCACGGCGGCGAGGGCCGCACCCGGATGAAGCAGCTCCACTACCGCCCCGGCGATGTCCTGTTTATGGCCGGAGCGCTGGCGCTGGCGGTGTCCGTGGGCGTCCTCGGACATTTCGGACTGTAAGGGCCTTCCTTTTTTCTTTGAACAGAAAAAAGGAAGAAGCGCTGCGCCGTTGTGAGCAGCGCGGATGGACCAAAGCGAGGGCAAAAGCCCCAGCAGGGCCAACGGCCCTGACGGGTTTTGCCCTCGCGTTTGGGAAGCCGCGCGCCGCATATTAGAAACAGCTTCAAGTTCTTTTTCTTGCTTCTTCTTTTTCGTTCAAGAAAAAGAAGAAGGCCCTTGACCTTCAAACGAAAGGCGGTACAGCCAATGGAACAGCGCAACATTGCCCTGCGGCTGAGCTACACCGGCACCGCCTACCACGGCTGGCAGGTGCAGAAAAACGCGGTGTCCGTGGCGGAGGTCCTGGAGGAGGCCCTGGCCTCTGTGGTGTGCCATCCGGTGAAGGTCACCGGGGCGGGCCGCACCGACGCCGGGGTCCACGCTCAGGTGTACGTGGCCAACTTCCGCACCACCTCCGGCATCCCGGTGGAGCGGCTGCCCCTGGCGGTGAACACCCGGCTCCCCGACGACATCTCGGTGCATAAGGCCACCGTGGTGCCCGGCGGCTTCAACGCCATCGGCTCCTGCCGGAAAAAGGAGTACACCTATAAAATTTACAACTCCCGCATTCGGGACCCGTTTTTCGTCAACCGGGTGTGGTTCTACCCAAAGCCGCTGGACGAGCGCGTCATGGCGGAGGCGGCGCGGCAGTTTGTGGGCACCCACGACTTTGCCGCCGTCCGCTCGGTGGGCACCGAAACCCGCACCACCGTGCGCACCGTCCACTACTTCGACATCCAGCGCCGCGGCAGCCTCATCGACTGCCGGGTGTGCGCCGACGGCTTCCTGTACAACATGGTGCGGGCCATGGTGGGCACCTGCGTCTACGCCGCCGAGGGCAAGCTGAGTCCGGCGGAGATTCCGGACATTCTGGAGTCCCGAAACAGGACCCTGGCGGGGCCCACCGCCCCGCCCGACGGGTTATATATGACCAATCTGTGGTACGATGAGGATGTGCTGTAAGGGGGGCCCCATCCCCGGCGGCATCCCCTGACAACGGAGTGCACATGGACGAGCAGAAACAGCAAAAACCGAACATCCACCCCCTGACCCCCCGGGAGGAGCAGCCGCCCAAGCCCCGGCGGAAGCTGCCCCGCTTTGTGGTGCGCACGCTGGCCGCCCTGGTTGTCGTGGCGGCGGCCCTCTCCCTGGCGGCGGCGGTGGCCTTCCGGGATAGCCTGAACCTGGACAGCATCAAGCGCTGGTTCACCTACCGGTCCCTCACCCGCAGCGACAGCGGCCAGGCGGAGTCCTTCGCCTACGGCGGCGAGATCACCGACGCCTTCGCCGTGCTGGACGGAGACCTGCTGGTGTGCTCCCACAACACCATCTCCCTCTACTCCGGCAGCGGAACCCAGTACATTGACCAGCAGGTCAACATGAAAAACCCGGTGGTCAGCTCCAACGGATCGCTGGCCGTGGTGTACGACGCGGGCGGGTCGGAGCTGTACGTGCTGGGCCAGCGGGCGCTGGTGTGGACCGGCGAGGGGCTGGAGTCCATTTTGTCCGCCCGGCTGAACAAAAACGGACAGCTCACGGTGGTCACCCAGGCCAGCGGCTACCGGGGCATGGTGACGGTGTACGACGCCGCCTACGCCCCGGTGCTGAGCATCAATCTGGCCTCCGCCTTTGTCATGGACGCGGCCCTGTCCGACGACGGCCACACGCTGTCCATCCTCACCGTCGGGCAGTCCGGCGGGGCCTTTTCCAGCAGCCTGGAGCTGTACAGCATGGACTATGCCAGCGGACAGTATACCCCGGACTTCACCTGCCCGCTGGGTGGGGGCGTGGTGCTGGAAACCCGGCACACCGCCGCGGCCGTGTGGTCCCTGGGGGACCGGGGGCTCACCGTCACCGGCCACGACGGACAGTCCGCGGGCGTCAGCTGGGCGGACAAGCACCTGCGGCGGTACACCCTCAACGGAGACGGCTTCGCCGCCGTCCTGCTGGGCAAGTACCGGGCGGGCAGCCAGGCGGAGCTGTGGGTGGTGGACGGCCAGGGACAGCGCCGCGTCAAGGAGCTGAACGAGCAGGTGATGTCCATCTCCGCCGCCGGGCGGTATCTGGCCGTCCTCACCAGCGACCGGCTGGATATCTACACCGACCAGCTGGAGCCGTACAACACCCTGAACGGCACTCAGGGCGCCCGGACGGTGCTGCTGATGCCGGACGGCTCCGCCATCCTCATCTCGGCGGACAGCGCCGGATTCTATATCCCCTGATACCGGCCCCGCCCTGGGCGCGGGAAAAGGAGCGTGCTGGAAATGGAAGCATACATATTCGACATCGCGATCGTTGCCCTGCTGGCGCTGTTCGCCTGGAGGGGCGCGGCCAAGGGGCTGGTGCTGTCCCTGTGCGGGCTGGCCGCGGTGTTCGTGGCTTTCTTCGCCGCCCAGTTTCTCTCCGAGCAGTTCTGTAAGCCGGTGGCCGGCATTCTGCGGCCCATTGTAATCCAGGCCGTCCGGGGCGCGGACGCGGAACCGGTCCCCGCAAACCCGGAAACCGGCTATACCGCAGACGAGCTGCTGCGCTCCATCCAGGAAAAGGGGCTGTTTGAGGGCTTCTCCTCCTTTCTGGAGCAGGGCGTCGCCGCGGACGCCCTGGGGCACGGCCCCCTGTCCCCCCTGGAGTCTCTGGCGGGCTACCTGTCCCTGGGAATCGCCCGGTCGCTGCTGTTCGGGCTGGTCTTTCTGGCCGTGCTGCTGATCTGGTTCCTGATGAGCCACGCCCTGGACCTGGCCTTCAAGCTGCCCATCCTGGCCCAGGTAAATCTGGCCGGAGGGCTCGTGGTGGGGCTGGTGAAGGGCGGGCTCATCGCCGCCGTGCTGGTGTGGCTGGGGCAGCTCTCGGGGGTGGTCCCCGCCCAGCCGGACACCCCGGTGCTCTCATTTTTTACCGTCCAGCGGCTGAGCGAGCTGCTGGACGGCCTGCCCGCCTGAACCGCCTCCTTCCAGCAGGCCGAGCTTTTCCCTTCCCCGAAGAAAATTCCCACTCTAAAATTCATGACACGTTCATATTTATTTGATATGGTACTGCAAACCACAGACCGACCCGGGAGAGCCGCCTCTCCCCGAAAGGAGCGACACGATGCGTCCCACACTGTGTACCCGCTGCCGGAAAAACGTAGCGGTGATCTTCATAACCAAAATTGAAAACGGCGAGACGAAAAACGAGGGGCTCTGCCTCAAATGCGCCCGGGAGCTGGGCATCAAGCCGGTGGACGACATGATGAAAAAGATGGGCATCTCCGACGAGGACCTGGAGTCCATCTCCACCGAGATGATGTCCGCCTTTGGCGGCGCCGAGGAGCCGGAGGGCATGGCCCCCGCCTCCGGCGAGGAGGACGGCGGCGACGGCGAGGAGGACGAGGGCCGTACCGCCACCTTCCCCTTCTTGAACAAGCTGTTCGGCGGCTCGTCGGACAGCGGCCCCGACCGGGACCCCATGCAGCGCGGAGGGGCCGCCAAGGAGGACAAAACCGCCGCCAAAGCCGACCGCGGTCAGGGGCAGAAGCGGAAGTTCCTGGAAAACTACTGCATCTCCCTCACCCGCAAGGCCCACGAGGGCAAGCTGGACCGCATTGTGGGCCGCTCCAGCGAGATTGAGCGGACCATCCAGATTCTGAACCGGCGGCAGAAAAACAATCCCTGCCTCATCGGCGATCCCGGCGTGGGCAAGACCGCCATCGCCGAGGGGCTGGCTCAGCGCATCTATGACCGGGACGTGCCCTATAAGCTGCTGGACAAGGAGGTCTACCTGCTGGACCTCACCGCCCTGGTGGCGGGCACCCAGTTCCGGGGTCAGTTCGAGAGCCGCATGAAGGGCCTCATTGACGAGGTGAAAAAGCTGGGCAACATCATCCTGGTCATCGACGAGGTCCACTCCATCGTGGGCGCCGGGGACGCGGAGGGCTCCATGAACGCCGCCAACATCCTCAAGCCCGCCCTGAGCCGGGGGGAGATCCAGGTCATCGGCGCCACCACCCTCACCGAGTACCGCAAGTACATCGAGAAGGATTCCGCCCTGGAGCGCCGGTTCCAGCCCGTCATTGTGGAGGAGCCCTCCATCGACGACTCCGTGGAGATTCTGAAGGGCATCGCCCCCTACTACGAGTCCTTCCACCACGTGTCCATCAGCCCGGACATCTGCCGTCAGGCCGTCACCATGAGCGAGCGCTACATCACCGACCGCTACCTGCCCGACAAGGCCATCGACCTCATCGACGAGGCGTCCTCCGACGTGAACCTCCACAACAAGGACCTGGCCCGGCTGGCCGAGATCGACAAGGAGCTGGCCGACTACGCCAAGGAGATGGAGGTGGTGCTGGCCTCCACCGGCGGGCAGAACGACCCCAAGCTCCAGGAGCTGCAAAAGAAGGAGCAGCGGCTTCAGCGCCAGCGGGACACCCTGGAGATGGCGGTGAGCCGGGACGACGCCGAGGCCCCCAACCGGGACGACCCCGCCTTCCAGGAGCGGCAGGAGGGCCGCAGAAAGCAGATCGCCGAGCTGGGCGAAAAGCTGGCCGGCGTCACCGCCGAGAAGCAGGCGGTGCAGGCCGCCGCCAACGACAAGGCGTACCAGCGGCTGGCGGAGCTGAAGAGCCGTCAGGCCCAGCTCACCGGGGAGCGGGACATTCTGGCCGCCAAGGGGGACCCCCCGCTGACCGCCGCCCACCTGGCCCGGGTCATTGAGCTGTGGACCAAGATCCCCGCCTCCTCCATCCAGGAGCAGGAGTTCGAGCGGCTGGCCAAGCTGGACCAGCGGCTGAAGGAGCACATCGTGGGCCAGGACGACGCGGTGAACGCGGTGGCCAACGCCATCCGCCGGGGGCGGGTGGGTATCTCCGCCAAGCACAAGCCGGTATCCTTCATCTTCGTGGGCTCCACCGGCGTGGGCAAGACCGAGCTGGTGAAGCAGCTGGCCGCCGACCTGTTCTCCTCCCCCGAGTCCCTGATCCGGCTGGACATGAGCGAGTTCATGGAAAAGCACTCCGTGTCCCGGATCATCGGCTCCCCCCCGGGCTACGTGGGCTATGACGACGCGGGCCAGCTCACGGAGAAGATCCGCCGCAAGCCCTACACCGTGGTGCTCTTCGACGAGATCGAAAAGGCCCACCCCGACGTGCTCAACGTGCTGCTGCAAATCCTGGACGACGGCCACATCTCCGACGCCCACGGCAAGGTGGTCAATTTTGAGAACACCGTCATCGTCATGACCTCCAACGCGGGCAGCGACATCAAGGGCGGCTCTCTGGGCTTCGACCGCTCCGCCAACCAGCTGGGGAAGGAAAAGGCCATGAAGGGGCTGGAGTCCTTCCTGCGGCCCGAGTTCATCAACCGGGTGGATGAGATCGTCTACTTCAACCAGCTCACCGAGGACAACTTCAAGGATATTGCCCGGATTATGCTGTCTGAGCTGGACGCCGTCATGAAGGAGAAAAACATCGCCTTCTCTTACGACGGCAGCGTGCTGGACTACCTGGTGAAGAAGTCCTACTCCGCCGCCTACGGGGCCCGGAACCTGCGCCGCCAGATCCAGAAGGACCTGGAGGACCCCATCGCCGCCAAGCTCATCCAGCGCTACGCCGACCCCATCTCCATGATCAGCCTGTCCGCCGACGGCGAGACGCTGAACATCACCACCGATTAAGGCCCTTCCTTTTTCTTATAAGAAAAAGGAGGCGAAAAAGAATTTTTAGTTCGCTGACCAGTGCAGGCAATTGAACCAGGTTATCGCCCGACAACAAACCAATGCACTGAACTGAGCGCAAAATTAAAATAGAAGGGCCCGCACCGTTTATCCGGCGCGGGCCCTTTTATGTATCCTTATAATTGTATGATGTCGCCCTCCCGGCTGATCCGGGTGAGGACGCCGTTTTCAATGAGGTAAGCCTCCCCACGCAGCTCCTCCCGGCCGTCCCGGCCCAGGATATAGCTGCCGTCCACCAGCACATAGAACTGATGGCCCATGCTGTCGGCATAAGTGATATCCTCATAGAGCCGCATCCCGTCCAAAAGCCAGTCCTTGTCCTGGTTGTAGTGGGGGACAATGTTGCGTTTGGTCAGCCCCAGCCCCGGCAGGAACCGCTCATACTCCGGGTCCACGGCCTCCCCCGGCTCCTCCGGCTGGGCGTACACCACCTCGGCGGCGTTCATGCTGCCCGCGCTGACGCCAACGATCACGCCGTCCCAGCCCCGAAGCCGCTCCCGAAGGCTGATCTCCTGGAAAAACGCGTTTTGGGTGGGCACATGGCCGCCCACCATAAGCCCGGCATTGGCAGCCAATTCCCCGCATTGGTCCTGATTTTCCCGTTCCAGCACAGCCGTCTCCGTGAAGGTCACGCCGATCCGGGCAAAGCTGTCCCGCATATCTTCGGCAAAGCCGTAGGTCAAGGAGGGCTGATCCGGGTCGGAGCAGATAAACAGGGCGGAACAGGGCTCGGGGAGAGCCTTCTTCAGCTCATTCACAAAATCGTTCACCGGGTTCAGCGCCGGGGAGCCCGCCACGCATGGGCTGCTGGTCAAAAAATAAGTCATGGTATCATCCTCCTCACACGTCCCGTTGCCGACGCTGAAACTTGTTACAATAACCCCGTTGGAAACGAGCTTAAAGTTCTTTTTGGTTCTTTTTCTTTCAAGAAAAAGAACCGTCTTATAACCGGGAACGAATAGCCCGCAGGAACTCCAGCCCCGTGACCTTCCGGGCGGGGGCATCCCCCTCCCACAGGCCCACCAGGTCGCCGGTCATCACGCCGCTCTCGATGGTATCGATGGCGGCACGCTCCAGCTTGTGGGCAAAAGCGGTGAGCTCAGGCAGGCCGTCCAGCTCGCCCCGCTTGGCCAGAGCGCCCGTCCAGGCGAACAGGGTGGCCATGGGGTTGGTGGACACCTGCTCCCCCTTCAGATGGCGGTAATAGTGCTGGGTGACGGTGCCGTGGGCTGCCTCGTACTCGTAGTTGCCGTCGGGGGACACCAGCACGGAGGTCATCATGGCCAGGGAACCGAAGGCGGTGGACACCATGTCGCTCATCACGTCGCCGTCGTAGTTCTTGCAGGCCCAGATGAAGCCGCCCTTGGAGCGGATGACCCGGGCCACCGCGTCGTCGATAAGGGTATAGAAGTAGGTGATTCCAGCCTGTTTGAATTTCTCCTTATATTCCCTTTCGTAGATCTCCGCGAAGATGTCCTTGAAGGTGTGGTCGTACTGCTTGGAGATGGTGTCCTTGGTGGAGAACCACAGGTCCTGACGGGTGTCCAGGGCGAACTGGAAGCAGGACCGGGCAAAGGAGGTGATGGACGCCTCCACATTGAACTGGCCCTGGATAACGCCGGGGCCGTCAAACTTGTGGATGGTCTGGCGAGTCTCCGTGCCGTCGGCGGCGGTGAACACCAGCTCCGCCGTGCCCGGACCGGGGACCTTGTACTCCGCCGCCTTGTACACGTCGCCGAAGGCGTGGCGGGCGATGGTGATGGGGGCCTGCCAGTTCTTCACCACCGGGTTGAGCCCCTTTACCATGATGGGGGCCCGGAACACGGTGCCGTCCAAAATGGCCCGGATGGTGCCGTTGGGGGACTTCCACATCTGGGACAGCTTGTACTCCTCCACCCGCTGGGCGTTGGGGGTGATGGTGGCGCATTTGACCGCCACGCCGTACTTCCTGTTGGCCTGGGCGGCGTCAATGGTCACCTGGTCCCCGGTGCGCTCCCGCTCAGGAAGCCCTAAGTCGTAATACTCCGTTTTTAAGTCGATGTAGGGCTCCAGCAGCTCCTCCTTTATCTGCTGCCAGAGGATGCGGGTCATCTCGTCCCCGTCCATCTCCACCAGAGGGGTTTTCATTTGCAGTTTGTCCATTGTTTCTCGCTCCTTTTCAAGGTAAAGGCGGGGGCGGAAGCCCGTCCCCGCCGCCGGATCACGTTCAGTTCCAGGGATCGTCCCTGGGGGGCTTGGGCGGCCTGGGGGGGAGCCCGCCGCCGTTCTGGGACCCGCCGCCGGGGGCGGAGCCGGAGCCCATGCCCGTCCCCGGGCCGGAGCTCCCGCCGGAGGTCCAGGTGTAGCCGCCAGGGCCGCCCCAGCCGTCCGCGCCGCCGCCAAAGCCGGGACCGGCGGGCGCGCCGTCCCCGCCGGCGCGCACCCAATCGTAAAACGCGGCCGCGGAGCCGGTGACATAGGGCTTCAGCCACAGGCTGAGGATGTACACGGGGATGATGCCCAGCAGCACAATCATCATAGCTCCCACCGCGATGGGGTTCACCGCGCCCGCGTACATCTGGTAGACCATCATGCCGACAAAGGCGAAAATCACCGCGTATATGATGCCGATCATCAGCAGATACCAGCCGAAGAAGGACAGCTGAAGCACAAAGTACCTGCCGATATTGCCCTTCATCAGGCGCTTGCTCTCCCGGATGGCGTCCAGGCCGGTCAGATTTTTGTCCAGCAGCACGTAGTCCACCAGGGCATAGCGCGCCGTCACCCAGATGGCGGCCGCCCAGAGGGCAAAGATGGACACCATTACAAACAGCACCGCCAGCAGGTCCGAGCCAAGGGCCGCGGCCACCATCACCAGCCCCATAGCCGCCGCGAACCACACCGCCGCCACCAGCAGCGACCACAGGACGATGAACAGCCCTGTGAGGAACCGGGTGAGCAGCACGCCGGCAAACTGGGGAAACGCGCAGAAAATCCGGCCCAGGGGCGGGTTCTCGCGGCGGGACATGGACAGGCAGTAGCCCTCATAGCCCACGTTCATGGTGCTCTGCCACAGGGCGACCAGAATGGACAGCACGCTGCCCCCCACCGCCACGCCGAATATGGCGCCCGGGCCCTGGCCGAGGAATTCCAGCACGGCCCGCTCCATGGCGTACTCAAGCTCATAGCCCATCTGGATGTAGAACAGCAGGGTGTCGGAAAGGCTGTGGGCGTTTCCGGTGAGCATGCCGCCCAGAATGGCGTTCATCAGACCCGTGACCACCGACACCAGCACTGTGAACGCCAGAGTGGCCAGCACCGGGCTGGGACGGGTTCCCTTCATCGCCAGCTTCACGCCTCGTTTCAGCTGAGCACGGTTAAACTCCATCTGTAAAACCTCCTTCTCTCCGGGGCGGGGCCGCCCCTCTCCGCCGCCTGAGGCGGCTGCACCCATTATACTGTAACCGGGGAAAATTTGCAACAAAAACAGTCCTCTGCGGAAAATCCGTGACAACGCTTTTGGGATATGATATGATACTCCATACATCCGCCCCCACCGGGCGCAATCTACAAATAAGCGAGGGATTCCCCATGAATACCAAAGAAGTGGGCGAGCTGCGCCGCCGCCTCCGTCCCCATAAAAACGCCATCAGCCATGTGTACGGCTGCTACGTGGGCTCCACCAAGCAGATCATCGGCGAGACGGATCAGTCCCTGGCCCTGCTCAGCGAGGACGACGCCGACGGCTGCCTGTCCCTGCTGAAAAAAGCGCTGTCCGGCTCTCTGGGCCGCAACCTGATGGATATCGCCTTCTCCACCCAGCAGGTGGCGGAGGGGGCGGACCACAAGCTGCTCCAGGACCTGCGCGGCTGCAAGCTGAAGGACCCAGCCCTCCGCCGGCAGTTCTACGAGCGGGTCATTCAGAGCCTGGATCTGGGGGAGGACAACTACCTCATCCTGCTGGCCCACGACACCTACGACGTGCCCTTCCGGTCCAGAAACGACGAGCTGCTGGACGACGCGTCGGACACCGTGTTCTCCTACATTGTGTGCGCCGTCTGCCCCATGCGGGAGGGCAAGCCCGGGCTGGGCTACCTCCCGGCGGACAACGTGCTCCATATGAAAACCGCCGGACAGCTGGCCGCGGCGCCGGAGCTAGGCTTCCTCTTCCCCGCCTTCGACAACCGGACGGCCAACCTGTACGGCGCCCTCTATTACGTCCATAAGCCGGAGTTCCTCCACGGCGAATTCCTGGAGGGCGTGTTCGGCGTCCAGCCGCCCCTGTCCGCCCCGGAACAGAAGGAGGCCTTCGAGTCCTCCCTGTCCGACGCGCTGGGGGTGGAGTGCAGCATGGAGCTGGTCCAGGCGGTCCACCAGCAGCTGCGGGAGCGGATGGAGCTCCACAAGGAGAGCCAGGACCCGGAGCCCCTCACTGTCACCGCCGGGGACGTGGGCGGCATGCTGCGGGAGTGCGGCATCGAGGAGGAGCGGGTGTCCGCCTTCCAGGACTACTGTGGCCAGCGGCTGGGAGAGGGGGCCGCCCTGGACCCGGCCAACCTCATCGACAGCAAGCGGTTCCAGATCAAGGCCGGGGAGATCACCATCACCGTCAAGCCGGAGCTGTCCGGCCAGGTGGAGGCCCGGGTGCTGGAGGGGCGGAAATACCTGCTCATCCCCGCCGGGGAAGGGGTGGAGGTCAACGGGCTGGCCGTGGAGCTGGAGGCCCAGCCCGCGGCAAAGATTTAATACTTTTGTAACGCTTGATCCCCAACTTTTGTAATCTCTTTCCCCTATTCTAGTTCTTGCAAGAGATATCCTTTCTTTTTCATTCTATCCTCCATTCTCTAAAACGGAACGCCGGGGCCTCTGGCCCCGGCGTTTCGTCCGTCCGGGTGGACGGAATTCCCCCCAACCGTTGACAGCGCCTTCCCTTCCGGCGTATAATATTGTCAAAACAATGGGAGTGGAGGGGCCGTTATGGGCATTCTGAGCACTTGGGAATCCATCCTTCGCCTCGCCCTGTCAGCCCTGTTCGGCGGCGTCATCGGGCTGGAGCGGGAAATCCGGCTGAAGGGCGCGGGCATCCGCACCCACCTGATCGTCTCCTTTGCCTCGTGCATGATGACCATGGTGTCCAAATACGGCTTCTCCGACATGGTGGAGCTGGCCACCGTCAAGCTGGACCCCAGCCGCATCGCCGCCGGGCTGGTCACCGCCATCGGCTTTTTGGGCGCGGGCGCCATCACCGCCCACCGGCGCAGCCTCACCGGCATGACCACCGCCGCCGGACTGTGGGCCACCGTGGGCATCGGGATGGCCACCGGGGCGGGGATGTACCTGATCAGCACCTTTGGCACGGTGTTCATCGTGACCATACAGGCCATCCTCCACCGGGACCACGACCTGCTGGGCCACGCCGCCGTGGTCCTGATCCAGATCGAGGACCGGCCCGAGGCGCTGGACAGCCTTCAGCAGGAGCTGGCCAGGCTGGGCCTGGAGGCCGGCTCCGCCAAGTACGAGCGGTCCGGGGGGCTGCTGTCCGTGGAGCTTCAGCTGGACGGGCGGTACGAGTACGCGGGCAAAAAACTGGGGCCGCTGCTGTCTCCCCTGCTGAAGCAGCCCTATGTCAAGTCCCTTCTCTGGTAGTCCCACGCACACAGCAAAGGACCCGGCTCCTGGAGGAGCCGGGTCCCTGTTTTATTTCAGCAGCCCCTGGATCAGAATCACCAGGATCAGCACCGGGAGGATGAACTGGAAATAGGGCTTCAGCGCCCGGGGCATTTTGACGCCCTTGCCGGTGTTGGCCTCTTCCAGATACCGGTCGAAGCCCCAGCCCCATTTTGTCACGCAGAACAGCAGGTATACCAGCGATCCCAGGGGGAGCAGCAGATTGCTCACCAGGAAGTCCTCGATATCCAGCACCTGGCCCACATTGCCGTTGGGCAGGGCGGCCTCAAAATACCACAGGTTGTAGCCCAGCACGCAGGGCATACTGGCGATGAGAACAAAGACCCCGTTGACCAGAGCCGCCTTTTTCCGGCTCCAGCCGAAGTTGTCGATGCACCCGGCCAGCAGGTTCTCAAACACGGCGATGACGGTGGAGAAGCTGGCGAAGGTCATGAACAGGAAAAACAGGGACCCCCACAGCCGCCCTCCGGCCATCCCGGTGAACACCTTGGGCAGAGTGATAAAAATGAGGGAGGGCCCCGCGTCCGGCGTCACCCCGAAGGAGAAGCAGGCGGGGAAGATGATCAGACCGCTGGCCAGGGCCACAAAGGTGTCCAGGCCGCAGATCCGGGCCGCCTCACTGGGCAGGGTGTTGTCCCGGTTCATATAGCTGCCGAAAATCTCCATGGCGGCAATGCCCAGGCTCAGAGTGAAAAACGCCTGGTTCATGGCGGCGGTGACCACCTTGCCGAGGCCCTGCTCCACCGCCCGGCCGAAGTCGGGCAGGAGGTAAAACCTCACGCCCTCTCCCGCGCCGGGGAGGGTGAGGCTGTGGGCGGCCAGCACCACGATGAGGCCCAGCAGACCCAGCATCATCCACTTGGTCACCCGCTCCAGGCCGCCCTGGAGGCCCAGAGAGCACACCAGAAAGCCCGCCAGCACCGTGACGGCCATCCACACCGTCATCTCGGCGGGGTTGGCCCGCATGGCGGAAAATACCCCGTCCACCGCCTCGTTGGGCAGGCCGGAGAAAGCGCCCCCGGCGAACTTGAAGAAATAGCCCAGCATCCAGCCGGACACGGTGGTGTAGTACATCATCAGCAGATAGCAGCCTATGATGCAGAACCAGCCGTGGATGTGCCACTTGGAGCCCGCCGGCTCCAGGGCCCGATAGCCCAGCACGGCGCTCTTGCGGCTGGCCCGGCCCACCGCAAGCTCCATGGTGAGCACGGGAATGCCCATGATCACCAGAAACAGCAGGTAAAACAGCACAAACACCCCGCCGCCGTTCTCCCCGGTGACATAGGGGAATTTCCACACGTTTCCGATGCCGATGGCGCAGCCGGCGCTCACCAGCAGGAAGCCCAGCCGGGAGCGAAAGTTCTCTCGTTTCAACGCGCTCTCTCCTCACAAGGGGAGCGCCGCCCAGGCGGGCGGCGCTCCGCGCAGTCAATTAGTTGGGGGAAATGTATTCGCCCATGATGTAGCCGGTCATGGTGGAGCCGCCGCTGCCGGCGAAATTGATCTGATACCATCCGTTCTCCGCCGGGGCCACGATGGTGACCGCGCTTCCGTTCACCAGGCTGGCCGCCACCTCATAGCTGGTGCCCGGGCCGGAGCGGACCCGCAGGCCGCCGTCGGCGCCCACAATGGTGCCCTTGGTCCCCGCGGTGAGGGCGCCGCCGCCGCTGGGAGGCTGGCTGTTGTCCGCCGGGGGCTGGGAGGCGGAGGGCGCGGGGGTGTGGACCGGGTTCTCCCCGGCCGTGGCCCGGACAATGCACTGGGTGGATATGCCGCCGGCGGAAACGGTCAGGTACACATTATGGAACGCGCCGGACTGGTTCACGTTGGTCACGTAGCCGCTGTCGGTCACCGTCACCCACTCCGGGTTGCTGGAGCTCCAGGTCACCGGGCCGGTCCAGCTGGACGGGGTGAATTCTGCGGTGAGCTGAGCGCTCCGGCCCACGGTCAGGGTGATGTCGTCCACCACCCGGCCGTCGGAGTTCTTCAGCACGATGCCGGACAGGACGGGGTCCACGGGATCGGGCACCGCCTGGGAGGGCTCCACCGGGTCCACCGGCTCAGAGGGCTGGGTCACGCCGGGGGTGGGGGTGATAATGGGCGGCATGGTGGGCTCCACAGACGCCGGCGCCGACACCTCCGCATTGGGGTCCTGGTTGCCGTGGAGCTGGGGATAAATGAAGGTGAACACGATGACCAGCGCCGCCACGATGATAATCAGCGAGCACAGGAAGGTGATCAGCCGGGGCCAGTTGATGGGGGGCGGGTCAAACCGGCCGGGCTGCTTGGGGGCCAGCCGTTTTCCTCCCTTGGGCCGGGGCGCGTAGTACTCCTCCTCCGGCTCCTCGTCAAAGGCGTCCTGCCCGTCGAACACATAGCCGTCGTCCATCTCCTCCTCGTTATTGCGGGAGGAGGCCGCGGGCTTGGCGGCGGGGGGCATGGGGACGTAACGGGAGCTGGAGGTGGGATCATTCCGGGGCGTCACCCGGCGTGGGTCGTTGCGCTCGCCGCAGAAGGGGCAGCGCCGGTAGGTGGCGCTGTAGTCCTCGCCGCAGTGTTCGCAGTGGATCAGCGCGTCATGGGAAGGCTTGGGGGACATATTTGAGTTACCTCCTTGGCGGAAAGGCTCGAAGCTTGTCGGTTACCCTTGATTTTAACACGTTCCGGCCCCATCCGTCAATCCTTTTATTACATGCCCCCCGGTCTGTCCAGCGCCCGGCGTTTTTATCCTTGCCCCGGAGCCGGTTTTCCTGTATACTGAATCATCATTCTGAAGCGGGAGAGAACCATGATGACAATCAAAACCGTACTATTCGATCTGGACGGCACGCTGCTGCCCATGGATATGGACACCTTTACCAACGGCTACTTCGCGCTGCTGTGCCGGAAGCTGGCCCCCCGGGGCTACGATCCGGACCAGCTGGTGAAGGCCGTCTGGGCCGGCACCGCCGCCATGGTGAACAACGACGGAAGCCGGAACAACGACTCCGTTTTCTGGGACGAATTCGCCCGCATCTTCGGGGCGGAGGCCCTGGCGGACCAGCCCCTTTTCGAGGCGTTCTACGCCGGAGAGTTTCAGCAGGCCAGGGAGTTCTGCGGGTACGATCCCTGGGCTGCCAAAGCGGTCCGGGCCATCCGGGCGTCGGGCCGCCGGACGGTGCTGGCCACAAACCCCATCTTCCCCGCCGTGGGCACCAGGAGCCGCCTGCGCTGGGCCGGGCTGGAGCCGGACGATTTCGAGCTGATCACCACCTACGAAAACTGCCGGTTCTGCAAACCCAATGTCAACTATTACCGGGACATCGTGGACCGGCTGTCCCTGCGGCCGGAGGAATGCCTCATGGTGGGCAACGACATGACGGAGGACACCCCGGCGGCGGAGCTGGGCATGGACGTGTTCCTCATCACCAGCTGTCTGATCAACCGGGAGGAAAAGAATGTGAACTCCTGGCCCCACGGCGGCTTTGAGGACCTGATCCGGTACGTGTGCGGTTAAGCCTCCTCAAAAGATCCCCCGCAGCCCTCCGGCTGCGGGGGATCTCAATTTATGGCGCCGTGCCGCCCGGTCCGCCGCACCGCCTCTCCCTTCGGAGGCCGGCGGGAGCACAGGTCATTTTCCGCGCCGCCCACCGGCCGTGCTGAGTACGATGCTCACCAGCAGCAGGGCCGCCACCACCGCCACGACTCCCATCCCGGCATGAATGCCCGCGCACTCGGCCACCCGCCCCACCAGAGCGGGCGCGGCAATGCCGCCGGCGGTGCCGGTGAGGATCATCACGCTGCATCCCATGTCGTTGCCCCGGATGCAGTCGCTGCCGAAGGCGAAGGCGGTGGGATACACCGTGGCCATAAACAGCGCCGTCCCCGCCAGGCCCAGAACAACGAGCGCCGTGCTGCGGCTGAGCAGCATCAACAGGAAGCAGGCGAAAAACCCCACCCCATCCACAATCAGCAGCTTGCCGCGGGACACCTTTCCCGTGATGGCCGCGCCCGCCATGCGGCCCATGAACATCACCAGCCAGAACAGGCTGTTCATCAGCTGGGACCAGCCGGCGTCCAGCACGCCTGTGTCCTGGAAATAGGTGACCAGCCAGCCCACAATGGCGTACTCCGCCGAGACGTAAAACAGCAGCATGGAGCTGCCCAGCCAGAACTGCCGCACCTTCAAAAAGCTCCAGTCCACCCCGCGGGCGCCCTTGCGGGGCGGCTCGGCGGGCAGCGGCATGGATGCGTACACCGCCAGCTGGCACAGGCACACCGCGCACAGGATTCCGGCCATGACCCGCCAGCCGGAGGCCGGCCATATGCCGGTCAGCAGCACCAGCAGCAGCGGCGACAGCAGCGCCCCCACCGCAAAGCTCCCGTGGAGCAGGTTGTAGCCCCGGGTGGCCTTCTTCCCCGGCAGGGTGGACACCATGGTGTTGGAGAAGTTGGAATTGCCCCCCCGGGCAATTCCGGCCATGAGGAACGCCGCCGCCAGCAGCGGTGCGCTTCCGATTCCGGAGGCAAAAATGAGGTGCGCCGCCAGCATCCAAACAGCGGTGGCCAGAACGGCCCGCCGCCGTCCGATCCAGAGGGGCAGAATTCCCACCAGCATCACCGCAATGAGATTGCCGGCGGACTGGCAGGACAGCAGCACCCCCGACAGGTTATAGCTGAGGCCGTAGCTCTCCCGCAGGAAGGGAATGAAGGAGCCAAGGGGCTGGGTGGCGGCCCCGCTGACAAAAAACGTGAACAGCACGGCCCACAGCAGGCGGTTCTCCCGCTCCTCCTCCGGGGAGGGCGGCATTGTGTCGGGCAGTTTCATGGCCAGTTCCCCTCCACCGTTCACGACCGGAGGCTGTCCGGATCGAAATAGTCCTTCAGATCCGTGTACACCCGGGTGCCCAGACGGCGCACACCGCCCTCAAAGTGCGTGCGCACCACGCCCTCAATGGCCCCCGCGTCCCTCTCCTCAATCGCCCGGACCATGGCCTGGTGCTCCTCGGACACGCCGTCGTAATTGGCGCCGCCCTGCATGTCCAGCATGCAAAACCGGTGATAGTCCGCCTTGGCCGAGTAGATGTATTCCCACAGATAGGTCTTTTGCGTGACCCTGTACCAGGTCTCGTGCATGGCCCTGTCGGCGGCATAAAAATAAAAGGGGTCCGGGGGATTTCCCGCCTGGCGGCTGTTCAGCTCCCCCTCCATCAGGGCGAGGTAATGACGCACCTGGATCAGGTCCTGCGGCTTGTATATCCCGATAAAGTCCCGAATAATGGCCGACTCCACCGCCACACGCAGATAGATGATCTGACTGACAATATTATAGCGTATGCGGGTGACGCAGGTGCCCCTGTGGGGGATGATCTCCACCAGCCGCTCCCCCTGAAGGCGCTGGAGGACGCTCCGTATGGGCGTGCGGGAGACCTGAAACCGGTCGCACAGCGAGTTCTCGCTGAGCATATCCCCCGGCCGGATGTCCAGATTCATAATGTCCGTCTCCAGCTCCCGGTAAATCATTTCGTTGCGGTTCTCCATAGCGGACGCCCCCTGTTCCATCTCCCCATTTGTATACAAGCATAACCGACCGCCTCCCCTCCGTCAAGAACCAGGGCGGTATTCTCCCAATTTTATCCCTTGTGCACAAATGCCGGTTGTACACTTTGTACAAAAACACATGGACTTCGCCCTTGACACCTGTGGAGGCAATCTGCTATTATGATGGCAGAGGGGATGTATACAAGTTTTTGCTTCCCGGGGACGGCATCCGTCCGGCACAGGCGCCGCAGAAAAAGGTCAGGCGCTGAAGGCGCTTTTCCGGGCTGAATGCGCCGGAAAACGGCCCGCTCCCCTGTCGGAGAGATGTATACATCCAAAATCCGCCGCGCTGCGGCAGTAACATGATGGGAGGAACCACAATGAAATTCAGGAAGCTTCTTGCACTCGCGATGGCCGGCGTCATGACGCTGAGCCTGCTGGCCGGCTGCACCAGCCAGCAGCCCGCCGCCAGCAACCCCCCCGCCGGAAATACCCCCGCCGGGAACAACGGCTCCGGCGACGACGGCGACCCCTACGCCAGCCTGGGCAATTTCACCATGCTGGTGGGCCACGCCCAGCCCGAGGGCAACCCCCGCTATGTCTCCATGGAAAAGTTCGCCGCCGACGTGAAGGAGGCCACCCACGGCCACGTGGAGGTCACCGTCATGGGCAACGGCCAGCTGGGCACTGAGAAAGAGATGCTGGAGCAGGTCGTGGCCGGCACCGCCCAGGGCATGCGCGGCGGCCAGTACGACTTCAGCCCCCGCCTGCTGATGTTCACCCTGCCCTTCCTCACCACCAAGCGCTCCGAGGTCACCGCCCTGCTCCAGAGCGACCTGGCCAAAAAGGTGTGCGCCGAGATGGAGGAGGCCACCGGCACCGTCATCATCAACCTGTGCGACGCCGGCGGCTACCGTCAGTTCTCCAACAACACCCATCCCATCACCAAGCCCGCCGACCTGGTTGGCCTGAAGATGCGCACCAACGGCATGAAAACCATCGACCTGACCTTCCAGACTCTGGGCGCCAGCACCGTCAGCGTCCCCTATTCCGACCTGTACATGGGCCTGAAAACCGGCGTGGCCGACGGCCAGGAAAATCCCTGGGTCAACGTGGAGGGCATGAAGTTCTATGAGGTCCAGAAGTATTTCACCGAGGTGAACTACCAGTTCCATCCCGATCCCTTCTACGTCAACGCCTCCTGGTGGAACACCCTGCCCGAGGAGTTCCAGACCATCATCACCGACTGCGCCACCGCCATGGGCGAGTACAACGACCAGCTCATCGACGAGAACTCCGGCAAGGCCAAGCAGGTGATCGTGGACTCCGGCGCCGAGGTCTACGAGCCCACCGCCGAAGAGCTGGAGGCCTTCCGCGAGGCCATGATGCCCGTGTACGACCAGTGCATCGAGGAGGGCATCTGCACCGCCGAGGAATTGGCCGAGATGCAGGACATCGTGTCCAAGGCGGGCTGACGCGCCTTCCGTCTTTGCAGATTGCCGCAAACGGGAAGGGCGGCCGTATCACCGCGGCCGCCCTTCTTCTTTTTAGGTCATACATTCAGAAAGGGGGAGCGGCCCTGTGGAAAAGCTGAAAAAATTCGGCAAAGCCATCTTCAACGTCTATTTCTGCATCGGGGCGGTGGCAATCGCCCTGCTGGCGGCAATGGTCATCTTCGCCGTCGTCATGCGCTACTGCTTCAAGCTCAGCTGGAAGGAAGTCACCGAGTTCAACACCACCCTCTTTGCCTTCAGCACCTTCTGGGGCATGGGGGCCAACATCATCAGGGACGAACACGTGATGATCGACATCCTCTATGACCGCGTCAAGCCCGCCCTCAAGCGCTGGCTGGCCGTGCTCAACCACATCATTGTGCTGGTGGTGGACGTCATCTTCGTCTACCAGGGATTCATCTATGCCGGCCAGATGGGAAAGCAGATCAGCATGGGCATGGAAATCCCCATGCTCTATATGTACGGCATCATGCCGGTGTGCGGCGTCATCTGCGCCATCTGCGTGGTGGTCAAAATCATCACGCTGCTCACCGCGGACGAGTCCTATTTCGCACCCAAAAATGTGGTCCTTACGGCCGACGACGCCTGACGGAAGGGGGATACGACTATGGCAATGATAATCCTGCTGATCCTGCTGATCTTCTTCGCTGCCCTGGGCGTGCCTCTGGCCTTTGCCATCGGCGCCTCCTGCGTCAGTTACATCGCCGCCAACGTCCCCGCTTTTATGGGAATGCTCCCCCAGCGCATCTGGAACGGCGCCTTCAGCGAGCTGATGATCGCCATGCCGCTGTTCATGCTGGCCGGCGAGCTGATGAACACCGGCGGAATTACCAAGCGCATCATCAACTTCTGCTCTGAAATTCTCCGTCCCATCCGGGGCGGCCTGGGCGAGGTCAACATTGTGGCCTCCATGATTTTCGGCGGAATCTCCGGCTCCTCTGTGGCCGACACCTCCGCTCTGGGCTCCATTCTGATCCCCGCCATGCAGGACGAGGGCTATCCCCCCGACGCCTCCGCCGGTATTACGGTGGCCTCCTCCACCATGGGCATGATCATCCCCCCCTCCACCCCCATGATCGTCTACTCCATGATCTCGGGCGGCTCGGTGGGCGCGCTGTTCATGGCCGGCGCGGTGCCCGGCATCCTCATCGGCCTGACTCAGCTGATCCTGGTGTACATCATCTCCGCCCGGCGGGGCTGGCATCCCGCCCGCGTGAAGTTCAACGCCAGACGCTGCCTGCACAGCATCCTGTCCGGCATTCCCGCCCTCATTATGCCGCTGTTCATCATCATCTGCGTCTCCTTCGGCGTGTGCACCGCCTCGGAGAGCGCCGGTGTGGCCGTGGCCTACGCCATCCTCGTGGGCTTCCTGGTGTATCGGGAGCTCACCTGGAAGGACATCTGGGAGGCGCTGAAGAAAACCTTTATCTCTTCCTCCTCCATCATGCTCATCATCGGCTTCACCACCATCTTCACCTGGGTGCTGACGATGCAGAACGTGCCTAAAACCGTGGGCGACTTCTTCATGGCCCTGAACCTGCCTCCGGTGGCCATCGCCCTGATCTTCGACGTGCTCATCCTGCTGATCGGCATGTTCATCGACGTGAGCCCCGCCATCCTGCTGCTGACGCCCATTCTGCTGCCCGTGATGCAGAACTACGGCATTTCCACCCTCCAGTTCGGCGCCATGATGATCACCGGACTGGCCATCGGCCTGGTCACTCCTCCTGTGGGCATGTGCCTCAACGCCTGCAACAAGATCAACCGCATGCCCGTCATCGACATATTCAAGGGCGCGGCCCCCTACATCATCTGCAACATCATCGTGCTGATCGCCATCAGCACCATTCCCCAGCTCACCACCTGGCTGCCCATGCTGCTGGGTTACTCCATCAACTGAGCGGACCCGGAACATTTGAGGAGATGCAACCATGACTTTGAAGGAAAAAATGGCCCGGCGCCCTGTGTTCGGCATGGCCTGTTTTACCGGCGCCACCTGCGTGATTGAAAACATCGCCATGTCGGGGCTGGACTTCATCTATCTGGATCTGGAGCACACCGATTATATGCTCGGCGAGGACTTCGAGAAGCAGATCATGGCCGCCAAGCTTCACGACATCGCCGTCCTGGTCCGAATGGCGGACGACGACGAGGTCGCCATCCGCAAGGTGCTGGAGTGGGGGGCCGACGGCGTGGTCATCCCCCACTGCAAAACCGCCGGGATGACCCGCCGGTGCGTGGAGGCCGCCAAATTCTCCCCCATGGGCCGCCGGGGCGGGGAGAGCAACGTGCGGGCCGCCGGGTTCGGCTACTGGAACTTCGACTGGAACGAGTACATGGCCCGGCAGAACCGGGACACGCTGGTGATCCCCATGGACGAGGACTACGAGTTCACTGACAACATTGACGAAATTCTGGCGGTCCCCGGCGTGGACGCCGTCAATTTCGGCCCCATCGACTACGCCGTCTCCAAGAACCTGAAGGTGGGCTACGCCATGGGCGATGAGGTCCACGACGCGTTCCAGGTGCTGGTGGACAAGGCCAAGGCGAAGGGCATCGGCCGGCTGGGCCCCGTCATCCCACCCACCAGGGAGAACATTGAGGCCGCCATTGCCGACGGCTACAACATGCTCATTCTGGGCAATGATATGTGGCATTTCCAAAACGCGCTGAAGACCATGGTAGCCGGTCAGGTGAACCCCGTCAAGGAGTCCTTCGGCAGCTGAGGCCGCCCTTCCCCGCGCCCTGACAGACGCGGCGGAGCCGGGCCCTCCCCACACAATGTGATACCGGCCGGCCCCCTCCGGGGGCCGGCCGGTATCATGTTTTTTGCCCGCGGCGGCGGCTCACCGGAACAGCGCGGCGGCCTGCTCCATCCGGCGGACGATCTTCACGCCAAAGGGGCAGCGCGTCTCGCAGCTCCCGCATCCGATGCACGCGTCCGCCCGGCGGTCCAGCGCCAGATAGTGCGCCCTGACCGTGGCGGGTATCTCCGGCTGCATGACGGCCAGATCGTAATACTTGTTGACCATGGCGATGTCGATGTGGGCGGGGCAGGGCCTGCAATGGCCGCAATAGGTGCACTCCGCCTGCCCAAACGTATGCCTGGGCGCCCGGGCCAGCACGGCGGCATAGTTTTTTTCCTCGTCGGAGGCAGTCTCATAGGCCACGGCCTGCTCCACCTGCTCCGGCGTGTCGTACCCTGCCATCACCGCCGCCACGCCCGGCCGGGTCAGGCAGTAATGAATACACTGCACCGGCGTCAGCGCCGTGCCGAAGGGCGAGCGGGCGGCGTCGAAGAGCCGCCCTCCCGCATAGGGCTTCATCACCGTGATTCCCACGTCGTTCCGCTCGCACAGCCGGTACAGCTCCGCCCGCTGGGGGTCAATGCCCCCCAGATCCGCACGGTAGTTGTCCCAGTCGAAATAGGTATCCAGGTCATCGGTGGCCGGGTGCATGTCAAAGGCCGGGTTGACGCTGAACAGCAGCATCTCCACCAGGCCGTGCTCCACCGCCTGCCTGGCCATGGCCGGGTTGTGGGTGCTCATGCCAATGTGCCGGATTCTGCCCCGGGCCTTCAGCTCCTTCACATAGTCCAGAAAGGGCCCGTTCATGGCCTGGTCCCAGTCGCTCTGCGTGTCCACGAAGTGGATCATGCCCAGGTCAATATACTCTGTCTGAAGCCGCTCCAGCAGGTCCTCAAAGGCGGCGGCGCACTGGTCCGGGTCCCGGGTCCGGACATACTGCCCTCCCTGCCAGGTGGAGCCGATGTGCCCCTGAATGTACCAGCGCTCCCGGCGGCCCTTCAGCGCCTGCCCCAGGCTGGCGCGCACATTGGGCTCGGACATCCAGCAGTCCAGGATGTTGATGCCCAGCTCTTCCGCCCGGTCCAGCACGGCCCTGCACTCCGCCGGACTGTGGCGCTCCATCCACTCCGCGCCGAAGCCAATCTCGCTGACCATCAGGCCGGTTTTGCCAAGTCTGCGGTAATTCATCGTATCCCTCCAAATTTCAGATTTTTCAGCAGAAAAGGTGTCTCCGGCGTCCTGCCGGTCTGTCCGGCACGCCCTCAGCCGGCAGGTCCCCGCCGCTTCTTCGGCAGCCTGCGCTTGACGCCATCCGGCCCCACAAGATAGGTGTGGTCCAGCTGACCGGTGAGGCTGGCCTTCACGCTGTCGATATACTCCCGCCGCAGGGCGTCCCGTTCGGCCAGCTCCGCCGGGGTGAGGATCTCCCCCGTCTTCACCCGGCGGGCCAGCTCGTTGATGCGGTCGATCTTTTTCTGCTCCATTACAGATACCTCTCGATCTCGATGATGATCCGCCCCTTCCGGGACTGGCCCCCCACGGTTTTCAGCACGCACTTGCCCAGCCCCCGGCAGGTGAGCACATCCCCCTCCTCCACCGCCTTGTCCGGCTTGAGGCACTCCCGGTGGTTCAGGGACACCCGCCCGCTGGTGACGGCGTCCGCCGCCTTTCCCCGGGCCAGGGAGAAGCCGGAGGCCAGCACCGCGTCCAGCCGCAGGGTGGACACGGTGTCGTGGATGACCTTCACCTGGCTGGGGGCGGGGGCCAGGTCCATGAGAGGGATTTCCCTCAGCTTCAGCCGGTACCGCCCCGCCTGGTCAAACTGAGACAAAATGATGGGGGCGGCGTCCTTGAGACAGACGATCTGGGCGGACTGCTCACCCACCAGGATGTCTCCCACCCTCTCCCGGACGAGGCCGATGCCCATGAGGCCTCCCAGCAGGTCCCGGTGGGTGAGCTCCGCCCCGGTGGGGGGATAGGCGCACTGGATGGCGGACAGCTCCTCCGACGGGTCCCAGTCCTCGGGGTCCTGCCAGTCGGGGAGGAACACGCACACCGTGCGCTCCGCGTCCTCAAAGCCGCCGTGAAACAGGTGCTTGGGGTGGCCCATGGCCGCGATGAGCGGCTCTAATGCCGCCCGCTGGGCGGGAGACAGGAACTGCGTGGCGCAGGGAATGGAGCGGTTTTGCGCCCGGTCCAGCTGGTCCAGGGCCCGGGCCAGGACCATGCGCTCCTCCGGGTCTTTGGAGAATTTGTTCAAAAGGTCGGTTTTGGTCATTGGAACCTCCGTATTCGTAGGGGCCGATGTCCCCATCGGCCCGCTATCACGTTCCTGCCAACAGGGCCGATGAGGACATCGGCCCCTACACAGGTACGCCATGTGAAGGGGCGCGGCTCACACCACCCGTTTTTGGGCGTTGTAGAGCTGGGCGTACTCCCCGCCGCGGGCCAGCAGCTCGTCGTGGGTGCCCTCCTCCAGGATGTGGTTGCCGTCCACCACGATGATGCGGTTGGCGCTGCGGATGGTGGACAGCCGGTGGGCGATAATCAACGTGGTGCGCCCCTTTGCCAGCTCGTCAAAGGCGGACTGAATCCGGGCCTCGGTGACGGAGTCCAGAGCGGAGGTGGCCTCGTCCAGGATCAGGATGGGCGGGTTTTTCAGGAAGATCCGGGCGATGGACACCCGCTGCTTCTGCCCGCCGGACAGCATCACCCCCCGCTCCCCCACGTAGGTCTGGAAGCCGTCGGGCATGGCCATGACGTCGTCGTAGATCTCCGCCCGCCGGGCGGCCTCCACCACCTCCGCCTCGGTGGCGTCGGGGCGGCCGTAGCGGATGTTTTCCATGATCGTCCCCGCGAACAGGAACACGTCCTGCTGGACGATGCCGATGCTCCGGCGCAGGGACCGCTGGGTCACCTCCCGCACGTCCTGGCCGTCCACCAGGATACGGCCCCCCGTCACGTCGTAGAACCGGGGGATCAGCTGGCACAGGGTGGACTTGCCGCCGCCGGAGGGGCCCACCACCGCCACCGTCTCCCCCTGGGGGATGTGGATGGACACGTGGTCCAGCACCGCCGGGCCGTCCTCGTAGTGGAAGGACACGTCGTCGATGAGGATATCGCCCCTGGCCGTCTCCATCTCCCGGGCGCCGGGTGCGTCCTGGACGGCGGGCTCCACCCGCATCAGCTCCACAAAACGCTTGAAGCCCGCCATGCCGTTGAGGAACTGCTCCACAAAGGCGGCCAGCTTGCGCACCGGGGTGAGGAAGGTGGAGATGTACAGGGTGAAGGTGACCAGATCCACAAAGTCCATCTCCCCCCGCATGATGAAGAAGCCCCCCGCCGCCACGGTGAGCACGTTCATGGCGGGCAGGGCGAACTCCAGCCCCGCGTGGTAGATGCCCATGGCCTTGTAGGAGTCCCGCTTGGCCTTTTTGAACTGCTCGTTGGACTGCTCGAACTTGGCGGTCTCCTGCTCCTCGCTGGCGAAGGCCTTGGCGGTGCGCATGCCGGAGATGGCGGACTCCAGCTGGCCGTTGATGCCCGCCATGTTCTGCTTCACCCGGACGGAGGCCCGGACCATCCGCCGCCGCTGGATGATGGTGAAGCCCACGAAGATGGGCACCACGGCGAACACGATGAGGGCCAGCTTCCACTGGATGGACACCATCATGCAGAAGGCCCCGATGAGGGTGACGGCGGAGATGAACAGGTCCTCCGGACCGTGGTGGGCCAGCTCGGTGATCTCGAACAGGTCGTTGGTGGCCCGGCTCATGAGCTGGCCGGTGCGGTTCTTGTCGTAAAAGGAGAAGGACAGGTCCTGCATGTGGGTGAACAGGTCCCGGCGTATGTCCGCCTCGATGCGCACCCCCATCATGTGGCCCCAGTAGGTGACGATGAAGTACATCACCGAGCGCAGGGCGTAGGCCGCCAGCAGCAGGGCCATGACGGCGAAGAAGGCGGTATAGAGGCTCTGGGGGAGCAGCTGGTTCAGCGCCGTCCGGGACGCGGCGGGGAAGGCCAGGTCCACCAGGGCGATGCCCAGGGCGCAGCACATATCCAGAATAAACAGCTTCAGGTGGGGCTTATAATAGGACAGGAAGATGGGGACATAGCCCCGGCGGAACCGGTTGGGCGCCATATGAGGACACTCCTTTACCATAGTTTAAGATTGTATAATGAATCAGTATAATCGAAGGGTTTCCACTTGTCAACGGCGGGAAGTTAGCCTATAATACACAGGACCCAAAAATAAACGGATCGGAGGGAACGGCATGGAACACACACAGCTTTCCTGGCACGAGCGGGGCCAGCTATGGCTCCGGCTGGGCCTGCGGGGCGCGCTGGCTCTGGCCGCCGCCGCCCTGGTGGTCTGGGTGGGGCTGCCTCTGGCCTCCCTGCTCAGCCCGTTTCTGTGTGCCCTGGTGCTGGCCTGGGTGCTCAACCCGGCGGTGCGCTGGCTCCAGCGGAAAACGAACCTCTCCCGCAAGGCGCTGTCCATGGTGCTGGTGGTGCTGGTGTTCGCCGTCATCGGCGGCATTCTCTTCGCCCTGGGCTGGGTGGCGGTGGACCAGGTGCGCATGCTGTTCGACAACCGTCAATCCCTGCTGGACCAGCTGCTGGACGGCCTGGTGGGCGTGGTCAACAGCGTGGGCGGCTGGCTGGAGGGACTGGGGGGCCTGGTGCCCCAAGGGGTGCTCACCACCAGCGAGGGCCTGATGGACGCCCTGGTCCGCTGGGTCCGGGGGCTGGACTTCTCCGGCTGGCTCACCGAGATGGCGGGCCACGCCCCCTCCATGGTCACCAACGCGTCCAACTTTGCCGTGGCCCTGGTGGTGTTCATGATGGGCAGCTACTTCATCACCGGGGACTACCCCCGGCTGCGGTTTGAGCTCACCGACCGGGTTCCCATGGTGGCCCGGGATTTCTGCCGCTCGGTGAAAAACATCTTCATGAGCGCCTTCGGCGGCTACGTCAAGAGTCAGCTCATCCTGTCCGCCGGGGTGTTCGCCATCCTGTCCATCGGGTTCTTCCTCATGGGCCAGCCCTATGGCCTGCTGCTGGCCTTCGGCCTGTCGGTGCTGGACTTCATCCCCATCATCGGCTCGGGCACGGTGATGGTGCCCTGGGCGGTGGTGGACATGATCCTGGGCCAGTACGGCGAGGCCGCCGCGCTGATGGCGGTGTGGGGCGTCATCGCCCTGTTCCGGCAGCTGGCGGAGCCCAAAATCCTGGGCAATCAGACGGGGCTGTCCCCTATTTTGTCCCTGGTGGGCATCTACGTGGGCATGAAGCTGGGAGGCGTGCTGGGCATGGTGATGGGCCCGCTGCTGCTGCTGGTGTGCATCAACCTGACCAAGCTGGGGATTTTCCGCCCGGTGCTGGATGACCTGGCCCTGGCGGCGGGGGATATCAACGCCATTCTGCGCTCCGGCCGGAAAACCGATCCAGACACAACGGCAAAATAGAGGCCTCCCCTCCTTGGGCAGGGAGGAGTTTTCAGCGTTTTTTCAGCGTAAGTTCAAAATCATTTCGACCCTATGACATACTTTTGACATAATTGCGTAGTATCTTATGCTCAACGGCAAGGAAAACGGCCCACAACAGCCGCCCCGGCCATCCACAACAGTTAAGACACGGAATTGGAAAGGAGAACGTTCCATGAACGATCAGAATGGTTTTGACAGCAACGGCGTGTACCACTACAATTACAGCGCCCAGCCCTCCGACCCCTGGGAGCGGGACCGGCAGACGCCTCCCGCGCCCCCCCAGCCCCCCAAGAAGAAGGGCGGCGCGGGGAAGATCGTGGCCCTGGTCCTGTGCTGCGCCCTGGTGGGCGGCGGCGCAGGGGTGGGGGGCGCGGCGGCCTACAGCGCGCTGACCAGCTCTCCCAAGCCGGAGACCACCATCTACCGCAACGAGGTGGACCCCACCGCCGTCACGGTGAAACAGGCCGACGGCCTCACCCCCATGGACCTGTCTGAGATCTACGCCTCCTACGCGGACTCCTGCGTGTGCATCTCGGTGACCGGCATGGCCACCAACGGCTGGTACCAGCAGCCCACCGCCGGGGCGGGCTCCGGGTTCATCATCAGCGAGGACGGCTACATCGTCACCAACTACCACGTGATCGACGGGGCCACCTCCATCAAGGTGACGCTGAACAACGGCGACACCTACGACGCCAAGCTGGTGGGCGGCGAGGAGCTCAACGACGTGGCGGTGCTG
>ERZ808051.572-NODE-572-length-37652-cov-5.486201_pt1 | contig 37652 bp, 32 predicted proteins | sample MGYA00380199_ERZ808051 | MGnify/ENA primary metagenome ERZ808051 (study PRJEB31490, sample SAMN06133391) | mouse gut metagenome | isolation source: J11 | host: mice | place: China: Chengdu | collected 2015-05 ...
GGCAGCCATGTGGAGACCGGTTCGCCGCTGATCGTCCTGGCATAAGGAGGGGCTTGTATGGATATCTTACAAACCCTGTCCAAGCTGGTAAGCGATTCCGGCTTCGCCGGGTTTTTCCTGGAGGGCGGATGGAAGTACCTGGTCATGATTCTGATCGCCTGTGTGCTGCTGTACCTGGGCATCGGCAAGAAGTTCGAGCCGCTGCTGCTGGTGGGCATCGCCTTCGGCGCGCTGCTCACCAACATCCCCGGGGCCGGGCTGTACCACATGGGCATGTGGGACGCCTACGTCAACGAGTGCGCCTATGACGCCGCCAACGACGCCGCCCTCATTGAGGTCACCGACGACGGCAGCCGGGTGCTCACTGTGGAGGAGTACCTGGCCAACCTGCCCGCCGGCGCCAAGGAGCCCAACATTGTGGAGCACCTGTCCTTCACCGACGTGGCCCACTTCGGCGGCCTGCTGGACATCCTGTATATCGGCGTCAAAGCCGGCGTGTACCCCTGCCTGATTTTCATCGGCATCGGCGCCATGACCGACTTCGGCCCCCTGATTGCCCGGCCCTCTTCCCTGCTGCTGGGCGCGGCGGCCCAGCTGGGCGTGTTCCTGGCCATGTTCGGCGCCATGCTGCTGGGCTTCACCGGCCCGGAGGCCGGCTCCATCGGCATCATCGGCGGCGCCGACGGCCCCACCGCCATTCTGACCACATCCAAGCTGGCCCCTCACCTTCTGGGCCCCATCGCCATCGCCGCCTACTCCTATATGGCGCTGATCCCCATGATTCAGAAGCCCCTCATGCGGCTGCTGACCACCGAAAAGGAGCGCAAGGTGAAGATGGAGCAGGCCCGGGACGTGTCCAAGGTGGAAAAGATCGTATTCCCCATCCTGGTAGCCGTGTTCGTCATTCTGCTCATCCCCTCCACCGCCCCCCTCATCGGCTGCCTGATGTTCGGCAACCTGCTGCGTGAGACCGGCGTCACCGAGCGGCTGAGCGACACCGCCCAGAACTCCCTGATGAATATCGTCACCCTGTTCCTGGGCATCAGCGTGGGCGCCACCACCGTGGCCACCCGCTTCCTCACCCTCCAGACCATCGCCATTGTGGTGCTGGGCGTCATCGCGTTCATGTTCTCCACCATCGGCGGCCTGCTGGTGGGCAAGCTCATGTACGTGCTGACCGGCGGCAAGGTCAATCCGCTGATCGGCTCCGCCGGCGTGTCCGCCGTCCCCATGGCGGCCCGCGTGTCCCAGCAGGTGGGCCAGGAGGCCGACCCCTCCAACTTCCTGCTCATGCACGCCATGGGCCCCAACGTGGCCGGCGTCATCGGCTCGGCCATCGCGGCGGGCTTCCTCATCGCCGTGTTCGGCTGATCTCCCCCGCTTATGTCAAAAACCCCCGCTTCCAGCTGGAAGCGGGGGTTTTTGGACTTTACACATAAATCTCCGCCGCGCCGCGGACGCCGCCAATGATGTCAACCGCATACTCCGCCCGCCCCTGGCGGAACAGGTCGTTCCCCAGGCTGTCGATGGCCACGGTGAGGGGCAGGTCCCGCACCTCCATGCGCTTGACGGACTCACAGCCCAGGTCGTCAAAGGCGATGACCTCCGCCGTTCGGATGCACCGGGCGATCAGGGCCCCCGCGCCGCCCACGGCGGCAAAGTAGCACGCGCCGTTGCGCACGATAGCGTCCACTACGGCCTGGCTCCGCTCTCCCTTGCCGATCATGGCGGCCAGGCCCAGGTCCAGCAGCCTGGGGGCAAAGGCGTCCATCCTCCCCGCCGTGGTGGGGCCGCAGGCCCCCACCGCCATCCCCTGCTGGCCGGGGGTGGGCCCGGCGTAGTAGATGACGGCCCCCTTCAGCGCAAAGGGCAGGGGCTCCCCCTGGTCCAGCAGCTGGAACAGCCGCTTATGGGCGGCGTCCCGGGCGGTGTAGATGACGCCGGACAGCAGCACCCGGTCCCCCGCCCGCAGCTCCGGCAGCCGCTGCGCCAGGCCGGCGGAGTTCAGCGCCAGCGCGCTCACTTCACGCCCCCCTGCTCCCGGAGTTTGTCCGCAGTCTCATCCAGCACGGCAAGGCGCTCCTCCCCCCGGCTGAGCAGCTGGACCTGCTCCAGCAGGCCCTCCATCCCCTGGCGCAGCAGGCTGTACTGCTCCAGCACCCGGCCCAGCCACGCCCTGGTTTCCGTCCGAACCCGCTCCGCCTCCTCCTGGGCCTGGCTCAGGGTGTCCTGGGCCTTGCGGTGGGCGTCCAGCTCCACAGTGGCCACCCGGTCCTTCAGCTGGGCATAGCTGTCCGCCATGGGCTCCAGCCTGCCCACCTGGGCCTGAAGCCGCTCCAGCTCCTGCTTGGCCACCATCAGCTTGGATTCGGTCTGGGACAGCTCCCCCCGCAGCCGGGACAGCGACCGGGTGGAGGTCTCCAGGGAGGCCCGCACCTTGGCCTCCTCCGCCGCCGCGCCGCTTTTGGCTGTCTCGGCGCTGGACAGGGCAAACTCCAGCTCCCGGCCGTGCTGCTCCGCCTCCTCCAGCCGCTTTCGGAGCTCCTCCAGCTCCAGCTGGTGGGCGGAGGCTGCCTGCTCGATGTACGTCTGGACATCCTGGCGGTTGAACCCCCCCAATGCCGTGCGGAATTTCTGTATGACGGCCATCTATGTTCCCTCTTTCCGTAAAAAATATGGTCTGCCTCATCTTAGCACAAAACGCGCCCCATGACAATCCTTTTATCCGCCTCCGGTCCAAGCTCCCCTGTGCGGCTATCCTCGCGCTTCTCTTCCTTGTCACGCTCGGATTGGCCGCACCGCCGGGTCGCTTTCCCTCCGCCTCGGGCAAAACCCGCCTCCGCTCCGCGGCGGCTGGGCTTTTGCCCTCCCTCCGGTCCAAGCTCCCCTGTGCGGCTATCCTCGCACTTCTCAGATTTAATAAAAAATTAGGAAATATTTCTTCCCCAAATGGGGAAATTGTGGTATAGTTTTACTATGCGGCGCCGGCCGCATGATATCCCTCAGAGAAATGATGTGAGTGCTTTGACAAACTATGACGCCCTGATTGTGGGCGCGGGCTACGCCGGGGCGGTGGCCGCCCGGCGGCTGGCGGAGGACGGAGCCAAACGGGTGCTGGTTCTGGAGCGCCGGAGCCACGTGGGCGGAAACGCCTATGACTGTCTGGACGGGGCCGGAATCCTCATCCACCAGTACGGACCCCACATCTTCCACACCAACGACCGGCGGGTATTCGACTTCCTGTCCCGGTTCACCCAATGGCGGCGCTACCAGCACAAGGTGATCGCCAACCTTCCCCGGGACAACCCCCAGGTGGTCCCCCCCCGCAAGGCCACGGACGGGAGGATGTTCTTCCCCGTCCCCTTCAACCTGGACTCCATGGAGAGCGCCTTCGGCGCGAAGGAGGGGGAACGGCTGGGCCGGAAGCTGCTGGACGCCTATCCCGCCCAGAGCCAGGTGACCATTCTGGAGCTGCGCCGGAATCCCGACCCTGAGATTTCCGCCATCGCGGACTATGTGTACGAGCACGTGTTCGTCCACTACACCATGAAGCAGTGGGGGCAAACTCCCGAGGAGATCGACCCGGCCACCACCGCCCGGGTGCCGGTGCGGCTCAGCCGGGACGGCCGCTATTTCATGGACGCCTATCAGGGGATGCCTCTGGAGGGCTACACCCCCATGTTTGAGCGGATGCTGGACCACCCCAACATCACCGTGGAGCTGAACACAGACGCCCTGAGCCGCCTGGAGCTGTCCGGCGGCGCGGTCAGGCTGGACGGGGCGGTCTTTGACGGCCCCGTGATCTACACCGGCCAGGCCGACGAGCTGTTCGGCTTCCGGTTCGGCCCCCTGCCCTACCGCACGCTGGATTTCGGGTTTGAGACGCTGAACACGGACTTCTTCCAGGCCATGGGCACGGTGAACTACACGGTGGACCAGGACTACACCCGCATCACCGAGTTCAAGCACCTCACCGGCCAGGAAAAACCGGGGATCACCACCATCATGAAGGAATACTCCCGGGCCTACACCGGGAAGGACGGCGAGATCCCCTATTACGCCATCATCAGCCCGGACAACAACGCCCTGTACGCCAGGTACAGGGCGGAGGCGGACCAATTCCCCAACCTCCGCCTGCTGGGCCGTCTGGCGGAGTACAAATACTACAATATGGACGCCATCGCCGCCCGGGCCCTGACCCTGACGGACGGGCTGCTGTAAAAGCCGAACCGAAGCCCAGCGAAGCCTGCGCCGACGAGGACGCCATCGCCGCCCGGGCCCTGGCCCTGACGGACGAGCCGCTGTCAAGCCTGATGGGAAGTCCGGCTCTGCGCCGGCGGATAACAACGTGTGAGGAGAGAGCGCCAATGGATAAGCTGATTACCTTCGCCGTCCCCTGCTACAATTCCGCGGCCTATATGGACCACTGTGTGGAAACCCTGCTGGCCGCGGGGGAGGACGCGGAGATCATCCTGGTGGACGACGGCTCCACCAAAGACGACACCCCCGCCAAATGCGACGAATGGGCGGCCAGGCACCCCGGCATCATCCGGGTCATCCACCAGGAAAACGGCGGCCACGGAGAGGGCGTGAACCAGGGCATCCGCCACGCCCGGGGCCTGTACTACAAGGTGGTGGACTCGGACGACTGGCTGGACACGGACGCCCTGGCCAAGGTCATGGCCAAGCTGCGGGAATTTTCCGCCATGCCCGCCCCGGTGGACCTGTTCATCGCCAACTATGTGTATGAGCACGTGGAGGACAACACGCAAAAGGTGATGGGCTATAAAAACGTGTTCCCCACCGACCAGATCATCACCTGGGATTCCATCCACCGCTTCCGCACCTCCCAGTACCTGCTGATGCACTCGGTGATCTACCGCACCCAGCTGCTGCGGGACTGCGCCCTTGAGCTGCCCAAGCACACCTTCTATGTGGACAATATCTTCGTCTACCAGCCTCTGCCCTACGTCAAGACGCTGTACTATATGGACCTGGACCTGTACCGCTACTTCATCGGCCGGGCGGACCAGAGCGTCAACGAGTCGGTGATGGCCGGACGGATCGACCAGCAGGTCCGGGTGACCCGGCATATGATCGACGCCCATGATGTGCTGAACATCAAGGCCGTCCAGCCCAAGCTGGGCCGGTATATGCTCAACTACCTGTCCATGATGATGTCCATCTCGTCCATTTTTGCCGTCATAGCCGATACGCCCGAGGCACTGGGCCTGCGCACCGAGCTGTGGGAGTACCTGCGCAAAAAGGACGCCGCCCTCTACCGCCGCTGCCGCTACAAGGTGACCAATGTGGGCACCAACATCCCCGGATATCAGGGGCGGAAGCTGTCGGTGCAGCTCTACCGAATGGCCCGGAAAATTTATAAATTTAACTGAAAAGGAGAAGACATCATGTCCGTACACACCATTACCAAGGAGAATTTCGATCAGTTGGTGCTCCAGTCCGCCAAACCGGTGCTGGTGGATTTCTGGGCCCCCTGGTGCGGCCCCTGCCGCATGGTGTCCCCCATTGTGGACGAGATCGCGGACGAGCGGGACGACATTGTGGTGGGCAAGGTCAACGTGGATGAGCAGCCCGAGCTGGCCATGCAGTTCGGTGTGATGAGCATACCCGCCCTGCTGGTGTTCAAAGACGGGCGGCTGGCCAATCAGGCCGTGGGCGCCCGTCCCAAGGACGACCTGCTGGCCCTGCTGGACTGATTCAGGGTCCGCCCCCTGGGCGCAAAAGGCCGCCGGGTCATTCCGGCGGCTTTTTTTGCGGAGAACCGCCCCGGTCCAGGCAGTCCGGCCCCAGAGGGCCCGCGGCCTCCCGCCGAGACGGAAAACCGGGCCGCCCGGATATGCCGGACGGCCCGATTTCTGTTTCCCGATTACACCCGGTTGGCCTCCACCGCGCCGCCGGGCTTTTTCTCGCTGTTCTGGAGCCCTTCCTCTCCGCCTCCGGCGGCGTTGACCGCGCCGTTGATGGTGCGGTCCCCCGCCTGCTTGGCGTGCTTTGTCACCTCGGCCTTGTTCTTGGGGCTGCGCATGATGACGGCCGGGCCCTGGACACAGCCGCCCTGACAGGCCATGCCCTCAATGAAGTTCTCCGGCAGCAGGCCCTTGGACATCTTCAGCAGGCCGATTCTGCACTCCTCAATTCCCGAGCAGGGCAGAGTTCTGGCCTCCACAGTGCTGCCCATCTCCTTCAGCGCCTGACCCACGGCCGCCGCCACGCCGCCGCTGGCGGCAAAGTTCCGGCCGAAGCTGCTGGCCTGGTCCAGGGTGGCCTCCGGCATCTGGGTCACGTCAATGCCCTTGGCGGTCATCATGGAGTACAGCTCCTCAAACGTGATGACCAGATCCACGGAGGAACGGGTGCGGCCCAGGTGGAACTCCCGCTTCTTGGCCACGCAGGGGCCGATAAAGACCACACGGGCCAGGGGGTCCCGGTCCTTGAGGTAGCGGCCCAGCATGACCATGGGGGAGGGCGTGGTGGACACCAGGGGAACCTGATTGGGCATATGGCGCTCCACAAAGGCCACATAGGCCGGGCAGCAGGAGGAGGTCATGGGCTCGCCGCCCCGCTCGTCAAACTCGGCGGCCTCCGCCTTGGCGGTGAGGTCGGCGCCCAGGGCCACCTCCGCCACGTCGTAGAAGCCCATCTCCTTCAGGGCGGACACCATCTGGCCGGGGGTGCAGTTGAACTGGCCCACAAAGGCGGGGGCCAGGATGGCGTACACGTGGAGGCCCCACTTCTCGGCCCCCATGAGCATCTGGATCACGTCCACAATGTAGGACTTGTCCATGATGGCGCCGAAGGGGCACTGGACCACGCACTCGCCGCAGGAGATGCACTTGGTGGCGTCGATGCTGGCCTTGCGGTCGGGACCCATGGAGATGGCCTTGACCGGGCAGCCCCGCTCACAGGGGCGCATATTCTTGGTGATGGCGCCGTAGGGGCAGGCGGCAACGCACTTGCCGCACAGGATGCACTTGGAGTGATCGATGACGGAGCGGTGGTCCTCAATGTGGATGGCCCCCTTGGGGCAGGCCTCCATACAGCGGTGGGCAATGCAGCCCCGGCAGGACGGGCCCACGCTGATCTCGGTCACCGGGCATTCGTCACAGGCGATGGGCAGGACCTCCACCAGGTTGGGGTTCGCCCGGTCCCCCCCCATGGCCATCTTCACCCGGCTGGTAACCACGGCCCGCTCCTTGTAGATGCAGCAGCGCATCTGCGCCTCCGGGCCGGGGACAATCTCCTCGGGGATGTTCAGCAGCTCGTTCCCCTGGAGCTTGTCGCTCCAGGCCAGGCGGGCCACGGCGGTAAGTACCTTGTCCTTCAGCTCCTGGACGGTAGTTTCATAATGACGCATGGCAGCTCCTCCTTTTATCCATTCACAATTTTGTTAAAAAAATGTCGATAGCAACACTTGAATTATATCCTGTCCGGCCTTCCACGTCAAGAATAAAGCGGCAGATTCCAGTGAAAATTCCTGGCGGAACTGGCAGGCGCAAAGGGCCGCGCTCCGTCCGGCCCATAGACGGATTTTCCTGTTGAAAACGGCGAATCCTGCCCCGGTATCCCTTGACAATTCGGCTTGTTTTGTGCTATATTTCTAGTAACGAAAGTCGGGCCGCCTATGGGCCCGGAATCTGGAAATCCGGCGGTTGAGAGACGAGGGGGCGCGGCGGCTGTGGGTTTGTTCCCGGGGTTCGATGAAATGGAGCCGGAGCGGTCCCCGGACGCGCCGCGCAAAACGGGTCTGCCCCGGCTGTGGCAGATGGTCCGCCGCGATCTCTGGGACGATTTCAGGGCGGGATTTCTGGCGCTGGCCGGATGCCTCCCCTTTTTGCTGGGTATGATTCTTGCCGTATCCCTCCACGCAATGCCGCTTGCGCCGCTGGCCGGCCTTCTCGGCGGCGCCGCCGCCGGACCGCAGCTGTGCGCGCTGGCGGATACGCTCCTGCGGGGGCTGCGGGACGACCCGGTCACCGGCTGGGGCGCCTACCGCAAAGCCTGGCGGCGCAGCGCCCGGGCTGCACTTTTGCCGGGGGCGCTGAGCGGCGCTCTGCTGGGTGTGCAGATTTTTCTCCTGCTCCACGCCGGGGTCCTCCAGATGAGCCTTCCCATCGCCGCGTCGCTGGTGCTGGGGATGGCCCTGCTGCTGGGAATCAGCCTCTATCTGTGGCCGCAGATGGCGCTGATGGAGCTCTCCCTGGGCCAGCTCGTCAAAAACTCCGCGTTGCTCTTCGTCGGCCAGCTGCCCCGCACCGGGGCGGCCCTGGCTTTTCTGGGGGCGTATATTCTGCTGTCCCTGCGGTTCTTCTCCCTCGCCCTCGCCCTGCTGCCCCTCACCAATTTCTGGCTTCCCGCGCTGCCGGCGCTGTTTCTGGTCTACCCCGGCCTGAACCGCGCCTTCCGGATTGAGGAGAAGCTCCGGAACCCCTCCGGCGGCCCGGACGGCCTGTCCGCCGGACCCCGCGACCCGTTTTGATGGCACTGGCGGTAGCGCGCCGCCTTTACCATACCGGCGCCTCCCGGGAGGCGCGCAATTTGACGGGCTGTGAACTACTCCATTACAAATAGTTCACGGTACTGAAAAAAGGAGGAAAAAACACCGCTTCGACTTGCGGTGCGGCAGTGTGGAGACCTGTCGCAAGGTTCCCGGGACGTATGCGCCCGGGGGCGAGGTGGAGATGGCGGAGGCCGCTCCATCAAAGTCGGGTACTATGGCCGGTTTGTCCCTGAAGAACATCATGAAGATCTATCCCCACAGCGGCGACCAGAAGAAGTCCAAGAAGAAGAAGGGCGAGCCCGAGAAAAAGACCAACCTGCAGGTCACGGACGAGGGCGTCATCGCCGTTCAGAAATTCAACCTGGACATCGGCGACAAGGAGTTCATCGTGCTGGTCGGCCCCTCCGGCTGCGGCAAGTCCACCACCCTGCGCATGGTGGCCGGCCTGGAGGAGATCTCCGGCGGCGAGCTGTACATCGACGGCAAGCTGATGAACGACGTCGCCCCGAAGGACCGGGATATCGCCATGGTGTTCCAGAGCTACGCCCTGTATCCCCACATGACCGTGTATGAAAACATGGCCTTCCCCCTGAAGCTGCGCAAGGTCCCCAAGGATGAGATCGACAAGCGGGTGCGCGAGGCGGCCGAGATTCTGGACATCACCCAGTACCTGGACCGCAAGCCCAAGGCCCTGTCCGGCGGCCAGCGCCAGCGTGTGGCCATCGGCCGCGCCATCGTGCGCGAGCCCAAGGTCCTGCTGATGGACGAGCCGCTGTCCAACCTGGACGCCAAGCTCCGCAACCAGATGCGCGCCGAGATCATCAAGCTCCGCCAGAAGATCAACACCACCTTTATGTACGTCACCCACGACCAGACCGAGGCCATGACCCTGGGCGACCGGATCGTCATCATGAAGGACGGCTTCATCCAGCAGATCGGCACCCCGCAGGAGGTGTTCGATCACCCCGCCAACCTGTTTGTCGCCGGCTTCATCGGCACGCCTCAGATGAACTTCTTTGACGCCAAGCTGGTGAAGGACGGCAGCAAGTACAGCGTGGAGGTCAGCGGCATGAAGGTCGAGCTGTCCGACGCCAAGCAGCAGGCCCTGGCCGCCAAGAACGTGGCGTCTCAGGACATCACGCTGGGCGTGCGTCCCAGCCATGTGGCCCTCACCGACGGCGGCAACGCCATCTCCGCCACGGTGGACGTGTCCGAAATGATGGGCAGCGAGGTGCATCTCCACGCCAACGCCAACGGCAAGGACGTGGTCATCATCGTGCCCACCGTGGACCTGTCCGGCAACCACAAGGAGACCTTCGGCTACGGCGCCAAGATCAGCTTCACCTTCAGCGGCAACGTCTGCCACGTCTTTGACAAGGACGGCAAGAATCTGGAGTTCTGACGCAGCTTCATCAGGAGCCCGTAACCCACACAAAGAGCGCCCGGACAGTCTGTCCGGGCGCCCTTTGCCATCTATCCGCCCCGCTCCCGCCCTCTTCTTCGCGGCGTCAAAACGTGAAAAAGTTCCCTGCATCAAATGTCCCCCGCCTTCCCATCCTATCCAGGACGGAATGGAAAGGCGGGGATTGCCATGCGCTGGCTCTGGTACTTCATCATCTACAGTTTTTTCGGCTTTTTGCTGGAGGTGGCCTTTGCCCGGGCCATCCGCCACCCCAAGCGGGACCGCAAATGCCTGCTGCTGCTCCCCCTGTGCCCGGTGTACGGCCTGGGGGCCTGCCTGATTCTGCTGCTGGCTTCCGTGGCGGACGGCCCCCTGTGGGTGGCGCTGGCGGGAGGGCTTGCCGCCACCGGGGCGGAGCTGGTGATGGGAATGTTCTACCGTTTTGTTCTGGGGGTGGACTTCTGGGACTACACCGGAATGCCCGGGAGCCTGAACGGGCTGATCTGCCCGGTATTCTCCGCCTGCTGGACGGTGCTGTCCCTGGCGCTGGTGTACGCCGTCCACCCCGCGGTGTCGGCACTCGCCGCCGCCATCCCGGCCTGGCTGGGCCCGCCCGCCCTCATCGTGCTGGGGTCGGACGCGCTGGTGTCCTGCGCGGCCCTGCGCCGGACGGGCACCACCGACGTGCTGCGCTGGTACGCCTGAACTTTACCCTTGCAATCGGCGGGAAAAGAGCATATAATAAAATACAGCCGCAACCGCGGACATGAAGAACAAAGGAAGTGAGATGCGTCGTGTCAGGCGATCCGTTCAGTCGAAGGCGTACCCAAATCACACGGCGCACCCGCTGAGTCAGCCCGCTCTGTCTCCCCGTGCGCCCGCGCCCGCCGGCCCTCCCGCCGGCGGGGAATCATCATATGCGGAGCGGCGGGGGATTTTTCTGCCCTTTTGGGGCGACCGCCGGTCCGGGAAAGGCGCGTGAGAGCAATGCTGACCATCCATAAAACCATAGACGGAAAGATGACCCAGCTGGATTCCGTCGTGGACGGCTGCTGGGTCAACCTGGTCTACCCCAGCGAGGACGAGCTGAGGACCGTGGCCGCCACCCTGGCGGTGGAGCCCTCCTTCCTCCGGGCGGCCCTGGACGAGGAGGAGACCTCCCGCATTGACAGCGAGGATGGGAACACCCTCATCATTGTGGACACCCCCGCCATGGAAAAGGACGACACCGGCGTGGTGTATTCCACCCTGCCTATGGGCATCATCGTCACCAATAAGCACATCATCACCGTGTGCCTGAAGGAGACCTCCGTGGTGCGGGACCTCCAGGCGGGGCTGGTAAAGGACGTGCGCACCGAGCAGCGCACCCGCTTCATCCTCAACATTCTGCTGCTGGTGGCCAAGCGGTACTTAAACTACCTGAAGCAGATCGACAAAACCTACAACTACATGGAGCGCCAGCTGTACAAATCCCAGCGGAACAAGGAGCTGATCCAGCTGCTGGACCTGGAGAAGTCGCTGGTCTACTTCAACACCTCCCTGAAGGCCAACGAGGTGACCCTGGAAAAAATCCTCCGGGGGCGGATCGTCACCCTCTACGAGGAGGACCACGACCTGCTGGAGGACGTGCTCATCGAGGTGCGCCAGGCCATTGAGATGGCCCAGATCTATTCGGACATCATCTCCGGGATGATGGACGCCTTCGCCTCCGTCATCTCCAACAACCTGAACGTCATCATGAAGCTGCTGGCCTCCGTCACCATCCTCATGACGGTGCCCAACATTGTGTTCAGCTTCTACGGCATGAACGTGGGGTGGCTGCCCTTCGCCGGGAGCTTCTGGCCGCCGCTGCTCATCTCCGTGGCCATCATCATTGTGGCGGGGATTATTCTGAAAAAAAAGGACCTTCTGTGAGAAACACAGGGCCCGGAGCCGGGGACATGGCTCCGGGCCCTGTGTTTTCCCTATCCCGCCATGATCCGCGCCAGCACAAAGGCCAGGGCGCCGCACACGGGAAAGGTGAGAATCCACGCCCCCGCCATCTGTCCCATCACCCGGCGGTCCGCCCCCCGGCCCGCGCCGCACACGGCGGACACCTTGGCGTGGGTGGTGGAGGCGGGCAGGCCCAGGGCGGAACACACCAGCAGCACCACGCCCGCCCCCAGATCCGCCGCCAGCCCCTCCGTGGGGGAGAGGGAGGCCAGCTCGGTGCCCACCTTTTCCACAATGGGCTTTCCGCCCAGAGCGGTTCCAAGCGCCATGACGGCCGCGGTGAGCAGAACCAGCGGCAGCCGGGAGGCGGACTGCGTCCCGTCCAGGCCGTCGGCCAGCAGGAGCAGGGCCAGGAATTTCTGCCCGTCCTGCACCCCGTGGAGCAGGGCGGTGAGGGCGGCGGCCCCTCTCTGCCACGCGCCGGGCCGGCGGACCCGCCCCGCCAGCGCCTGCCGGAACAGCCGTCCCGCCGCCACCCCGGCGGGCAGGGACAGCGCCAGCCCCGCCAGCGCCCGCAGCCACGCCCCCGGGCTGAGCTGGGCGGCGGCCGGCCCCAGAGCCAGCGCCCCGCCGGACAGCCCCGCCAGCAGGGCGTGGCTCTCGCTGGTGGGCAGGCCGAACCGCCACGCCGCCACCGCCCACAGCACAATGGACAGCAGGGCGGCGTTCAGCGCCGTCCCGGCGGAGCGGGGATCGCTGAATACGGCCAGCTCTCCCACAGTGTCCGCCACGGCGGGAAAGCACAGGCAGGCCAGCGCCGCCCCGACAAAGTTGCACACCGCCGCCATCCGGACGCCCCGGCGGAAGCTCAGTGCTCCGGAGCCCACGGCGGTGGCAATGGCGTTGGGTGCGTCGGTCCAGCCGTTGACCAGGATTACCGCCAGCACCAGCAGGCGGGCCAGATGGACGGTCATGTTCATGGCGCTCCCTCCCGGGCAAGCCTATGGGGGCCGGGAGAAAAATATGCAAAAATTTTTGAAAAATAAAAAGGGTTTTGGCGCGGAACGGGGTATAAGTAATAGACAGCATGTTTCCGCAGACGGAATACAGGAGGGAGCGGTATGGAACACACCATCCGAGAACGCACCGAGGAGCTGGAACGCCGGACCCTGTCCCCCCGGGCTTGCCTGTCTGTCAACTCGCGGGGGCGGGCGGTGGACATCCCCCCCTGTCCCATGCGCACCTGCTTCCAGCGGGACGTGGACCGGGTGGTCCACTGCAAGTCCTTCCGGCGGCTGAAGCACAAGACCCAGGTGTTCCTCCAGCCCGAGGGGGACCACTACCGCACCCGGATGACCCACACCCTGGAGGTGTCCCGCATCGCCCGGACCATGGCCCGGGGGCTGGGCCTCAACGAGGACCTGACCGAGGCCGCCTCCCTGGCCCACGACCTGGGCCATACTCCCTTCGGCCACGCCGGGGAGCGGGCCCTGTCCCGGATGGTGGAGGGCGGCTTCCGCCACTATGAGCAGTCCCTGCGGGTGGTGGACCGGCTGGAGAACGACGGCGCGGGCCTGAACCTGTGCCATGAGGTGCGGTCCGGCATTCTGTGCCACACGTCCGGGCCGGCGGCGGACACCCTGGAGGGCCAGCTGGTCCGGTTCGCCGACAAGATCGCGTACATCAACCACGACATCGACGACGCCATGCGGGGGGGCATCATCTTCCCCACCGACATACCGGTCCGCATTTCCCAAACCCTGGGCTACACCCACGGGGAGCGCATCGAGACGCTGACCATGGACATCATCCGGGCCAGCGCCCAGGGGGATGTCATCCGCCAGTCGGAGCCGGTGGCGGAGGCCATGGCGGCGCTGAAGGACTTCATGTTTCAGGCGGTGTACTTCAACCCCCTGGCCAAGGGGGAGGAGGGCAAGGCGGAGGACATGATCTGCCTGCTGTATGAATACTATTTCAAACACACGGACAAGCTGCCCCCGGAATACCAGGACATCCTGGTGCGGGAGGGGCGGGCCCGGGCGGTGCTGGACTACATCGCCGGCATGACGGACACCTATGCCGTGGAGCAGTTCAGCAGCCTGTTTATTCCCATGCGGTGGATGGTCAAATAGAAACGCGGCGCCGCCGCACGCGGTACGGATGGAGCGGAGCGAAGGCAAAAGCCCGGCCGCCCCGCAGCGGGGGCGGGGGTTGCCCGAGCCGCGGCGAGCAGGCGCAGCACGACAGCAGGTGAGGAGAGCTATGACGGAGTATTTGGTCCCAACGAAGCCCTCGGAGACGGAGTTTACCGAAAAGCGCTCCACCTTCATCGGACACGTCTGGCCGGTGGAGACGGAGGAGGAGGCCCGGGCGCACATCGGCCGGATGAAAAAGAAGTATCACGACGCCCGGCACAACTGCTGGTGCTACCTGCTGCGGGACGGCCCGGTGCGCTACTCCGACGACGGCGAGCCCCAGGGCACCGCTGGGCAGCCCATGCTGTCCGTGTTCCAGAAGGAGGGGGTCACCAACGTGTGCTGTGTGGTGACCCGCTATTTCGGCGGGGTGCTGCTGGGGGCGGGAGGACTGGTCCGGGCCTATACCCAGAGCGCCAAGGACGCCCTGGACGCGGCGGGCGTCTCCGCCATGAGCCGGTGGGTGGAGCTGTCTGTGGAGTGCCCCTACGCCTTTCTGGAGCGGGTAAAGCTGGCCTGCGCCGCCCTGGGGGGCTCCGTGGGGGAGATTGAGTACGCCGCCGCGGTTACGGTCCGCGCCCTGCTGCCCGAGGCGGCGGCGGAGGCGTTCCAAAGGCGGATGACCGAGCTGTCCGCCGGGGAGTTTTCCGCAGAAGAGCTGGGCCAGGTGTTCCGCGGGGCCCCCGCCGGGGAGTAAATTCCCGCAGCCGTGATAAATTTTGGCAAATATGGCTATGATCAGGAGGTGGGACCATGGCGATACCGGAATCCTTTCTGGACGACCTGAACGGGCGGCTGAACATTGTGGATGTGGTCTCCGCCTATGTTCCCCTGACGAAAAAGGGGGGCAACTACTGGGGGCTGTGTCCCTTTCACCATGAGAAGACCCCATCCTTTTCTGTCAGCGAGTCCAAGCAGATCTTCCACTGCTTCGGCTGCGGAAAAGGCGGGGGGGCCATCCGCTTCGTCATGGAGATGGACAGCCTGCCCTTCCCGGAGGCGGTGCGCAAGCTGGCGGAGCGGGAGGGCATGCAGGTGCCCGACGACGGCTCCGACAGCGGCGTCTGGCGGGAGAAACGCAGGCGCATCCTGGAGCTGAACAAAGAGGCCGCGCGTTTTTACCGCTCCGTTCTGTCGGAACCCCGGGGGGCCCAGGTGGCGGCCTACATCCGGGAGAAACGGCGCATCAGCCCGAAATTTTCCGCCCGGTTTGGCCTGGGGGCGGCGCCGGAGGGCTGGGACAACCTCATCACCGCCATGAGCGGCAAGGGGTACGAGAAGTCGGACCTCATTGAGGCGGGTCTGGCGGTGGCGGGGAAAAACGGAGGCGTGTATGACAAATACCGCAACCGGCTGATGCTCCCCGTGATCGACGCACGGGGGGACGTAATCGGCTTTACCAGCCGCGTGATGGACGATTCCACCCCCAAATACCTCAACACCCCGGAGACGGCCATCTTCAAAAAGCGGTCCATCCTGTACGGCATCAACTACGCCAAAAACACCAAGCGGCCCAATTTTATCCTGGTGGAGGGCAATATCGACGTGATCACCCTGCATCAGGCGGGCTTTGACAATACGGTGGCCACCATGGGCACCGCCCTGACCGAGGAGCATGTCCGCATGCTGGGGCGGTACACCAGGGAGCTGGTGCTGTGCTACGACAACGACACCGCCGGGGAGGACGCCACCCAGCGGGCCATCTCCCTGCTGAAGAACTCGGAGATCACCGTAAAGGTGCTGCGCCTGCCCAACAAACTGGCGGCGGACGGCACGCCGGGCAAGCAGGACGCGGACGACTTCATCAAAAATTACGGCCCGGCGGCATTTCAGGGTCTGATGGACCAGAGCGCCAACTCCGTGGAATACCGCCTGAGCCTGGTGCGCGCCCGGTTTGACCTGAGCCGGGACGACCAGCGGGCGGCCTATCTCCACGCGGCGGCGGAGGTGATCGCCAGCCTGCCCAGCCCGGTGGAACGGGACGTGTACGCCGGCCGGTGCGCCGAGACGGCGCGGGTTGCCAAAGACGCCGTGCTCCAGGAGGCGGACAGCCTGCGGAAGCGAAACCAGCGGCAGGCCCGGAGGCAGGAGGAGCGGGAAACCCTCGCCCCGGCCCGGCAGCTCCAGCCCAAAAGCCGGGACCTGCACTACAAAAATATTTCGTCCGCCATGGCGGAGGAGGCAATTCTGCGGGTGGTCCTGCTGGACGGGGAGTATTTCAGGCAGCTGGAGGACCTGCCGGCGGAGTGCTTTTCCTCCGCCCTGATCGGCGGGGCGTACACACAGCTGCATCAGCGGTGGGCGGCGGGCAAGCCGGTGTCGCTGACCGCGCTGGAGGGCCGGTTCTCTCCCGAGGAGATGGATCAGCTCACCGCCATCGCGCAGCAGCCCCAGGCCAGAAACACGGCCCGGGAGGTGCTGGACGACTGCAAGCAGCTCATCCTTGCGGAGCACCGCAAGGAACATATGGGAGACATAAAGAGTGCGGAGGAGCTGATGGCGCTCCGAACGGCGTTGAAACAGAAAAAAGGCTTTGGAGGATGAACGACCATGAGCGACAAGAAAAAACTGGTGAAAAAGGCTGAGGCGGCCCCCCATACCCAGGCCAGCCCGGAGAAGCTGGAGGCGGCCAAGGCGGAACTGGCCAAGATGATTGAAGGGGTTCAGAACGGCGAAAAGCTGCTGGAGCTCATTGACACCGGCTATAAAAAGGGCAAGCTCTCCTCCGGAGAGATGATGGAGACGCTGGACTCCATCAGCCTGGAGAGCGACCAGCTGGACAAGGTGTACGACGTGCTGGAAAACCTGGGCATCGACACCGCCGGGGAGGACTTCCCCCTGGAGCTGGACGACGACGTGCTCCCGCCGGTGGCCGAGCTGGAGGAGATCCCCGAGGAGGAGATCGTGGACCCCAACACGCTGGTGGACTCCTTCGCCATCGACGACCCGGTGCGGATGTATCTCAAGGAGATCGGAAAGGTGGACCTGCTCACCCCGGAGCGGGAGATTGAACTGGCCCAGGCCATGGGGGCGGGGGCCGCGGCCCAGGAGCAGCTGGACGAGCTGGCCAAGTCCGGCGAGGAGATCCCGGCGGACGCCCTGAAGGAGCTGAAAAAAGCGGTCAAGGGCGGAGAGCGCGCCAAGCAGCAGCTGGCCGAGGCCAACCTGAGGCTGGTGGTGTCCATTGCCAAGCGGTATGTGGGCCGGGGGATGCTGTTTCTGGACCTGATCCAGGAGGGCAACCTGGGGCTGATCAAGGCGGTGGAGAAGTTCGACTACACCAAGGGCTACAAGTTCTCCACCTACGCCACCTGGTGGATTCGTCAGGCCATCACCCGGGCCATCGCCGACCAGGCCCGGACCATCCGCATCCCGGTGCACATGGTGGAGACCATCAACAAGGTGATCCGGGTGAACCGGCAGCTTTTGCAGGAGCTGGGCCACGACCCCACCCCGGAGGAGACTGCCGAAGAGATGGGCATGCCGGTGGAAAAGGTGCGGGAGATTTTGAAAATCGCCCAGGAGCCGGTGTCGCTGGAAACCCCCATCGGCGAGGAGGAGGACAGCCACCTGGGCGACTTCATTCCGGACAACGACGCCTCCGAGCCGTCGGAGGCCGCCTCCTTCACCCTGCTGAAGGAGCAGCTGGTGGACGTGCTGTCCACCCTCACCCCCCGGGAGGAGAAGGTGCTGCGGCTGCGCTTCGGCATTGAGGACGGCCGCACCCGCACCCTGGAGGAGGTGGGCAAGGAGTTCAACGTCACCCGGGAGCGCATCCGGCAGATTGAGGCCAAGGCCCTCCGGAAGCTGCGCCACCCCAGCCGGAGCAAAAAGCTGAAGGACTTTTTGAACTGAGGCCGCCCCTTGCAATCCGCGCCTTTTTCCGCTATAATACGTTGTTTGAGAAAATCACCTAAGGGAGTGTTTTGACATTGAAATACGATTTCGCCGCCATTGAGCCCAAATGGCAGAAGCGCTGGGAACAGGCCGGGGTCTACGCCGCCGACGACCACAGCTCCAAGCCCAAATTTTACGGCCTCATCGAATTCCCCTATCCCTCCGGCCAGGGGCTCCACGTGGGCCATCCCCGGCCTTTCACCGCCATGGATATCGTCACCCGGAAAAGACGGATGGACGGATATAACGTGCTGTTTCCCATCGGGTTTGACGCCTTCGGCCTGCCCACCGAGAACTACGCCATCAAAAACCACGTCCACCCCGCCGCCGTCACCAAACAGAACATCGAAAATTTCACCCGGCAGCTGAAAATGCTGGGCTACGGCTTTGACTGGAACCGGGTGGTGGACACCACCGACCCCGATTACTACAAGTGGACTCAGTGGATCTTCCTCCAGCTGTTCAAAAAGGGGCTGGCCTACAAGGCCACCATGCCGGTGAACTGGTGCACCTCCTGCAAGTGCGTGCTGGCCAACGAGGAAGTGGTAGAGGGCGTGTGCGAGCGGTGCGGGTCCCCCGTCATCCGCAAGGAGAAATCCCAGTGGATGCTGAAGATCACCGAGTACGCCCAGCGGCTCATCGACGATCTGGATGAGCTGGACTTCATCGAACGGGTAAAGATTCAGCAGCGCAACTGGATCGGACGGTCCACCGGCGCGGAGGTCACCTTCCACTCCACCGCCGGGGACGACATCGTGGTGTTCACCACCCGGCCCGACACCCTGTTCGGAGCCACTTACATGGTGCTGTCCCCGGAGCACGAGCTGGTGAAGAGCTGGCTGGAGTCCGGCCGGCTGAACAACGCGGACCAGGTGAAGGCGTACCAGGCGGCGGCCGCCTCCAAGTCCGACCTGGAGCGCACCGAGCTGAACAAGGAAAAGACCGGCGTGAAGCTGGACGGCGTAGGGGGGATCAACCCCGTCAACGGCCGGGAGATCCCCATCTTCATCTCCGACTATGTGCTGTCCACCTACGGCACCGGGGCCATCATGGCCGTCCCCGCCCACGACGACCGGGACTGGGAGTTCGCAAAAAAGTTCGGCTGTGAGATCATCGAGGTGGTGTCCGGCGGCGAGGACGTGCAGAAGGCCGCCTTTACCGCCAAGGACGAGACGGGAATCCTGGTCAACTCCGACTTCCTCAACGGCCTCACCGTGAAGGACGCCATCCCCGCCATCACCAAATGGCTGGAGGAAAAGGGCATCGGCCGGGCCAAAGTGAACTACAAGCTCCGGGACTGGGTGTTCTCCCGCCAGCGCTACTGGGGCGAGCCCATCCCCATGGTGTACTGCGAGAAATGCGGCTGGCAGCCCCTGCCCGAGGACCAGCTGCCCCTGCTCCTCCCCGAGGTGGAGTCCTACGAGCCCACCGACGACGGCGAGTCCCCCCTGTCCAAGATGACCGACTGGGTCAAGACCACCTGCCCCTGCTGCGGCGGCCCCGCCAGCCGGGAGACGGACACCATGCCCCAGTGGGCCGGTTCCTCCTGGTATTTCCTGCGGTACATGGACCCCCACAACGACAAGGCCCTGGCCTCCAGGGAGGCGCTGGACTACTGGTCTCCGGTGGACTGGTACAACGGCGGCATGGAGCACACCACCCTCCACCTGCTGTACTCCCGGTTCTGGCACAAATTCCTCTATGACATTGGGGTGGTGCCCACCAAGGAGCCCTATCAGAAGCGCACCAGCCACGGCATGATCCTGGGTGAGGGCGGCGAGAAAATGTCCAAGTCCCGGGGAAACGTGGTCAATCCGGACGACATTGTAAAAGCCTACGGCGCGGACACCCTGCGCCTCTACGTCATGTTCATCGGCGACTTTGAGCAGGCCGCCGTGTGGTCGGACAACGCCGTCAAGGGCTGCAAGCGGTTCCTGGACAAGGTTTGGAACCTGGCGGAGAGCTGCTCCGGCAGCCCGGACCACACCCCCGCCAACGAGGCGGCCATCCACAAGTGCATCAAGAAGGTGGCCGACGACATTGAGGCCATGAAGTTCAACACCGCCATCGCCGCCATGATGACCCTGGTGGGCGACTTCCAGAAGAACGGCTGCTCCAAGGGGGACATGAAAACCCTGGTCACCCTGCTGTCCCCCTTCGCCCCCCACGTGGCGGAGGAGCTGTGGGAGATGCTGGGCGGCACGGGCTTCGTGTGCCAGCAGAGCTGGCCCGCCTACGACGAGCGCAAGACGGTGGCGGACACCGTGCAGATGGCGGTGCAGGTGAACGGCAAGGTGCGGGCCAACATCATCGTCCCGGCCGGAGCGGACAACGACGCCATCGTGGCCGCCGCCCAGGCCGACCCCAAGGTGCGGAAGTTTACGGCCGGCATGGCCCTGGTCAAAACCGTTGTGGTGCCGGGGCGGCTGGTGAACCTCATCGTGAAACCCCAATGAACCCCATTTTGGGCATCCACCACGTCTGCCTGAAGGCCGCGGGGCGGGCGGCCTGGGGGGGAGTCCGTCGAGCTGATCCAGGAGCGCTGACCGCGGTTTTTCTCTAAAATTTGCGGTTGACAAAAGGCTGATTTTAACATATAATAGACCTGTTGAAGCCATAGCTAATGGCCCTTAAAGCATCCTGGAACTAACCGGATGTCTCGGAGGGAGGGAAATCATAAATGTCCGAAGTTCATGTCCGCGAGGGCGAGTCTCTGGAGAACGCACTGAAGCGCTTCAAGCGCAGCTGCGCCAAGTCCGGCGTGCTGGCTGAGGTGCGCAAGCGCGAGTTCTACGACAGCCCCAGCGTCAAGCGCCGCAAGAAGAGCGAGGCGGCCCGGAAAAACCGCAACAAGAAATTTTATTGATTCAAAAAGGGAAGCGCCCTTGAGGGCGCTTCCCTTTTTCAGCGCACGGCGCCGGTCCGCGCCCGGTTCAGTCCAGCGGTTTCCCGTCGGCGGAAAACAGAGGCAGCTTCTCCAGGTACAGGATGTCCTTCCGGCCGGCGGCGTCTCCCTCCGCCAGAATGGCCATCCGGCCCACCACGTTCCCTCCGGCCTGGTCCACCAGGTTCTCCACCGCCGCCAGCGACCCGCCGGTGGAAATCACGTCGTCCAGAATCAGAATGCGCTTGCCCTTCATCTTCCGTGCGTCCGCCCCGTCCATGTACAGCTTCTGCTCTCCCACCGTGGTGATGGAGTGATCCACCGCCTCGAACACGCCGTCCATGTACAGCTTGGGGGCCTTCCGCACCAGGAAATACTCGTTCCGGCCGCTCTGGCGGGCCATCTCATGGACCAGAGGGATGGCCTTGGCCTCCGGGGCCACCATGTAGTCGAACTCCGGAGCGATTTTCAGCAGGTCCCGAGCGCAGGCGCAGGTCAGCTCCACGTCGCCGAAGATCACAAACGCGCCGATCATCAGCTTGTCGCTGATGGGACACAGAGGCAGCTGGCGGGTGACGCCCGCCACAGTCATTTCATAGGTCATAACAGCTCATCTCCCGTTGTAATTTATACCAGCCCTATTATACTATCCCCGCCGCCTCTTGTCAAAATTTGATGAAAGTTTTTTAAAAAAACAAAAAGCTGTGGTATTTCTCCGAACAATATGATATGATACTTCTGCATTTCAACATCCTTCGGTATCATCGGGACGGAAGGGGTTCCAGACTTTCAGGGCCGGTCTGTCCGGCACAGCTGCCGAAAACAGAACAGACCCGGGACGTTTTGTTTCCGGGCTGATTTTGTTTTTCCGCCCCACGGGCCGGGGGAAATTCTGGAGAGGGAGTTTTTGCATGGAAAAAATCTTCAAGCTCAAGGAGAACGGCACCACGGTACGCACTGAAATCGTGGCCGGACTCACCACGTTCATGACGATGGCCTACATCATCGCCCTGAACCCCAACCTGATCGTCGGCTTCGGCCAGGGCGCCTTCGGCGGCTTCGGCGCGGACGGCACCGCCGCCTGGAACGGCGTGTTCCTGGCCACCTGTCTGGCCTCGGCGGTGGCCATGTTCTGCATGGCCTTCCTGGCCAACAAGCCCTTCGCCCTGGCCCCCGGCATGGGCCTCAACTCCTACTTCGCCGTGGTCATCGCCCAGATCGCCGGCGCGGCGGGCTGCTCCTACCTGGCCGGCCTCCAGGCCGGTCTGTGCATCATCCTGGTGGAGGGCATCATCTTCCTGGTTCTCTCCGTGCTCAACGTCCGTGAGAAGATCGTGGAAGCCATCCCCCTGGGGGTGCGGCTGGGCATCGGCCCCGCCATCGGCCTGATGCTGATGAACATCGGCTTCGGCTCCAACGCGGGCGTGGGCGCCGCCAGCGAAAACTACGTCATGCGGGACTTCTTCGGGGCTCTGGCCGCCAGCACCGCCAAGCAGGCCCTGGGCGAGTATTGGCCCGCCATGGTGCTCACCGTAGTGACCATGTTCATCGGCCTGTTCGCCATCATCATCCTGGCCCATTATCAGGTGAAGGGCGCGGTGCTCTTCGGCATGCTCATCGCCTCCGTCATCAACTGGGCGGGGCAGGCCATCTTCCTGGGCGTGAACCCCTTCGCCTCCCTGGCCACCGCCAACTGGCTGCCCCCCTTCGGCGACATGGCCGCCACCACCCTGCTCAAGTTCGACTTCTCCACCCTGTTCTCCCTGGGCTGGACCACCGTTGTCATCCTGATCATCACCTTCTGCATCATCGACATGTTTGACACCATCGGCACCGTCATCGCCACCGCCAACCGGGCCAAGATGGTGGACAAGGACGGCAGGATGCCCCAAATGCGGGAGACCCTCCTGTCCGACGCCATCGGCACCGTGGTAGGCGCGTGCACCGGCACCTCCACCGTCACCACCTTTGTGGAGTCCGCCTCCGGCGTGGAGGCCGGCGGCCGCACCGGCCTGACCGCCCTGACCACCGGCATCCTGTTCCTGGCCTGCATGTTCATCGCCCCCATCGCGGCCATCATCCCCGCCGCCGCCACCTCCGCCGCCCTGATCTACGTGGGCATTCTGATGCTGGGCGGCCTCAAGAACATCAATTTTGACGATATGGCCACCGCCGCCCCCGTGTTCATCATGCTGCTGGCCATGCCCATTTCCGGCTCCATCGGCCACGGCATCGGCCTGGCCCTCATCACCTACACCGTCATCAAGGTGTTTACCGGCAAGGTGAAGGACGTGTCCGTGCTGACCTTCATCATCTCCGCCCTGTTCCTAGTCAAGTTCTTCCTGGCCGTGTGATCTGCGTCCAACCACAAAAAGGGCCCCCGCCGTCTGCGGCGGGGGCCCTTTTGACGCCCTATTCAGGGTCTGTGCTCCGGCAGACCCTCCCCGTCCAGCTCCCGGCGGTACCGGGCCATGGACTGGGCGAACAGCTCGCCGTTGGAGGGCGGCGTGTATGTAATGGCGTTGGCCCCGGCGCGGATCGTCTCCAGAATCGTCTCATCGGTGGGGCCGCCGGTAGCAATGATGGGCACCTCCGGGAACTGTTCCCGGATTCTGCGGACAATGTCCGGCGTTTTCTGCGCCCCGGACACGTTGAGGATATCCGCCCCGGCCTCAATCCGGGCGGCCACGTCGGTTTTATCCGACACCACCGTGACCACCACCGGGATATCCAGCACCTGCTTGAGCATATGCACCACCTCGTTGCTGGTAGGGGCGTTGACCACCACGCCGAAGGCGCCCTCGTGCTCAGCGTCGTTGGCCAGATTGACCACCCGCATCCCCCGGGTGACGCCGCCCCCCACGCCGGTAAACACCGGCATGTCCGCCGCCTGCATGACGGCCCGGTGGATGGCGGGCTGGGGGGTGAAGGGGTAGACGGCGATGATGGCGTCGGCATTGATGTTGCGGATGATGGCCACGTCGGTGGTAAAGGCCAGGGACTTGATCCTCCGCCCGAACACCCGGATGCCGGAGCACTCCGAGATGCAGTGGGGGATCATAATCATATGGCTGCGCAGGGTGCCCTCATAGGCGGGCACCGTCTTGCGCACGCGGAGTTCCTGGGTCATAGATGCTCCTTTCTGTGAGACGGGACCCCGCCCGGCTTTGGGCTGGGTCCCGTCTGTCTTGTCTCAGCTGTACCAACACCTGGAAGAGGCGTTTTTTGCCACCAGCCGGGTATCCAGATCCTCCATGCCGGCCGCGGTGAGCAGGCTGACGTACTGCTGGGCGCCGGCGCTGCCGCTCAGCCACACCCGGCCCGCATGTTGGGCCAGAACGTCTGCGGTCAGTCCGCTGTTCACCGGATTTCCGGGCAGGAGCGTCTCGTCGGTGGACACCGACAGGCAGACTCCCCGCTCCGCCAGCTCCCCGGAGATCCGCTCCAGAAAGGCGGACACCGGCGCCGTCAGGTCCTCCGGGCGGTTGGCGCCGGTGGCCAGCACATGGACCTCGCCAAAGTTGGGATAGCCCGCCCGCTCCAGCAGAATCTCGTCAAAGCCCATATCCGCCAGCTCCAGGCACAGGGCGGACAGGTAGTCCGCCGCCTGCTGGTTGGCCGGACTGGACCAGCCCAGTCCCTGGGCGTCGTGCCAGAGGTTGCCCCCCTTGGTCATCAGGGTGCCCACCCAGTTCCGGGCCAGCAGCGGGTCCCGGAAGCACTGCACCTTGGCCACCAGGTACAGCTGGCTGTTCTGGGCCAGCTCCCGCACCGCCTGGGCGGTGAGATCGTCGGCGGCGTTGGCGCCCACAGCCGCGGCCAGCTCCGCCTGAGACTGCCAGGCCAGCTTTCCGTTTACATCCTTCATCTCCACCACCAGGGCGTTTCCGCCGCCCTCCGCCACCGCCTGGGCGGCGCCGCCGCCGCGCAGCTGGGCGGCCGTCACCGTCACCGCGCCGATATGGAGGTATTTGAGCTCCGGCTCCGGGGTGGCGGTGGGGTCCGGCTCCACTTCAAGGGTGGGCTCCACGGTGATCTCCGGGGTGGTGATCACCTCCAGCGGGTCGGAAGCGATGGGCGGCGGGCCCTCGCTCTCCTGGGCCCAGGGCCAGTTGATTTTGATGCCGGTGTCGGTGTACTCGATGTCCACCAGCAGATAAAACGCCGCGCCCGCCGCCAACAGCACCGCCAGCAGCGCGATGATAAACAGCAGCACCGCTCTGGCCCCGCCTCCGTTCCGGCTCCGGCCCCGGTACTCGTGATATCCATATGGGTTTCTCCGTCCGCCCATGCAGCCTTCCTCCAGACGGCGGCGCATCGCCGCGCCGCCGCGTCACAATTGATCCGCCCCGCGCCGCGGCTCCGCTGGGCATCCCCGCCGCCGCATCCCACGCGGATTCAGGTGATGATACTGATACGTTGATTATTATACCACAAGGCCCTCCGCCTCTTCAATGTCAAAATGCTGTTTTTTGTTAAAATATTGTTAAGGAACCTCTGATAAATCGGCAAGAGCGATTTGGCCGCGGCGAGGCGGGATTTCGCGGGAATAATTGTGTTTATTTCAAGAAATCACAACGAAGTTGCGGCGGAAAAGATCCGCAAAGCGCCGCGGACGCATTTGTTCAGAGGTTCCTTGAATCATCTGTGGTCCCGGCATCTGAAATTTTCCATTTGGGTCTTGACCGATTTGGTCAACGGCGGTATGGTGGTGATGAAAGGGGGACAGCCCATGAACCAAAAATTTTTCAGCCTCCCTGAGGAGCGCCAGGATCTGATCCGGAACAGCGCCATGACCGAGTTCGGCGAGGGGACCTTCAAAAAGACCTCCGCCGACGCCATCGCCAAGCGGGCCGGCGTGTCCAAAGCCCTGCTGTTCCACTACTTCAAGGACAAACGGGAGCTGTACGCCTACCTGTTCCAGTACGCGATTGACGCGTGCATGGAGGTATTCAACCGCCAGATAGACCGTATGAGCTATTATGGGGAGACGGACTTCTTTTCCGTTCTGGAGCGGGGCCACAAAATCAAGATGGACATGGTGCTGCGCATGCCCGGGCTGTTCCGCTTCGTCATGCGGGCCTACTATGAGCGGGACAGCGCGCTCTCCCCCAAGCTGCGGAAAAAGCTGGACGACGTGCTGGCCCAGTCCACCGACTCCTTCCTGGCCCGGATGGATCTGACCAAGTTCAAGGACGGCGTGGACCCCCGGCAGGTGGTCCGGCTCCTCACCCTGTCCGCCGAGGGGATGCTGGCGGAGACCGGCGCCTGCACGGTGGAGGAGATCAACAAGCTGTTCCAGGAGTACAAGAAGAACGCGGATATGCTGCGCCAGTTTCTCTACAAGGAGGAATACCTATGATCCAGATCGACCATCTCACCAAGACCTACGGAAGGGCCCGGGGGGTGACGGACCTGACCCTCCATGTGCCGGAGGGGTGCTGCTTCGGCTTCATCGGCCCCAACGGCGCGGGCAAATCCACCACCATCCGCACCCTGATGGGGCTGCTCTCCCCCACTGCCGGGTCGGCCCGGGTGCTGGGGCTGGACTGCGTCCGGGACAGGGAAAAAATATTGGCCCAGGTGGGCTATATGCCCTCCGAGGCCATGTTCTATCCCGACATGCGGGCCGGAGAGGTCATCCGGCTGTCCGCCCGCCTGCGCCGCCGGGACTGCTCCGCCCAGGCCGAGGCCCTGTGCCGGGCTCTGGACCTGGACCCCCGGAAGCGCATCCGGGAGCTGAGCCTGGGCAACCGGAAAAAGGTGTCCATCGTGTGCGCCATGCAGCACCGGCCCCAGCTGTACATTCTGGACGAGCCCACCAGCGGCCTGGACCCCCTGGTCCAGCGGGCCTTCTGGTCCGAGCTGGAGGCCCGGCAAACGGAGGGGGCCACCGTATTTCTGTCCTCCCATGTGCTCTATGAGGTCCAGCGGTACTGCGGCCGGGCGGCCATCCTCCGGGAGGGACGGCTGGTGGTGGAGGGAACCACGGCCGAGCTGGACATTGAGAACAAGTTTTTCGACTACTACGAGGGGAGGGCGCGGCAATGACCATTTTTTGCAAGGAGCTGCGGGCCGGCGCGGTGAGTTTCCTGGTGTGGTCCGCCGTGGTGGGCGGGCTGATGGCGGTGTGCGTGGGGCTGTACCCCTCCTTCGCCGGCTCCATGGACGACGTGTCCGCCCTGTTTGCCGGCATGGGGGGCTTCTCCGCCGCCTTCGGCCTGGACAAGCTGGAATTCGGGTCCATCCTGGGCTTCTACGGCACGGAGTGCGGCAATATTCTGGGGCTGGGCGGGGCGTTCTACGCCGCCCTCACCGCCATGGGCCTGCTGGCCGGGGAGGAGGGAGGCCACACGGCGGAATTCCTCCTCACCCATCCTGTCAGCCGCCTGCGGGCCGCCGGGGAAAAGCTGGCGGCGCTGCTGGCCCTGACCGCCGCCCTCAATCTGGTGTGTCTGGCCTGCGGCGCGGGGGGCATCCTGGCCATCGGCGAGGAGGCGGACTGGTCCCGGCTGCTGGCCTACCACGGCGCCCTGCTGCTGATGCAGCTGGAGATCGGCGGGCTGTGCTTCGGGCTGTCCGCCCTGCTTCGCCGGACCAGCTTCGGGCTGGCCATGGGGCTGGCGGCGGTGCTGTACTTCGCGGGGCTGCTCATCAACCTGGACCCGGGGCTGGACTGGCTCCGCTTCGTCACCCCCTACTACTACGCCGACGCCGCCCGGATCTTTGCCGGGGACGCCCTGGCCGCCCCCATGGCGGCGGGCTGCTGCCTGGGTCTGCTGGGGGCGGGGTTCGGCCTGTGGTGGTACCGGCGGAAGGATATCGCCTAGCCCCCCGGCTATGCCAGGTACTTCTCCCGGATAAAGGCGGCAATGCCGTTGAGCCCCCGGGCCAGCACCTCTGTCTCCCCGGCGGTGAGCCGCTCCACGGCGGCCTCCACCAGCTCCCGGTGAAAATCGGTGTGACAGCGGTCGGCCTCCCGGCCCTTCTGGGTGGGCCGCAGGCGGACCGACCGTTTGTCGCTGCCGTCCCGCACCCGCTCCAGATAGCCCTTGGCCTCCAGCTGGTTCACCGCCACCGTGAGGGTGCCCGCCGTCACGTGCTGGGCGGCGGCAATGGCGGAGGAGCGGTTGTCCCGCCCCTGGTCCACCGCACGGCACACCTCCTCAATGAGATGCACCTCCCGGACGGACAGGTCGGAACAGCACTGGGAGACATAGGCCTCCTCCGTCTTTAAAATATCGTTGAACACCTCGACCAGGAAGCCGTTCAGCTCCCGGGCATAGTCCCGGTTTTCCATGGTCGTCCTCACTCCGCCGCGATGTAGGCCACGCCCACCGCGCCGGGGCCCACGTGGGTGCCGATCACCGCCCCGATGGATCCCATCAGCGGAGGCCGCTCCTGGGGCAGGACATCCTTCAGCGCCTCCATGCACGGGGCCACCCGCTCGGGGGAGTTGGAGTGGCCGTAGGCCGCCGGATAGGCCGGGTCCGCCGGAGCCTGTTCGATGTGCCGGGCGATCCACTCCAGGCCGGAGGCCATGGACCGGGCCTTGCCCACAGCCTCCACCGTGCCCCGGCTGTCCACCGCCACAATGGGCTTGATGCCCAGCAGGCCCCCTACGGCGGCGGTGGCGGCGGAGATCCGGCCGCCCTTCTTCAGGTATGTCAGAGTGTCCACAATGGCCAGCAGCCTGGTGCGCTGGGCCAGCTTCTCCACCGACCCGGCGATTTCAGCGGCGGACATGCCCTCGTCCCGCATCCGGGCCGCCTCCTCCACCAGCAGGGCCAGGGCAAAGGTGACGGTGCGGGAGTCCACAATGTGGATCTCCCCGCCCTCCGCCATGTCCCGGGCGATGCAGGCGGACTGGCAGGTGCCGCTGAGCTCGGAGGACAGGAAGATGCCCACAATCTGATCCCCCTGGTCCACGTACCGCTGGAACACATCCAAAAAGTCGTCGGGGTTGAGCTGAGAGGTGGTGGGCAGCTCCTGGCTGGAGGCCAGCCGGGTGAAAAACTCCTCCCGGGTGATGTCCACCCCGTCCACAAAGCTCTCCTGGCCGAAGAACACCCGCATGGGCATGACGTGGACGTTGAGCTCCTCCGCCCGCCGGGCGGACAGGTCGCTGGTGCCGTCGGTGATGATGCGTACCATAAAAACATCTCCTCAAAAAATAGTTTGAGTTCCAAATAGTTTGAACTCCAAATCATTTGACTTTCAAAGTATCATAGTCCGCTCCCCACCGTTTGTCAAGTTTCGTTCCTCCAAAAAGCGGGCGGAAAAAGCCGCGGGATTGTGGAAATACCACAATCCCGCGGCTTTTTACCCCTTGTATCCAAAATCAGGTATTTTGTTCCAGCGCCGGCGGAAGTAATGGGCGGCCAGCTTGGGGCGGCGGTCTCGGGTGAGCAGCCCCTTTTTGTTGCCGTCCACCCGCATGGGGCCCTGGATGGTGGCGAAGTCGGCGAAGTTCCACACGTGCTCGCCGATGAAGAAGGGCCGCTTGTCCAGCTCGGCGTTGAGCCGGGCGTAGTAGTCCATCTGGAACTCCTCGCTGAACATCTCCCCGTTGGTGTTGTGGATGCCGGGATAGGTGTCCGCGCCGTACTCGGTGAGCATCAGCGGCTTGCCGGTTTCCGCCCAGAAGTCCAGCTCGGTGTTCAGCGCATCGCAGGCGGCGTCCAGGTCGCCGCTGAGGTTGTACCAGCCGTAATAGCGGTTGACGCAGCACACGTCCATGGCCCGGGTGATGATATCCTTGGTGTAGTCGTTCTGGCAGCACACCAGGGTGACGGGGCGGTTCTGGGGGTCGCAGGCGTGGGCCAGCTCATACAGGGGGTGGAAGTAGTCGTAGGCGTCCTGGGGGAAGTGCTCGGTGTCCGGCTCGTTGGCGATGGACCACATCACCACGCAGGGATGGTTTTTGTCCCGGGCGATCATGTCCCGGATCACGTCCCCGTGGTGCTTCTGGACGCGCATGACCTGGTAGGGGTTCCGGGCCCCTCCGGCGTTGATGCCCACGGCGGGGGCCTCGTCGATGACCACAATGCCCTCCCGGTCGCACAGGTCATACATCTCCTCGGCATAGGGGTAGTGGCTGGTGCGGAAGGAGTTGGCCCCCAGCCAGCGGATGAGGGAGGCGTCCTTCACGTTGAGGCACTGATCCAGCCCCCGGCCCCGGAAGAAGGAGTCCTCGTGCTTGCCGAAGCCCTTGAAATAGAAGGGCTTTCCGTTGATGAGGAAGCGGGTTCCCTCCACCTTCACCGTGCGCACGCCGAAGGTCTGCTCGTACTCGTCGTCCCAGAAGGAGACCCGCAGCCGGTAGAGATAGGCCGCGCCGGGATTCCACAGCTTCACGCCGGGGATAACGGCCCGGCCGTTGGCTCCTTTGCTCCGGACCACCTCCGCGCCCTCCTGGTCCAGGATGGACACGCTGACCTCGCCCTGGCCCACCGTCTCCACGGCGTAGTCCACCACGCCGTCCCCGCCGTCCACGTCCGTGACGATGGAGATGTCCTTGATATATGCCCGGGGCGTGGTGTACAGCGTCACGGGCCGGGTGATGCCCGCGTAGTTGAAGAAGTCGAAATTGGGCCGGTTCTGGGGCCTGCACCGGGTTTTAGCCAGCTCGATGGAGGGGATGCCGGGGTTGTCCGAGCCAAAAAAGGCCACGCCCCCCTCGTTGCCCACGGGCAGGGTGGAAAAGTCCACCCGGTTGTCTACCGCCACGGTGAGCCGGTTCTCCCCCGGGGTCAGGTGCTCGTCCACCTCAAACTCAAAGGGCAGAAAGCCCCCCTTGTGCTCCCCCAGCTTATGGCCGTTGAGCCACACCTGAGCGGCGTGGGTCACGGCGCCGAAGCGCAGCACCACCCGCTCCCCCGCCAGCGCCCGGGGCAGGGTGAAGGTGCGCTGGTACACCGCCCAGCCATAGTGGGCGCGGAGATTCACGTGGTCCTTCTGATCGTTGTAGGAGGCGGGCACCGCCATGGTCATGGGGTCCGGCAGGGGGCCGGCCGCCCACTCCCGGGGCCATTGGTCCGCCCCGGCGGTCTGGAAGTCCCACACGCCCCCCAGGTCAAGGACCATCCGGGCTCCGTTCATTTTGGGATACAGCATCGTTCATTCTCCCCTTCTCTTCTGATTCCTGGGCATGACCGTCATCGCGGCCCGCCACTGCTGCTGCTCCACCCGCACCAGATTTTCCCGCAGCGGGACCTGGAGGGAGAAGTCCTCCAGCCGGTCGGGCAGGCGGGGCTGGAAGCGGAAGCCGCCGGGCCAGTCCGGGTCGGGCTTCACCCCCGCCAGCTCCTCGATGATCAGCGGAATGGCCCCGCTGGCCCAGGGGTGGCACAGGCTGGTGTTCCACTTCTGGTCCTTTCCCCACGCCTCAAAGCAGGCGGTGGCCCCCTCCCGGAGCATGTTGCGCCAGCCGTATTCGTCCTCCCGGGTGAGCAGCTGATACAGGGTCTTGTACCGCCCCATCCGGCCCAGCCCCCGCAGGGCAAAGTACATGGGCAGCGGCCCGCACGCCCGGCCCGGAGTGCGCAGCAGCCGCTCATAGGCATCCTCCCCCACGGCGGGGGTCAGCCCGAAGCAGGCGGGGTACAGGTTGGCGTGGAGAGAGCAGTGGGCGCTGCCCTCGCTGTCGGCAAACAGCTTCCGGTCCCAGCGCCAGAAGGTTTTCAGAAACGCCGTCCCCACCTGCTGGGACTGGTGGGTCCGGGGCAGGTCCAGCACCCGCTCCATCTTCTCCTTCATCAGCAGGAAGCCAAACCACAGGGCGTTGACCACGTTGTGGCATCCCTCCCCCACCTCCGGGCGGGTGAGGGGGAAGTCGTATCCGTCCCGGTACTGCTCCGGCCAGTCCACCAGATTCCAGCCGTGGGTCACGTTTTCCAGCAGGCCGTCAGGGCGCTGGTATGGGGCGAACTGTCCGGCGATTCCCTCCACGGCGGGCCAGCACTCCCACAGGAACGCCCGGTCCCCGGTGAAGTCGTAGTCCGTCAGGGGCAGGGCGGGAAACATCAGGGAGTAGTCGGCGATCTCCTGCATCAGCGAGCCGGGGGCCACCGCCAGCAGAGACGGCGCCACCCGGGCGGAGGCCATAAAGTCCCGGACGCACTTGCGCAGCAGGTCCGTCTTTCCCGTCAGCCACACCTGGCTCCGGGCGGTGACCACCGCGTCCCCCAGGTACTGGCCCTTCTCCCGGCTGGGGCAGTCCAGATAGCTCTCCTGACTCCCGCACCGCACGGCGTTTTTGCAGATCTCAAATAGTTCCTCCAGCTGGTCCGCCCCGCAGGACAGGGTGCACAGCCCCTCGTCCATGGGGTAGTGCCGCTCCCACACCCAGCACCGGACCAGCTCCGCGCCGTCCTCCAGCCCCAGCACCTCCACGTAGCGGAACGCCTTGTAGTCGTACTGGTGGAGAACGCTCTCCCCCTCCCGAAGGGTCCAGACCTCCTCATAGCGGCAGTTGCAGCGCAGGTCGAACCGCACCCGGCCCGCCCCGTCCAGCTCCTCGCCGAAGCGGAGGGTGAGCCGACGCCCCGCCCGGCCGCGGACGGCGGCGTAGAGGGTGCCTGTCCGCTCACGGCCGAAGTCCAGCAGGACGCCGCCGGGCACCGGACGGCATTCCGCCGGGTCCACCCGGTTCCGCTGAAGGTTGACGGCGGGCCGGGGAGCCAGCCGGTAATCCGCCCACTCCGCCGGCTCCATGCGGCCCCAGCCCCGCTCGTTGAAATGGGGGCGCTCCCAGCCCTCGGGCCAGCGGCGGCTGTCAAAGTTCTCCAGAAACTGGGTGTCATACCCCACAGGGTCCCCGGAGTAGGCCCGGCACACCTGATACCGCCAGTTTATGCCGCGCCGGTCCGGCTTCCCGCCGGTCCGGACAAACTCCGCCCACAGGGCAAACCGGCCGTCCCCGCTGTTCCACACCCGGTTCACCAGCCCCTGATAGTAGAGGTGGAGGGCCACCGTCACCACCCGTCCCCCCTCCACCGGGTACTCCTGGTAATGGTACCGGTCATGGTAGGCGGGGGCGGGCCCCTGGCCCAGCCACCGGCCGTTCAGCCAGGCGTGGTAATAGTCGTCGGCGCTGATCCGCAGCGTCCAGGACCCCGGGGGCAGCTTCACCCGCCCCCGGGCCAGCACGTGGAGGTTTTGGGGCGCGCCCGTCTCCGGCGCGGGAACCTCCTCCCGTTCCCGGTGAAACACGTCCGCCTGCCGGACATTTCTCCACGACCGGATGGTCATCCAGCCCGTTTCCGCCATAACGCCCCGCCTCCTTTCAAAGTTCTTTGATTATATACTCCCGCCCCCTGAAAGGCAATATAAAATATTAAGAATTTCATGCACTTTAAATCCTCCATCCAGCCATTGACAAATCGGGGGAAGCGTGCTTAAATGATAGTCAGTCTTATTTGCTTGTCCCATCAGAGCCTGACCGCGGCCAGCCGCGGTCCCGGGAGGTATGTCCATTGCTGATTCCGGTCCTTCTATTCGCCGTAGGGCTGGTCTTTCTCATCAAGGGGGGCGACTGGTTTGTGGACGGCGCCACCGGCATCGCCCGCCGGTTCCGCCTGCCCGAGCTGCTCATCGGCGCCACGGTGGTGTCCATCGGCACCACCCTGCCCGAGGTGATGGTGTCCACCACCTCCGCCCTGGGCGGCCATGGCGAGATCGCCTACGGCAACGCCATCGGCTCCGTCATCTGCAACACCGCCCTCATCGCCGCTATCACGGTGGCCGTCCGCCCCGGGAAGGTAGACCCCAAGAGCCTGCGCCTGCCGGTGGCCTTTTTCTTCACCGCCGCCGCCGTCTATGCGGGGGTGGCCTACACCACCGGCTACTTCAGCCGGATCACCGGCTTTCTCCTGCTGGGTATGTTCCTCGCCTATATGGCCGCCACCGTGCTGCAAATGAAATCCCAGGCCGCCGCCCGTCCCTCCGCGCCTCAGCCGGCGGCGGAGGAAAACTCCCTGCTCAAGGACATTGTCCTGCTCATCGCGGGGGCGGCCCTGATCGCCGTGGGGGCGGACCTGCTGGTGGACAACGGCACCCTCATCGCCCAGGGCCTGGGCGTCCCCGAGTCGGTGATCGCCCTCACCTTCGTGGCGCTGGGCACCTCCCTGCCCGAGCTGGTCACCGCCATCACCTCCCTGCTCAAGGGCCACGGCGCCCTGTCCCTGGGCAACGTCATCGGGGCCAACCTGTTCAACCTGGTGCTGGTGTCCGGGGTGTCGGTGTCCCTGGCCCCCTTCTCCATCCCCCAGAGCTCCGCCATCGCGGGCCGCAACGCGTCCCTGGTGCTGGACATCCCCGTGATGCTTTTCGTCATGGCCTTTCTCACCCTCCCCGCCCTCAAGCGCGGAGCGCTCAGCCGCATTCAGGGCGTCGTCCTGCTGTTGGTCTACGGGGCGTTCTGCGCCATCCAATTCACCATCTGACCGGGCCTTGGGCCCCAAAAGGAGGTACTTCCCATGAAAAAACCGGTTTTGGTCATCATGGCCGCGGGCATGGGCAGCCGCTACGGCGGGCTCAAGCAGATGGACCCGGTGGGCGGCTTCGGCCAGGTCATTCTGGACTACTCCGTCTACGACGCCCGCCGTGCGGGCTTTGAGACGGTGGTGTTCGTCATCAAGGACGAGATTGAGGCGGATTTCAGGGAGCGCGTCGGCGCCCGCATTGAGGGCGCCATGGACGTGCGCTACGCCTTCCAGCGCATGGACAGCCTGCCGGAGGGCTACGCCGTCCCGGCGGGCCGCACCAAGCCCTGGGGCACCGCCCAGGCTGCGCTGGCGGCCCAGCCCTTTGTGGACGGGCCCTTCGCCATCATCAACGCCGACGACTATTACGGCCGGTCGGCGTTCCAGGTCATCTACGACTACCTGTGCGGCCACCAGTCGGGGAGCGAGTACGCCATGGTGGCCTACCGCCTGGAGAACACCGTCACCGACCACGGCCACGTGGCCCGGGGGGTGTGTCAGGTGGGGGCGGACGGCTACCTCACCGGCATTGTGGAGCGCACCCGCATTGAGAAGGGCCCGCCCCCCCGGTTTACCGAGGACGGCGGCCGGACCTGGACCCAGCTGTCCGGCGACACCATGGTGTCCATGAACTTCTGGGGCTTCACCCCCGCCCTGCTGGATCAGGCCCGGGCCCGGTTCCCCGATTTTCTGGACCGTGCCCTGAGGGAAAACCCCATGAAGGCGGAGTACCTGCTGCCCACCCTGGTGGGCGCGCTGATCCAGGAGGGGGCGGCATCGGTCAAGGCCCTGTCCTCCTGCGACAAGTGGTACGGCGTCACCTATCAGGAGGACAAGCCCAACCTGGCAGCCGCCATCGCCCGAATGACCGAGGCGGGATTATATCCCGGCCAGCTGTGGCCCTGACCCGCGAAAAAGGGCGGACCGAACGCCGTTCGGTCCGCCCTCTTCTCATTCCACCCGGTTCATTCGCCCAGCCGGGAGACGACGCCCTCAATATAGCCGCCGTCCACCACCCGGAAACGGTCCTCCGGCGGGTACAGGCATCCCCCGAAGTGGATGGCCCGGTCATTGGCGGCGGAGGAGTCCCAGGCGTCCCGATGGCCGGACATGTGGATCTGTCCGCAGCCGGTCTCCGCCACCACCCAGCCCATATTCCGGGCGTTGACCCCGCCGCCGGGGAGGATTTCGATCCGTCCGGCGGCATATTCCGCCATCTGCCGGATGGTATCCGCCCCCTGGGGAACAGCGGGCTGCTGGCCGCTGGTGAGCACCCGGGTCACTCCCAGTTTCATCAGAATGTCCAGCGCCGCCCGCCAGTCGGGGACCACGTCGATGGCCCGGTGGAACACGGACTCCTTCCCCGCCGCCCGGCACAGCTCCGCCAGCGCCCGGGTGCGTTCTTCGTCCAACGCGCCGTCCTCATGGAGGAAGCCGAATACCAGCCCGTCCGCGCCGTGGTCCAGCAGCAGCTTCCCGTCCTCCACCGCCGTGTCAAACTCCGCCGGCGTGTAGCAGAAGCCCCCCTCCCGGGGCCGGACCATGGCCATAATTTTCATGCCTGTCTCCCGCTTGGCCACGGTGAGCGCCCCCAGGGTGGGCGTCAGCCCCCCGTGAAACAGGTCGCTGTTCAGCTCCGCCCGGTCCGCTCCCGCCCGGTGGGCCTGAATTACGTCGTCCGCGCTGCCGCAGCACACCTCCAGCAAAACCTTGCCCATCGCCTTATCCCTCCCAGTATTTGGTGAGCCTATTATAGATTTTTACCGGGACGCTGTCAAGGAGAGGAGGCAGATCCATGTCCATTCATCGAGAGGCCCCGTCCGGCTGGACCGCGCTTCTGGCCGGACTGGCGGGAGCGCGGCGCAACGCCATGGCGTTCCTGCTGGACCACCTGCCGGCCAGCGACCTGGACTGCTATCCCCCGGCGCTGTTCCTGCGCTTTGCGGACCACGCCCTGGCCCTGCGGAACACGGCGCCCTGGTGCGGGGCGCTGGACTGGGAGCTGTTCGCCCACTACGTGCTGTTCCCCCGGGTGAACGACGAGGACCTGTCCTTCCACCGGGAGCTTTTCCATCAGGCCCTCTGGCCCAGGGTCAAGGGCCTGCCTGCGGCGGAGGACCGGGTGCTGGAGGTCAACCGCTGGTGCCAGGAGCACGCCTCCTATCAGGCTCAGGACGACCGCACCGCCTCCCCCCTCACGGTGTACCGCTGCGGCAGCGGCCGGTGCGGGGAGGAGTCCGCCTTTCTGGTCGCCGCCCTGCGCAGTGTGGGCATACCCGCCCGGCAGGTATACGTCCCCCGGTGGTCCCACTGCGGCGACAACCACGCCTGGGTAGAGGCCCTGTGCGGGGACCGCTGGCGGTATCTGGGGGCCTGCGAGCCGGAGCCTGTCCTGGACCGTGGCTGGTTCACCACCGCCGCCTCCCGGGCGGTGCTGGTGCACAGCCGGGTCTTTGGGGCGGCGGGGCCCTCCCCCCTCCACGGGGAGCTCCTGGGCCGGGAGGGGGATGTGACCTGGCTCAACCAGACCCCCCGGTACGCGGACACTGCCGTATACACCTTCCGCGCCCTGCTGGCGGACGGCTCCCCCGCCGCCGGAGCCCGGTTTCACCTGCAAATTCTCAACGAGGCGGCGTTCCGCACCGTCGCCGTCCTCACCGCCGGGGCGGACGGGACCGCCCGGGCGGAGCTGGGCCGGGGAAGCGTCCACGTATGGGCGGAGCGGGACGGCCTCGCCGCCGGGGGGGACTGCGGCCCGGACGGCCTGACCCTCCGGCTGGCCCCGCCGGAGACGGGCGAAACTCCCTGGACCGATTTTGACTTTTCCGCTCCGGCGGACCTCCGCCCTGCCCCCGCCCTGCTGGACGAAACGCGGAAGCGGGAGCGGACGGACACCCTGCGGCGGGGGAACGGGCTGCGGCAGGCCCGCATGGCCGGATACTCCCGGCCCGGTCCGGCGGCGTGGGAGGACCTGCGCCAAAACGCCCGGGGAAACTGGGACCAGATTTTCCGCTTCCTGGACGGCCGGAACCCGGACCGCCGGGAGCGGCTGGTCCGCACCCTGTCCGCCAAGGACCTGCGGGACGCGGCGGCGGACATTCTGGAGGAGCTGGGCATTCCCTATGAGATGTCGATCATCAGCGCCCACCGGGAGCCGGATGTATTTTACGAGTACGCGAAGAGCGCGGAGGAGAAGGGATTCAAGGTGATCATCGCGGGAGCGGGCATGGCGGCCCATCTGCCGGGCATGTGCGCGGCGATCTTCCCCATGCCGGTCATCGGGATCCCCATGCACACCACCTCCCTGGGAGGACGGGATTCCCTGTATTCCATCGTG
>ERZ808051.573-NODE-573-length-37633-cov-6.044387_pt1 | contig 37633 bp, 31 predicted proteins | sample MGYA00380199_ERZ808051 | MGnify/ENA primary metagenome ERZ808051 (study PRJEB31490, sample SAMN06133391) | mouse gut metagenome | isolation source: J11 | host: mice | place: China: Chengdu | collected 2015-05 ...
GCGCCCTGCGACGCCTACACGGAAGAACTGGACAAGGCGGTGAGGGCGGCGAGGGAGCACAGGGAATGGAGGCGTGATTATATGAAGCTGGAAGTGATGAGATGGGACATGATAAGAAAAGGAAGAACGGAAGTGCTTATTAGTCAGGTATACCGGAAAATTATGAAGGGAAAGGCACTTGAGGAAATAGCGGAGGATCTGGAGGAGGAAGCAGACAAAATAAAACCCATTTATGATGCGGTGATGAAATATTATCCGGACGATGATTTGGATAAGATTTTTGAGGAGCTGAAAGTCTGAGGTAATGTCATTTTAGTACTGGCTGATTTCCGGGACCGATCTATTAAAATCAAAAAGGCGCTGTCGCCTGGCTGAAAAATTTCAGCCGGTGCGGCAGTGCCTTTTAAGCTTTGTAACCCATGCTGCTATGGACAAATCCCTTTAATGGACAAAACCACTTTATATAAAGGCTTCCGGTTTACATTGTGGGGTTGCTGGCAGGCTGGTCGTAAGCATTCTCATATGCGGGTTCAACAGGGTTGTGCTCTGGGGTGCTGTTGTAGCGCAGCTGTAAAAATTCTGCCCGGTTCTTATTAAAGAGACTTTTCAGTTCGTCAGAGTATCCTACCACGATCCAGGGACAGGTAGTGTTCAGACGCCTGAGAATTTCCTGTGCCGCAGCCTCGTTGGGAACGTCAATATTCAGGGAATTCTTGTAGCCCTCCACGAAATAGACCACACTGTAGGTGGTGCCGGTCTTGATGCCGTTGGTGCGGTGCGTGGTGGTATTCTGGTAAGTCCACATGACTTTGTTGTGGGGAATCGCTCTGTAGTCGGCGCCCGAATGATAATAGGTCATAAGACGCCCCATCTTTATGTCGTCATTTTTTGTAATATTCTGGGCAGCGGCGTAATCGGATTCAACGTAGGAGTCTGTGTAGCCGGAAATCCGAATGTCTTCGCGCAGCTTTTTCAAGAAGCCGCCTGTTTTTCCTTTGATAATTCTGTAAACGCCGGCGATAATCAACACTATGCCTCCAAAGAATACCAGACAGAAAATGGTGCCCATGCTGAAGGAATCATGATAAAATTCTATGTAGTAGGGCAGCGTAAGCTCGTCGATTTCCTCGTCCGTCCACTCCGCATCCTTGAAGTACTCTTTGAAATAGTGATATTCTTCCTTGCCCAGCTTTTTGATTTTTCCTATGTAATGGATTCCCGGTTTGGTGAGCAGCAGATTTGCCGTATTATCCGCCATCTGTTCCATGCGTTTCTCATAGGAAGGGGGAACCTTGATACTCATATAGCGGCTGTCTAAGGAATATTCATCGCCGGTAGAGATAACATAGTAAAGACTCGTAGTTTTTTTGGCGTTAGTTTTTGTGTTGCGCTCGTATTCTTCCAGAAAGCAGCCAAAATTTGCGGTGAGATCAATCTCTACAAGCTGGGATTTGATTTCGTCGGGAGCAAGCTGCGTGAAGTCTGCGTAGCCGAAGATCGTGTAAAACACGTTCTGCGCCTGCAGGACGACCATTGCTATACCGATCAGTATGAAAAGAACGGCAAGGGTAATACATTTTTTAAATGAAGCTTTTTTTAATTTCTCAAACATTTTTATCCTCCCTCTCAGAATAGAATTAAGATCATAGAAAATGCAGAGCAGTTTCTATGATAAAAACACCATATTATTAACTTTACCACATCCCGGCGGCAGGTGCAATATGACTTGCAAATAAAATAGTGTATAAAAGTAAGACCAAAATTTGGGTAAAAAATATATAAAAGGTACGGTTTAAATAAAGGCAAATCGGTTATGTATTTACATAAGAAAAGAAATCATGTAAAATAAGAAGACAGTGAGCGCCCTTTGGGGCGCGGAAAAGAGGAAAAGAAGTATGAAATTTAAGGACATGCCTTATGAGCGCGTGGATTTTGACAGGGTGGAGAAAGAGATGAAGGCTCTCATGGAGGAGTTTGACGCGGCGAAAAGCGGCGAGGAGCAGTTTGAGGTACACCGGAAGTATTATAAGCTGACGGACCAGGTGGAAACTGCCATGACCATCGTCCATATCCGTTACGATGCGGACACCTCCGATGAATTTTACAGCAAGGAGCATGAATTTTATGACGAGAAGGGACCTGTTTACAGCAATCTGGTGCTGGAGTATCAGAAGAAGCTGTATGCCTCTCCCTATAGAAGCTATCTGGAGGAGAAGATAGGCTCCGTGGCGTTTAAAAATATGGAGATTGCACAGAAGGCCATGGATGAAAAGCTGATTCCCCTGATGCAGGAGGAAAATGCGCTGGTTCTGGAATATAACAAGATTATCGCCAGCGCAAAGATACAGTTTGACGGCAAGGAGTTAAATCTTTCCCTGCTGCGCCCTTATCGCGTAAGCCCTGACCGCAGCGTGAGAGCTGCCGCCTGGAAGAAGACCAGCGAATTCTATGAGGAAAATGCGGAAAAGCTGGATGAGATATTCGACAAGCTGGTGAAAAACCGCACCGAGCAGGCGAAAAAGATGGGATATGAAAATTATCTGGAGCTGGGCTATTACCGCATGAACCGGAATTGTTACGGCCAGAAGGAGGTGGAAGCCTTCCGCAGTCAGGTTAAGGAGTTCTTTGTCCCCTTTGCGGAGCGGCTGCATGACCGCAGGAGAGCGCGCCTTGGGCTGGATAAGCTTAAGTTTATCGATGCGTCGGTTTATTTTAAGGACGGCAACCCCGCGCCTGTGGGCACCCCTGACGAGATTCTGGCGGCGGGACAGAAAATGTACAGCGAGCTGTCCCCGGAGACAAAGGAATTTTATGATTTCATGATGGAAAACGAGCTGTTCGATGTGCTGGGACGCAAATCCAAACGCGCGGGCGGCTATATGACCTATATGCCCGTTTACAGCTCGCCCTTTGTCTTTGCCAACTTTAACGGCACCAGCGGGGATGTGGACGTGATCACCCATGAGTGCGGACATGCCTTCCAGGGATACCTTTCCGGAAAGGACCCTATAAGGGAGCACAGCAACATTGGCATGGAGACGGCGGAGATTCATTCCATGGCTATGGAATTCTTTACCCAGAAATGGATGCCGCTCTTTTTTGGAGAGCGCTCCGGCGATTATATTGAGATGCACCTGGAGGATTCCGCGGCGTTTATCCCCTACGGCTGTATGGTAGACGAATTCCAGCACATCATTTATGAAAATCCCGGAATGACTCCCGCCCAGCGTCATGCGGCATGGCTGGAGCTGGAGAAGGAGTACAGGCCCCATCAGGATTATGAGGATGACGCCTTCTATGGAAAGGGAGGCTATTGGCAGAATCAGCTGCATATTTACAATTACCCGCTTTATTATATCGATTACTGTCTGGCACAGACCTGCGCCCTGCAGTACAAGGTGTGGATGGACGAGAACTTTGAAGCCGCATGGGAGAGCTACCTGAAGCTCTGCAGACTTTCCGCAAGCGATTTTTACACCAATATGATCAAGGAAGTGGGTCTGATGAGCCCCTTTGAGCCGGGATGCCTCAAAAATATTGTAGAAAAACTTGAAAAATATGTGAAATAGCTTTCTTTTTTCCGGGAAATAAGATAAAATGACCTTATTCGCGGCAGAAGACGTCCGAATGGACATCAAGTATAATTGCGGAGCAATTATAATAAAATGACCTTATTCGCGGCAGGAAGACAAAGCGGCTATGCGAAAGAATTTGAATGTTTTTGAAAGTATGCAGGAAGGAGCAGTTTAATGTCTAATTCTAAAAATCCTAAAGATCCTAAAAATCAGGAAAATAAAGGGACAAAGGATACCGAAGAAAAACAAAGTAAAATAGTGACAAAATATGACAGGAAGGTAGAGAGAAGAAAGGAACAAAAGGCAAAGGAGGAAAGGGATAAAAAAATCAGCAGAATAACAGGTATTGTGCTGGCAGCAGCGCTGGTCTGTTTTGTGGCTTCCTTTCCGATCCGGACATTCCTCACGGTAAACGGCACTTATATCACCGTGGACGGCGAGAGCGTCAGCAGGGTGGAGTTCGATTATTATTATAATGTTGCCATCAGCAATTACCTGAGCGGTCAGGGCGCTTGGCTTTATTATGCGGGCATAGATCTGTCAGGCGATCTCTCGCAGCAGATGTATTCCGAGGACATGTCGTTTAAGGATTTCTTTGACGAGATGGCGGTGGACCTGATGGCCCAGAACAAGGCTCTGGAAAAGGAAGGACGTGCGGCGGGCTTTACCTATGATACCGCCGGGAAATATAAGGAGTATATGGAATCTCTTAAGGAATACGCCTCAAAGGAGGGCGTCTCTGCAAGGGAATACATCCGGGGCACCTACGGCGCATACGCTACCGAGTCAAGAGTAAAGCCCTATGTGGAGGAGATGATGTACGCCAATGCGTATTATGAAAGCGTTGTGGAGGATATGGTCATCTCGCAGGATGAAATTGAGCAGTATTATAACGAGCATAAAAATAATTATGATCTGATTGACTTTCGCTTAAACAGCGTGTCTGCGGAGCTTCCCAAGGAGCCTACCGAGCTTGCGGACCCTGTAGAGTCAGCGGCTCCTGCGGAGTCAACAGCTCCTGCAGAGGGCGAGGGTTCCGGAACGGACGGCGCCGAAAGCGAGTATGAGCCCTCCGAGGCGGAGATTGCAGCCGCTATGGAAAAGGCGAAGGCAGAGGCTGAAAATATGGAAAAGACCATAAAGACAGAGGGTAATCAGACGGTGGGCGCATTTTATTCAGATGTGCTTTATATACTGCGCGACTGGCTTTTTGCGGAGGAGAGAAATCCCGGCGATACCACTGTCATTGAGGATGCCTCATCCAACCGTTATTATGTGCTTGCATTTGAAAAGCGTTACCGCAATGGGGCTCCCACTGTGGACGCGCGGGTGGTTATGACAAATAACGGTAACGGGCAGGAGATTTTGGACGAGTGGAAAAGCGGTGAGGCTACCGAGGCAAGCTTTGCCGAGCTGAGTGATAAGTACAATGACCCGGCGGTTACCGACGCGCAGGGAGGCTTATATGAGGAAATGCAGGTTTCTTATCTTGCCGCCGAGCTGGGGGATTGGTTTGGTGACAGCAGCCGTGTCAAAGGCGATACGGCGGTGATTTCTCCCGAAGGGGACACATATTCTTATGTTGTATATTACGTGGGGGCTAATAGGGAGGAGTGGATTGTCAACATTGAAAATACGCTTCGCTCCAGCCGGGCGTCAGAATATGCCGATAAGCTTGCGGAGAGCATAACTGTGGAGGATAAGAAGGGAAATCTGAATTACCTGAAGGTCTATGCAAAGAGGGAGGAAAATGCCCAGGCGGAGGGTGAAAACTCTCAGGGAGAGAATTCCCAGGGGGAGAATACTCCGGAGGATACGGCTTCCCCGGAGGGTTCCGGCGAGTAACCGAAATTTTGCCGCAGGCAGCGGGCATTTAATTTTAGGTGTCCCGGAGCGGAATTGAATTTTGAATCAAAGGGCGGTGGGTTCCCTCACCGTCCTTTTTTGAAGGATTGTGGAAAATAGTATGGATGATAAGATTTTGGTTTTGGACATTGACGGAACGCTTACAAATTCCCAAAAGGAAATAAGCCCCACCACAAAGGCGGGGCTTATAAATATCATGGAGAGAGGGCATAGGATCATACTTGCGTCAGGGAGGCCCACTCCCGGTATGCGCCGCTACGAGGAGGAGCTGGAGCTGGAAAAATACGGGGGCTATCTGCTCTCCTTTAACGGGGCACGCATTGTCGAATGCCAGTCAGGAGAGATCGTGTACCAGAGGACTCTCCCGCTGACGCTTCTGCCGGGGTTTTACGGCTTTGCCAAAAGAAACGGCTGCGGGCTGGTGACGTATCTGGGAGACGAGGTTATTTCTGCTTTTGAGCCGGATGAATATATCGAGCTTGAGGCGCGCATCAACAATATGCCTGTCCGCCAGGTGAAGAACTTTCTGAGCTTTGTGGATTTTGATATCAATAAATGCCTTATGACCGCCGGGCCGGATAAGGCGGCGGTGCTGGAAAAGGAGCTGCAGGAGAAATACGGAGGCGTGGCAAGTATTTACCGCTCGGAGCCCTTTTTCATAGAGATCATGCCTAAAAATGTGGATAAGGCGTCGTCGCTGGACAAAATGCTTGAAACCATCGGCATGACCAGGGAAAACGTGATCTGCTGCGGAGACGGTTTTAATGATGTGTCCATGATAAAATATGCCGGAATCGGAGTGGCGATGGGAAATGCCCAGCAGGCGGTAAAGGAAGTGGCGGATTATATTACCTCCACCAACGACGAGGACGGGCTGGTGCAGGTGATTGACAGATTTATTCTCGGCAGACAGGAGCAGGCATGAAGTATGATAAGAAACCTGATTTAGAGCTTGAAAAAAATGATGAAGGCAAATTTGATATTGACACCGGAAAAAAGCGTGATATTAAAATAAATATACCCCCCAAGGCACAGTATATTATAAAGACAATCGAGGACGCAGGCTTTGAGGCATATGCTGTGGGCGGCTGTGTGAGGGATTCCCTGCTGGGCAGAGAGCCCCAGGACTGGGATATTACCACCTCCGCCAAACCCGGGCAGGTAAAGGCGCTTTTTCCCAGGACCGTGGATACCGGGCTGCAGCACGGCACGGTCACCGTGGTGCTGGACAGGGAGGGGTTTGAGGTTACGACCTACCGTGTGGACGGGAAATACGAGGACGGCAGGCATCCCAGGGAGGTCACGTTCACACCCAGTCTTGAGGAGGATTTAAAGCGCAGGGATCTTACCATAAACGCCATGGCATACAATGACACCAGGGGACTGGTGGACATTTTCGGCGGCCTTGAGGATATAGAGAAAAAAAGGGTGCGCTGTGTGGGTGATCCCCAAAGCCGGTTTCGGGAGGATGCCCTTCGCATTCTGCGTGCGATACGCTTTTCCGCCCAGCTTGGGTATGACATCGAGGAGGAAACGCGGCAGGCGCTTGCGGAGCTGGCTCCCACCTTAAGCCGCATCAGCGCCGAGCGGATTCAGGCGGAGCTGGTCAAGCTGGTGACCTCACCCAACCCCGATTATATCCGGGTGGCATACGAGACAGGGGTTACGAGGTTTTTTTTGCCGGAGCTGGACAGGGCCATGGAGACCCCTCAGAATCATCCGCACCACTGTTATAATGTGGGGGAGCATATTCTGCATTCCCTGAAGACGGTTAGGGCGGATAAGGTGCTGAGGCTTGCCATGCTGTTTCACGATATCGGCAAGCCGGAGACAATGACGGCAGACCAGGAGGGAATCACGCATTTCCACGGGCATGCGCAGGTCAGTGCGGATATGGCAGGGGAGATTATGCGCCGCCTGAAATTTGACAATGATACTATGAACAGGGTCTGCAGGCTGGTGCTGTACCATGACTACTGCAACGGCGCCGTGCCGGATATGCGGCTGGTGCGCCGCGCCGTAAATAAAACGGGCGAGGATATTTTTTCCATGCTTTTTGAGGTTGCCCGTGCCGATATTATGGCCCAGAGCGATTATTGCAGACAGGAGAAGCTGGACAATGTGGACCTTTGGCAGCGGCTTTTTGAGGAGATGCAGGCACAGAAGCAGTGCGTATCTCTGAAGTCCCTGGCTGTGACGGGCAATGATCTGATTGCGGCGGGCTGGGAGACGGGCAGGGGGATAGGGGAGGTTCTGCAGAAGCTCCTTGAGCTTGTCCTTGAGCAGCCCGAGTGTAATGTGAAGGAATATTTGCTGGCGGAAGCGGAAAAATATCGTTAAAAGCCTATAACATACTTTCAGAATTCCTCTCATATGATAGGTTATGAACCAAGAGAAAACGGTTTAAGTACGAAACCAATCAGGAGGGGTCTGCAAGTGAATGACAGGGCAGTGGAATTGTTGGAACAGTATGATATAGAGGTGCAGCGGACGAGAAAGGGCAGAGGCGCCATAATATGTGACACCAATCAAGGCTGCATGATATTGAAGGAATATTCCGGGAATCAGGATAGAATAGAGCTGCAGGACAGATTACTGAAACAGATAGCGCAGGCAGGACTTGTGCAGGCGGAGAGCATTATACCCACAAGGGACGGGGAGCTGTCGGTGAAGGGCGCCGACGGCATGAATTATATATTGAAGACCTGGCAGGACGGCAGGGAATGCAGCATTTATGAAAAATCCGAGTGCGTGGAGGCGGTAAAGCTGCTGGCTAAGCTCCACGGAAGCATGAAGCTGCCCTCTGACACACAGGGTATTCCCATGGCGTTCTCTCCTTCAAAGGAATATGAAAAGCATAATAAGGAGCTGAAGAAGGTACACAAATACCTGAAGCAGAAGGGGCAGAAAACCTGGTTTGAGCTTAACCTGCTAAACACCTTTGATTTCTTTCTTAAGCAGGCACTTTCCGTGACAGAGGAGTGGAAAGAGTACAGCGAGGCACAGTCTCACGAAGCCGCCCCCATGGAGGAGGTCGCTTTCTGCCACGGGGATTACCAATACCACAACATTTTAAGGGGAGAGACAGGATGGTTTGTGGTAAACTTTGAGAAGTGCCTGCGGGATAATCCCATCAGGGATCTGTATCTGCTTCTGCGGAAGCTTCTGGAAAAGGGTAACTGGTCCATAGCCCTGGGCACGGATCTGCTGGAGGCATATGAGAAGGAGCGTCCCCTTCCGGCGATGAGCAGGATCGATCTATATTACCGGCTTGCCTATCCCGAAAAGTTCTGGAAGATCGTTAATTTTTATTATAATTCCGGGAAAGCGTGGATTCCCGGAAGAAATCAGGAGAAACTGGAGAAATTGATTGCGCAGGAAAAAGAAAAGCAGGCTTTTCTTGACGAGGTATTCCGCAACGTGGAGAACCTGCGGGGATAAGGGTTGGCTGCCCCCACTGGGCGCTGAAAAGTAGAGACGGAACTAAAAAAACAGTCTCGAAGTGAAAGCGCCCGGAAGAAAAATTCAGCTGAGTCATAACCAGCTGAATATTTCTTCCCCCCCCACTGGGCGCTGAAAAGTAGAGACGGAACTAAAAAACAGTCTCGGAGTGAAAGCGCCCGGAAGAAAAATTCAGCTGAGTCATAACCAGCTGAATATTTCTTCCCCCCACTGGGCGCTGAAAAGTAGAGACGGAACTAATATGGAGAATAACGTGGTACGCGAGAAAAAGTATTTCGGGAAAAAAAGGAACTGTAGTGAAACAGATTATAATGAACAAAAGGCTCTCAGGGTTAAAAAAGGGATACGGGGCGTTTGGGGAATGGCGGTCCTTGCCGTCTCGGTTATGCTGACATTTACGGCGTGCGCCGGGCTGCCCTGGGGAAACGGCAGTGAACCGCAGCCTTCCCCTACTCCGGGCAGGGCGGACACGGGGTTTGTGGCGGCGGGTCCCGACAGCTACGATTCGGCGGACACCACGGTTTTGGTGGCTAAAAACGAAGATGACAGCACGCTTACCTTTTTAAATCTTACCGTGGGGAAAAGATATACGCTCTCCATGGACGGCACTACCAGGCTGTACGATAAATACGGGGAAAGCATTTCTCTGGAGCAGGTGGAGCCTGGAGATGTGGTGGATATAACGTTTTTAAAGTCCAAGAAGCACCTTACCACACTTCAAAAGTCCCGGCGGGCGTGGAGCCAAACGAATGTGGAACGCTATGAAATCAATACGGCGCGGGGAGAAATCAGCATCGGCTCGGGAATATATAAGCTGACGTCCAACACACAGTATTTTTCCGGGAATGAAAATATTGAGATTATGGATATCAGCTCCACGGATGTGTTGAGCTTCCAGGGTATTGACAGCCAGATTTTGACGGTCTGTGTGGAAAAGGGGCACGGTTTTCTGCGGCTTGCCAATTATGAGGATTTTGTTGGCGGATGGATAGAGATCGGTCAGAAGCAGATAGAGAGAATTACGGAGGGAATGCTCCTGGTTGTGCCGGAGGGCAGCTATAAGGTAAATGTCAGCCATAAGGGCGGAAGCGGCACTGCGGATGTGGTTATCGGCCGCGGCGAGGAGACGGTTCTGGATGTGGGAGATTTCGATATTCAAAATACACAGAAAGGAAGCGTGCTCTTTTCCTTAAGCCCTTCGGGCGCGGAGCTGTATATTGACGGAGCACGGAAGGACGCGTCCCGGCCGGTCGCTCTGGAATACGGGCTGCATCAGGTTGTTGCCAAGGCGGCGGGGTATCATTCCATTACTCAGTATATTCGCGTGGATAAGGACTCCACAAAATTTAATATAAAGCTGGACGAGATTCAGACGGAGGCAACAGGGTCCACGGACAGCAATACAAGCAATGCATCAGGCAGTACCCCGGACAGCTCCTCGGGCAGCGCTTCGGGAAGCCAGTCTCCCGGGAATGCATATATGGTCCGCATTGAGGCGCCGGAGGGGGTGGAGGTCTATCTGGACGGCAATTATGTGGGTGTTTCGCCATGCAGCTTTCAGAAGGTTCCCGGCATTCATGTCATCATACTGAGAAAGGCCGGGTACGAGACCAGGAGCTATACCATCCAGGTTGACGACGAGGAAAAGGATTCCTCTTATTCCTTTGTGGAGCTGGCTGTAAGTGGCGAACCCGAGGAGGGGGAGGACGAGGAAGAAGATGAGGATTGACGGCTTTTCGGAGAGGATAATATCCCCCCGGAGCCTGTCTATCTATCGTAAAAGTAAATATTAAAAAAATATTACGTCACATCGAAATAACCTTGACAAACCTAAGAAAAACATTTATATATATATTAGACGTTTCACAAGAAGCATCTACGAAAGTACAAAAAAGAAACTCATTACAGGAGGAGTTCAATATGAACAAAACAGAATTGGTTGCTGCTATTGCTGAGCAGGCTGAGATTTCCAAAAAAGATGCGGAAAAGGCTCTCAAGGCTTTTACTGATGTAGTTTGCGAGGAATTAAAGAAGGGTGAAAAGGTTCAGCTTGTAGGCTTCGGTACCTTTGAGGTTGTCGAAAGAAAAGCAAGAGAGGGCAGAAATCCTCAGACCGGAAAGACAATGCCGATTGCAGCATCTAAGTCTCCTAAGTTCAAGGCAGGTAAGGCTTTAAAGGACATGGTGAATTAGGTTATTGCCCAAATTGCGGAGAACCTTCTGAAAAGGGTTCTCCGCTTTACTTTTTATGCACACGGGTGTCCAAGGGAAAAATGTCGGCAGAGGCTGACGGACGCCCGGCGCACGGGCAGGTGAAGGTAAACCTTCCCTGCTCGATTTTTTACAGACAGGAATGGGAGGGTTTATGAGATTAGATAAGTATTTGAAGGTATCGCGCCTGATTAAGCGCCGCACGGTAGCGAACGAGGCGTGTGACAGCGGGCGTGTCATGATTAACGACAAACCTGCGAAGGCCTCCGCCGAGGTCAGGAAGGGAGATATCATTACCGTATCCTTCGGGAATAAGGATGTGAGAGTGGAGGTGCTGGACGTTCAGGATACCGTTAAAAAGGATGAGGCCAAGGAGCTGTTCCGGTATCTGTAGCCCATGAGGGCAGCCAGGTGGTCTCCTGTACGGATGCCTGTAATGCCGCCGTTTCCTTCCCGTATTTGTTTTGCATAGCAGCCCACCGGTCCGCATATACATTAAGAAGAAGCTGTGAAAAGCGGACAGGAGGGGCTTATGGAGGATTTGAACGGCAGCAGCACGCGCGCGCATAAGGTGACAATGACCAATCGGAGAAGCTGTATGATAAACGGTGTCAACGATGTGCTTTCTTTTGATATACATGAGATTTTGCTGGAGACGGAGCAGGGGATGCTGATGATAAAAGGGGACGACCTGCATGTGAGCAGGCTCACCCTGGATAAGGGAGAGGTGGACATAGACGGCAAAATTGACAGCTTTACCTATTCTGATGTGGCTAACTCAGGACATAAAAACGAATCCCTGTTGACCAGGCTGTTCCGGTAGGCTTATGGGGAGTGAGAATTCTTTTTTGCTGCATGCCTTTTTAATGGGCGTTTTTATTACATTTGTCTACGATATTCTGCGGATATTCCGCAGGGTGATTCCGCATGCAGGCTTTTTTGTTTCGCTGGAGGATATTGTCTTTTGGATATACTGCGGCACAGAGGTATTTCTTCTGATGTATCATGAGGGAGACGGCAGCCTGAGATGGTTTGCGATCGTGGGGGCGCTGGCGGGAATGCTTCTATATAAAAAGCTTATCAGCGGGCTGTTTGTAAAGTATGTCTCTCTTGCCTTGGGTAAAATACTGGAAGCCTTGGGAAAGGTCTTGAAATTTCTTTGCAGACCTCTGGGCTTTGTGGGAAGAAAAGCAGGGAAATCCGCCCGTAAAGCAGGGGGTAAGGTGCGTCGTTTTCTGCGCCGGATCAGGCGGGGGATAAAAAACAGGTTGACCATTTTCCTGAAAATGCTTAAAATGAATTTAAAAACATGATTCTCGCAGCTTGAGGATTTGAGAAAGGAAAAGCCATGGCAAGGAAAAAAGTTGCTTACCGTAAGAGAAGCCAAAACCGATTCAGCATGTTTCTGGTATCGCTGGTTGTGGTGATGATCATGGTGGCGGTTGCGATAAGAAGCGTAGGGCTGCAGAATAAGATCGATGAAAAGGCGGCGGAGCTGAAGCAGCTGGAAATGCTGATTGCAGAAGAGGAAAAACGTGCCCTGGAGATAGAGGAATTTGGCAAGGAGGTTAAGACCAAGGGTTATATTGAGAATCTGGCAAGAGAAAAGCTGGGTCTGGTCTATGAAGGTGAGATTCTTTTTAAAGAGGCTAAGTAAAGCGGAAGGCGGAGAGCTTCCGCTTTTTTTGTCGCAAAACTTTAAGGGACAAGCTTCCTGTTTTGACAAAAAAACTTTTTTGCGGTTTTTATAATGTGTACCAACAGTCCTCGCGGCATTCGCCGGGTCAACCGTGTTGGCTTTATGCCTGTGCAGACACGGCGCAAAGACAACACGGTTGACCCGGCTCATTGCCCGCGGGAATAAAGCAGCAGGAAAGGTGAGTAGGAAAATTGAGTTGGAACAGGAGTGTAAATAAGGAGCAGCAGACCGCACAGGTCTCCGAGCTGTGCAGGCGAAGGCTGTTAAATTATGCGGACAGCTTCCAGGAGCTGGCGAGGAGCTATGACCTGGAGTTTCATCCTGCCCAAAACGCAGACCGGGACAGGCAGGCAATTCTGGAGGAAAAGCGCCTGTGGGAAAACAGACAGGCCATCAGCGGCCATTTGAATGAGGTCGCAAAGATAATGACGGAGACGGCGTGTGAAGCGCTGACTCTGGCGCCCATGGAGGCAAGAAAGCGGCGCAGGCTTATACAGGCGCTGGCGGAGGAGGGCATTCGGGCGGAGAACCCCTGTTATTTTGCACAGAGCAACGGGAAGCAGGCCATCGTGCTCACCATGAAAACTGCCAGGGGGCAGAAGGCCGCCGCGGAGGATGCCGCGGATATGATATCCGTGGTGCTGGACCGAAGGCTGCAGCTTTCCGTGAGCAGCCCCTTCACCATCGAGAGCGTACCCCGCAGCTTTATTCTGGAGGAGGAATCGGACTACCTTGTGCTGACGGGCTTTTCCAGAGCCGTAAAGGAGGATGAGGCGGTCTCCGGGGATAACTACGCGGTGATCGAGGCGGAAAAGGGCAGAATGACCATTATGCTCTCGGACGGCACCGGTTCCGGCGAGAGGGCGTGCAGGGGAAGCGAAAAGGTGCTTGACCTGATGGAAAAAATGCTGGAGGCAGGCTATGAGACGGGAGCCGCCATCAACATGGTAAACACGGCGTTTTTTGCGGTAGGGGAGGACGACGACCACCCGACCTTGGACATTTGCGAAATAGACCTGTACCAGGGAAGCTGCCAGTTCAGGAAGGTGGGCGGAGCGGCGACCTTTCTGAAGCGCTCCAGAGAGGTGGAGCAGGTGTCGCTTGGCAGCCTGCCTCTGGGGATTTTTCCGCAGGTGGACGTAAAGCCTATCTACAAAAAGCTTGAGGACGGGGATTACCTGATTATGGTGTCCGACGGGGTAGTGGACGCCTTTGAAAAGGAGGACTATGAAAAAAGGATTTCCGAGGTAATCGCCGGCATAGAGGACAGCAATCCGGGGGATATTGCGGAGCGCCTGCTGCGGATTGCCCTGCGCGCCAGCGGGGGCAGGGTCCACGACGATATGACCATAGGGGTTATCGGCATTTGGGAAAATCAATAGCCTATTTGACTTTTTGGCCTTTTTGAGATAACATTTAGGTGTAAAGGAAAATGGGTGAAAGGCAGATATCATATTAATTCGATAAATATGATAGAAGAAAACATGGCGGACGAGGCAAACCGTGCGGATAAAACAGAAAAAAAGGTGTTTTCCTACATGGAGAGGCATCATATGATTGTACCCGGCGATAAGGTTGTCGTGGGGGTCTCCGGAGGGGCAGACTCGGTTTGCCTTCTGTTTCTGCTATGGGAATATTGCCGCAGGGTTCCCGTAAGCCTTGCCGCTGCCCATGTGAACCATGGTCTGCGCGCCGACGCAGGGAAGGACGCGGAATATGTGGAGGAGCTGTGCCGTAGGATGGAGGTTCCCTTTTATCTCACGGAGGCGGATGTGAGGGAGCTGGCGGCGCGGGAGAGGTGTTCCGAGGAGGATGCGGGCAGGAGAGCCCGCTATCGGGCATTTGGCCGGGCGGCGGAGAAAATGGGAGGAGCAAAGATCGCCGTGGCCCATAACATGGGCGACAATGCGGAAACCATGCTGTTTCATCTGTTCCGGGGAAGCGGACTTAAAGGGCTGTGCGGCATTGCGCCGGTGCGGGACGAGGTGATTCATCCTCTGCTCTGCCTGGAAAGACGGGAGGTGGAGGCGTACCTGAGAAAACGCCGGATCTCCTGGCGCACGGACAGCACCAACGGGGAGGACCATTACCGGAGAAACCGTATCCGCCATCATATTCTGCCCTATGCGGAAGCCGAAATCGCCCGGGGCGCCACAGTGCATATGTGCCGTACTGCGGAGCTTTTGTCCGAGACGGAGGATTATCTGGAAAGGCAGACGGAGGCCGCCTGGGAGCAGTGCGTAAAAATTGCCGGGCAGGGAGGGCAGAGGGCTGTAGGCCGGAGCGAGGGGCAGAAAGGGGATTTCGGTCGGACGGCGGGCATCACGGAGCAGAAGCCGTGCTATACTGTGGATGTGAGCCGTTTTCGGGAGCTTCATGCGGTGCTGAGGAAACGTATTCTGTTTGGAATCGCAAAGGCGCTTTCCCCTACGGGAAAGGATATTTCCGCCGTGCATGTGGAGGATGTATTGAGCCTGTTCGAGGAGAGGGGAAACCGGGACGTGGACCTGCCCTTCGGCATCTGCGCCAAAAGGCGGTACGGAGAGGTCCTGCTGGAGCGGGAGGGCGGCGGGAATGCAGCGGCCCCTGCAGAGCTGCGGAGGCAGGAGCTTCCGGAGAGAACGCAAAAGCTCCGAACACCGGAGGACGCTTCTGGCAGGGAGGTAGAGCTGCGGGAGCAGGATTATCCCGTCACGGTGACGCTTGAAACCGGGGAAATTCTGGAGCTTGGAATTTTTTCTGCGGTAAAAGGTCAGGAAGTTCCAAGAAATCAGTATACTAAATGGCTGGATTATGATAAAATAATAGGATTCCCGGTTGTACGGTTCCGAAGGCAGGGCGATTACCTTACAATAGCCGACGGAAAAGGGGGACTGAGACATAAGAGTCTCAAGGATTACATGGTCACGGAGAAGATACCCAGGGAGCAGCGGGGGAGGATACCGGTGCTTGCCGCGGGCAGCCATGTTTTATGGCTGGCGGGTTATCGAATCAGTGAATATTTTAAGGTGGGCGAGAATACAAACCGTATTTTGCAGGTACAATTAAAGAAGGGCTTTACGGCCAGTGAAACGGAGGAAGAAAATGTCGGAATGCATTAAGGTACTTTTATCGGAAAAAGACGTTGATGCCAGAATCAGTGAACTCGGCAGACAGATCAGCGAGGATTATGCCGGCAGACAGGTGCACCTGATCTGTGTGCTAAAGGGCGGCAGCTTTTTTATGTGCGAGCTGGCAAAGAGGATTACCGTGCCGGTGTCTCTGGATTTCATGTCGGTATCCAGCTACGGCGGGAATACGGAATCCAGCGGTGAAATTCTTATTAAGAAGGATTTGGATGAGTCCATCGCGGGCAAGGATGTCCTTGTGGTGGAGGATATTGTGGACAGCGGAAGGACCCTGAGCTGCCTGCTGAAGCTGCTTTTGGAGCGGAAGCCGTCTTCCCTGCGCCTGTGTACGTTGCTTGATAAACCCGAAAGACGTGTAACGGATGTGAATGTAGACTATACGGGCTTCCGGATTCCCGATACCTTTGTGGTGGGCTACGGGCTGGATTACGATCAGAAATATCGAAACCTGCCGTATATCGGGGTAGTGGAATTTAACGATTAGGAGGCTTGAGAGTTGGGGCAAAACGATAGAGGATTTGGATCATATCTGGTGTTTATAGGAATTTTAATTATGGTGATCGTCGCATTGCTGACCTTCGGCGGTTCCGACGAGAATTATACGCGGAAGCAGTTTATTGCCGATATGGAAGCGGGCAAGGTGGTAAGCATTGAGGTGAATCCCAACAGCGAGTCGCCGACGGGCTATCTGCTGGTGGAGCTGAAAAGCGGCGCCGAGAGGAAGTTTTTTGTGACGGATATCGCGGAGGCGGAGGAGCTGGCGCGCTCCTATGGCTTCGACCCTCTGGTGAAGGACGTGCCGAGAGAGGGCTGGGTGCTGACTACGCTGGTGCCCATGCTGATTGTGCTTGCCGTGGGCGTGTTTATTTTCATGATGATCAATGCCCAGAATAACGGCAGCAATACCAGAATGATGAACTTTGGCAGAAGCCGCGCACGGATGATTCTGGGCGACAAAAAGATCACCTTTGCACAGGTGGCAGGTCTGATGGAGGAAAAGGAGGAGCTGGAGGAAATCGTGGATTTCCTGAAGGACCCCAAAAAGTATACCAGGGTGGGGGCGAGGATTCCCAAGGGTGTGCTTCTGGAGGGGCCTCCCGGAACCGGTAAGACGCTGCTTGCAAAGGCGGTGGCAGGGGAGGCGGGAGTTCCCTTCTTCAGTATTTCCGGGTCGGATTTCGTTGAAATGTTTGTGGGTGTGGGCGCTTCCCGTGTCCGCGACCTGTTTGCCGACGCACAGAAAAATTCCCCCTGCATCGTGTTTATAGACGAGATAGACGCGGTGGCGAGACGCCGCGGCGCAGGTATGGGCGGCGGGCACGACGAGAGGGAGCAGACCCTGAACCAGCTGCTTGTGGAGATGGACGGCTTCGGCGTCAACGACGGCATTATCGTAATGGCGGCAACCAACCGCGTGGATATCCTGGACCCTGCCATTCTGCGCCCGGGACGTTTCGACCGCAAGGTCGCGGTGGGAGCGCCCGATGTGAAGGGCAGGGAGGACATTCTGCGTGTGCATGCCAAGAATAAGCCCCTTGCCGAGGATGTAGACCTAAAGCAGGTGGCGCAGACTACGGCGGGCTTTACCGGGGCGGACCTGGAGAATCTGATGAACGAGGCGGCAATCCAGGCGGCAAAGCAGGGCAGAAGCTTTGTGCTTCAGGAGGATATCAGGAAATCCTTTGTAAGGGTAGGAATCGGGACGGAGAAAAAGAGCCGTCTTATCTCGGACAAGGAGAAAAAGATTACGGCCTACCATGAGGCGGGTCACGCCATTCTCTTTCATGTGCTGCCGGATGTGGGCCCCGTCTATACGGTTTCCATCATCCCCACCGGCGTAGGCGCCGCAGGCTATACCATGCCGCTGCCGGATAAGGACGAAATGTTTCTGACAAAAGGGCGGATGCTGCAGGAGATCATGGTGTCCCTGGGCGGGCGTATTGCGGAGGAGATCATTTTTCAGGATATCACCACCGGGGCGTCCAGCGATATCAAGAAGGCGACCAAGGTGGCTCGCCGGATGGTGACACGTTTCGGCATGTCGGAGAGCATAGGCGTCATCTGCTATGATGACGATGACGACGAGGTGTTTATCGGCCGCGACCTGGCGCATACCAAGTCCCACAGCGAGGCGGTATCCGGGGAGATTGACAGGGAAATAAAGTCCATCATAGACCAGTGCTATACCAGGGCAAAGGACATTATTATGGAGCATGAGCAGGTGCTTCACAGCTGTGCGCAGCTTCTTCTTGAGAAGGAAAAAATCGGCAGGACGGAGTTTGAGGCGCTGTTTGAAAATAAGGAATAAAACAGGATGGCAAATGTGCACAAAAAACGTCTATACGTTTTGTAATATTTGTGAATTTTAGAACTAGTCAAAAAGGGAAGGGAATGCTATTATAATATGCGTAACCCCCCAATACATTATAGTTTTTGCTATACCCCATAAGAAAGAGATACCTTCTCTAAAAAGGACAGCCACCCCATGGCTGTCCTTTTTACGATGGGTCTTGTGGTCCGGCTATTTTGTAACAGTTCAGCCCTCGCCATTCACAAAGCCGCACCTGCGGTGCTTTCCACTGCTTCGCAGTTACCTTTGCTCATAAGACGGCGTTCCCTCAGCCGATATAATCAGCCGAAAATTCGTGCGAGCACGATTTTCGACTGCTCACATCGGCAGGCTGAACTGTTACGCTATTTTTGGGGACTTTTTAAATTTCTCTTGAATTGAGGGGCTATTTTTTGTAAAATAAAAGTGTTTCACCATAAATTCATCAGGAGAACAATTTTGGACGAAAAGCTTAATTTAGATAAAATAAGAAAACTGGAAAACAATCAAAGGTATATATCGCAGATGCGCCCTGTTTTTAACAGACGGGCGCTGTATACCGACACCACGGAGGACTATATATCTCCTGTGGAGCCGGAGCCCTTTGAAAAGGTTACCATTCGCTTTCGCACTGCAAAGCACAACGTGGACAGAGTGCTTTTGGTGTATAAAGGCGAAAAATATGTCATGAGCAGGGTGGAAGTGACAAAGCACTTTGACTTCTACGCCTATGAGCTGCAGCTGGACGGCGAAAAGGCGTCATATTATTTTGAGGTGACGTCGGGGCGGCTCACGGGCTATTATGACACCAGGGGGCTGGTGCAGGAAGTAAACGAGTACTATGATTTTACAATTATTCCGGGATTTAAGACGCCCGGCTGGGCAAAGGGCGCCGTTATCTATCAGATCTACGTGGACAGATTCTGCAACGGGGACCCTTCCAATGATGTGCTCACGAAGGAATACTGCTATATCAACGAGCCGGTCAACCGGGTGGAGGACTGGGGGCGGTATCCCGCGCAGATGGACGTGCGGGAATTCTACGGAGGGGACCTGCAAGGTGTGATCGACAAGCTGGATTATCTGCAGGATCTGGGAGTGGAGGTCATTTATTTTAACCCTCTGTTTGTATCCCCCTCAAACCATAAATACGACATTCAGGATTATGACTATATAGACCCTCACTTCGGCAGGATCGTCGTGGACGAGGGGGAGCTTCTGCATGATGGGCAGAAGGAGAACCGCTACGCATCCAGATATATCAGCCGTGTGGCAAACCGTGCCAATCTGGAAGCCAGCAACGAGCTTTTTATCAGTCTGGTGGAGCAGGCGCACAGCCGTGGGATGCGGGTCATTATGGACGGCGTGTTTAACCACTGCGGCTCCTTTAACAAGTGGCTGGACAAGGAGCGTATCTACGAGGATGCGGAAGGGTATGAAAAGGGCGCCTTTATCAGCGGGGAGAGCCCGTACAGAAATTATTTTGACTTCCATAACCGGGACGGATGGCCGTATAACGGCTCCTATGACGGCTGGTGGGGGCATGATACTCTGCCAAAGCTGAATTACGAGGGCTCCAAGGAATTGTTTGATTATATCATGTATATCGGGAAGAAGTGGGTTTCTCCGCCCTTCAACGCGGACGGCTGGAGGCTGGACGTTGCGGCGGATCTCGGGCACAGCCAGGAGTATAATCATTATTTCTGGCAGGAGTTCCGCAAGGCCGTCAAGGAGGCAAATCCTGACGCCATCATTCTTGCCGAGCATTACGGCAATACCAGGGACTGGCTGCAGGGCAACGAGTGGGACACGGTCATGAACTATGACGCCTTTATGGAGCCGGTGACATGGTTTTTGACCGGTATGGAGAAGCACAGCGACGATTTCAGGGAGGACCTGCTGGGAAATGCGGAAAGCTTTTGGGGCGCCATGCGCCATCATTCGGCGAGCTTTTCCATGTCCAGCTGGCAGGTGGCTATGAACGAGCTGTCCAACCATGACCATTCCCGTTTCCTCACCCGTACAAATCATAAGGTGGGCAGGGCGCGGATGCTGGGTCCCCATGCGGCGGAGCAGGGCGTCAACAAGGCAGTGTTCCGGGAAGCGGTGGTCATGCAGATGACATGGATGGGAGCTCCCACCATCTATTATGGCGACGAGGCGGGAGTCTGCGGCTTTACGGACCCGGATAACAGAAGGACCTATCCCTGGGGGCATGAGGATAAGGAGCTGATACAGTTCCACAAGGACATTATCCGCATCCGCCGGGAGAATCCTGAGCTTAGGACGGGTTCCCTGAAAAGCGTGGACAGCGATTATAATTTTATTGCCTACGGAAGGTTCCGCAGGGACGGTCAGTGTCTTATTCTGATAAACAATAACGACCATCCCATAGACAGGGTTGTCTTTGTCTGGGAATTGGGAACGGCAAAGCACGGTACAATGAAGGCGCTGCTCTGGTCCGACGAAAACGGTTATTCCATGGGGCAGCAGTCGTTTGAAATACATGCAGGCAAGATAAATATCCGTCTGCCCAAAACCTGCGCGGCGATTTTGAAATTTACGGAATAGGCAGACGGTTACCGCCGGGCATACCCATGAGGAGATTGGCTTTGAGAAGGAAATTGTTATCGCTTATACTGCCTTTTTGCGTCTGTATCCCGCTTTTTGGCTTCGGGAAGACGCAGGCGGCAAGGGCTGTGCAGGAGGAGCCGGAAATATTGTCCGATATAGGCAGCAGCTGTCAGGATAATGCGGGAGCCCGCATGGATGAGGAGCTTGCGCTGCTTATCCAAAGGTATCAGGAGTATGAGGAAAGCTTTGGGGCAATCGAGACGCTTGACGATATTGAGGCAAACGGCTATGAGGCGCTGGAGAGTCAGAGCTTCCCGGTGGTTTTGGAGTCCTTCGGCGAGGATGAGGTGGTCTTCCTTCCGGTTTTGGAGAAACGCTACAACAGACTTGCAGTGCTGATCGTGGACGCGGAGGGCAGGGTGCTTTTTAAGACCAACCGGCTGGAAACCAACAACAGGTGCCCGGGGCAGCTTGAACAGCCTGTCAAGGACGTGGCTGCGGTTTCCTTTCACGATGTAAATGAGGACGGGCTGACGGACATTATACTGATCACCAACTGCGAAAACCGGTCGGGCGCCTATGCGGGGAAGCCGTACAAGACCGGGGACGTGCTTTTTCAGCAGGAGGGTTCCTTTTACCGGGATTGGCGCATTTCCGATAAGATCAATCGTTTCAGCATGAATAAGAGCGCCAGATTTATCATATCTTATGTGCGGGACGGCAGCTCCACGGAGATCCTGTATACGGCGGCAACCCTGGACGAGCTTTTGGAAAACGGCTTCCAGATCATTGAGGAAAACAGCTATTACCAGAGCTTTGAAAAGCAGGGGCGGCTGAAGGTGGTTCCGGGTATTATCCACATAGCCCAGTACGATGTCTTTATGGTGTATCTTGTAAATGAGCAGGGCTATATAGTCTACGGTTTTCAGCCCATGGAGGACTACGACAATCTGTATGCGCTCAGGGGCCTGATGTGCAAGGATGTGGACGGGGACGGTATGAAGGATATCGTTATTCTGGGCAAATACAGCTATGAGGGAGCGGACGGAGAGACAAAAATAGATTCAAAATGCGATATTTATTACCAGAGGACAGACGGCTTTTCCGTAGACAAGGGCTTTGCCGATTATTATCAGTGTACGGAGGAGGATACGGTGAGAGGGCTGCTGGAAATTATCAGAGAATACTGGGGATGGCGGATTGAGGAATGATTAAAATACTGATCGTGGACGACGAAAAACCGATTTGCGACTTGATAGATATAAACCTGTCTGCGGCAGGCTATCAATGTAAGTCCGTGCAGGATGGTCTGAAGGCGATCGATTTGATCGAAACGGAAAATTATGATCTGATACTTCTGGATATCATGCTTCCCGGAGCGGATGGCTATGATATCATGGAGTATATCAGACCCCTGAAGGTACCGGTTATCTTTATCACCGCAAGGCATGAGGTAAAGGACAGGGTCAAGGGCCTGAGGCTGGGGGCGGAGGATTACCTGGTGAAGCCCTTTGATGTGGTGGAGCTGATAGCGAGAGTGGAGGTAGTGCTGCGCCGTTACAACAAGACGGAAACCGTGCTGACCGCAGGGGACGTTACGGTGGACGTGGAGGCGCGGACAGTCGCCAAGGCGGGCAGGAATATTGTGCTTACCAACAAGGAATACGGCCTGCTGGTACTGTTTATGAGAAATAAGAACATAGCGCTGTTCCGCGAAAATCTGTATGAAAAGGTATGGGGGGACGAATATCTGGCGGACAGCCGCACTCTTGATCTGCATGTTCAGAGACTGCGCCGGAAAATGGGCTGGGAGGATAATCTGGTCGCCGTGTACAAGATAGGCTACCGGTTGGAGATCTGATATGAAGTTTCTATACAAGATTCTGCTGTGGACCATAATTATTACGGCGGCGGCATTTGGCCTCAGCGGTTATTTTTTTGTCAATTATGTCTTTGAGACGGCGCTGGAGAGGGAGATCAACCAGACGCTGGACGACAGCTATATCCTGCAGTTTGCCTTTGAGACGGCGGCGCTGAATGTGCCCACAAAGTACAACGTGCTGCAGGATATCGCGGTAAAGCAGATCGGTGCCAATCTGGAGAACAGCGCCCAGGGGAACAGCCGCCTTCTGAGGCTGTCCAACGAGGATAAGAAGCCGCTTTATGCCAGTAATAATTTTCTGGACGATACGGCTCTTTTGGAGCAGATGAAGGAAGGCACCAGAAGCTGGCAGGTTGTACGGCGGGGAGACCGCTATTACATACATACGGGCATTATGGTGAACGCTCTGGACAGAAACTTATACCTGGAGGTCCAGGAGGATATCACGGAGGTCTTTGAGGAACGCACAACGGGCTTTTCCGTTTATCGCAGGGTGACGCTTGCCATGCTTGCCATCTGCACGGTGGTAATGTTTCTGATCTGTACATGGCTGACAAAGCCAATCCGGCTTCTGACCCGCGCCACAAAGAAAATGGCGGAGGGGGATTACAGCTACCGCGCAAGGCATATCAGCAATGACGAGCTGGGACAGCTGACAAGGGGCTTTAACAGCATGGCAAACGTTCTGGAGGACACCATAGGGGAGCTCCAGGAGGCGGTGCGGTCAAGGGAGGATTTCATTGCGGCGTTTGCCCATGAGCTCAAGACACCCCTAACCTCGATTATCGGCTACGCCGATTTGCTGCGCTCCCGGAAGCTGGACGAGGAAAAGCATTTTCTGTGCTCCAACTATATATATACGGAGGGCAAGCGCCTGGAAAGCATGTCATTCCGGTTGCTTGACATTATTGTCACAAAACGGGAGAAAATAGAGCTGCAGCCCGTGTCCGTAGAGGTTTTGTTCCGGTACCTGAAGGATATGTTTGAGGAGAACGTGGAGCAGAGGCTGGAGATAAGCTTTGACCCGGGAACCATATATGCGGAGGTAAATCTGTTGAAATCCGTGCTCTTAAATCTGGTGGACAACGCCTGCAAGGCATCCGCTGCGGGGGCGGTCGTGGAAATATCCGGAAGGTCTCTGGAAAACGGCTATTCGTTCCAGGTGAGGGACTTTGGCGTGGGCATTCCGGAGGAGGAGCTCAAAAAGGTCACGGAGGCTTTTTATATGGTGGACAAGTCCCGGTCACGCAGCAAAAACGGCGCAGGTCTTGGTCTGGCGCTCTGCGTGGAGGTCTTGAGGCTGCATCACAGCACGCTGGAGATCGAGAGCAGGGTGGGAGAGGGAACCGTTACCGGCTTTGTGATTCCCGGCAGGGAGGCAGTGTGAGAAGAAATTCTAATCGCTCACAGCAGAGGCTGTTTCGCGAAGAAGTACTAAGTCTCACACTGATTAGGAGGTTAGAATGAAGAAAATCAGTCTGCTGCTGATTCCTCTGGCAGTGATGATCGTAGGCTTTGCGGTATGGGGACCCGAAGCTCTGGCACAGTACCGGGATAAGAGTATACTGAACCAGGTACATACCCGGGAGGCGGAGACAGGGTCGGAGGGCTACCGTTATTCCCTCAGCCCCAATGAAAAGCTGTATATACTGTCAAAGTGCCTGAGCAGCCGGACCCTGCCGGAGAGCGAACAAAACGCCATGGCCAGACCGGACTCCGCGGGCAGGGACTATCAGGAATTGATGGGCACCTATGCCTTTGTTGCCAACAGAAAGGATTCCTCGGGTCAGGAGGTTCTGGCAGGTGCGGGAATCGAATTATGCAATAAGGGGATAGAGGAGCTGAAGGCATTGGGCATTCTTCCACAGGGTGTGCTTAAGCTTGTGGCATCCTCCTACAGCGCAGTGCAGTATTCCGCCATAGACGTGCCGGAGCCTAGAAACAATGTCCTTGTCTGGAAAATCAGCCTCAGCACCGCCAAGCAGAACGCAAACAAAAAGAACCGGCTTCTGGATGCCTATGTGGATGCGGACACGGGAAAGATATACGAGTTTTATGTGAGGACGGAAATCAATTCCTGGTCGGAGGTGGACCCGGACAACATAATCCGGTTGTGGGCGGAGTATATGGGCCTGGACGAGCCTGTGGAGTACATCAATACCAACCCGCTGGCGGAGACTACCCCTTATTTCAAAAAGTACAGCTTTGCAGGCATGGAGGCAAACAGCACTGTCGTTACCGTCGGCTTTTACGAAGGAATCAAAGAATTATTCTTGAAAATTTCCCAATGATGCAAAATTTATGCAAAAAATATGAAAGTTTGATGGAGCTCCCTCGTATACTGTATATAGCAGCTGTGAGGGAGCCATGTATGAATTTCCGATTGCCGTCGGGAATTTTTGCCTATGCCGAAGGGTATTTGGCGGAGAAGCTCCAAGTCTCCTGCAGCAGGGAGACGGCTCCACTCCGGCGAATGGCAGGAAAGAGGGATGTATATGTACAGGCAGAACGGCACAAAGAACGGTACAAACGGAGTGAGGCTGGTAAGGGTAAGCCCATATGACAGACGGACGATTCATGGGTTTGAGAAGAAAAACGACTCAAGAAACAATAAAAAAAGAAGGAAAACAATCTTTCTTGCAGCGGCTGCAGTTATGTGCCTTGTCTTTGCCTGCCTTGGCGCGGTACATATTGTGTTCAACGCTGATTCAAATACAGGGACAGATCAAGTGGACGCGGTAAGGGGCAAGCTTTCACAGAGGGTGAACACCAAGCCCGTAGAGATGCCCAAGGAGGATGTTGTGCTTGCAGGCGAGCAACACCCTCCCCGGGTGGCCATTGACCCGGGGCACGGCGGAGAAGACGGGGGATGCAGCAACGGGGACATTCTTGAGAAAAACTTAAATTTGGAGATTGCCCTGCTTCTTGAGAAGAAGCTTCAGGCCATGGGACTTGAGACCGTGCTTATCCGGGAGGACAGCGATACCCATATGTCCCTGGAGGAACGCGTGCAGTGCGCCCAGGAGGCGAAGGCGGATATCTATGTCAGCATTCACCAGAATTCCTATGACGGCAAAAATCCGGATTCCGTGTCGGGCATCGAGACATGGTACTGCGGGAGCGCACAGGGCAGCAGGCGTCTGGCACAGCTGGTACATAAGGGTACAGTGGAGAAGACCGGCGCCAGGGACAGAGAGCTTCGTCAGACGGATGAGCTGTATGTGATCCGGGAAGCCTCCATGCCCTCCTGTCTGATCGAAACAGGCTTTGTGAGCAACACGGAGGAGTGCGGGGCGCTTGCTTCGGCGGAGTATCAGGAAGAAATTGCGGCAGGCATAGCCCAGGGCATCGACTATTATTTTAATCCCAAGACCATGTACCTGACCTTTGACGACGGACCGTCCGAGGAAAACACGGCGGCGGTGCTGGATATCTTGAAAGCCCATGATATAAAGGCAACCTTTTTCCTTGTGGGTGAAAACGTGGAGCGGCATCCCGAGATAGCCAGGAGGATCGTGGAAGAAGGGCATACCGTAGGCATTCACTGCTACCGTCATGATTACAAGGCGCTCTATGCCAGCGTCGACGCTTATGTGGAGGATTTCCAGAAGGCATATGACGTGATTTTGGAGACTACGGGTGTGGAGGTACAGCTGTTCCGGTTTCCCGGCGGCAGTGTCAACAACCACAACAAGGAGATTTACAAGGATATCATTGCGGCGATGACGGAGAAGGGCTATATTTATTATGACTGGAACGGCAGCCTGGAGGACGCGGTTAAGCAGTCCACTCCGGCGCAGCTTGTAGAGAACGGAGTGAACAGCACCCGGGGGCGCAAAAAGGTCGTGATGCTGTGCCATGACATTATATACAACACCACACAATGTCTGGAGGACCTGCTGGACAGCCTGCCGGAGTATAAAATGGAGCCGCTGACGCCGGAGGTAAAGCCCATTCAGTTTGGGGTGTCCTGAAAATTTGATATCATGCTTCCCCCGCGGGAAGTCCCAAATTCCTGCCCTTTATGGCAGTGTCCGTTAGACAGCAAAACGCTAAATTTGCTGAATTATGGGCTTCTGTCAGGCGGGGGCGGTAACAACACAAAACAGGCGATACCTGGTTTTACCACTGGGTATTGCCTGTTTTTATTTCTGCGGGGTTTTTGATCCACATTTACTCCCAATCTTATCACTGACACAAGAAAACATAGGGTTTTCATTTGCCTGATAACTGATGCGCTCATCTGGCAAAAAGCGGAACCTTTTGTGTAAATGGTTTACGATGTCGCAATGTCCAATATAGTGAAAAGTGTCTATGAGTTTCCGTATAGCCATAGTTTTTGCATTTACTGCGTTTATGCAACCAAATAGATAATAAAATCGAATATTTCAACCTGCAAGCGAAAAAATTCACCGTTTTAAGCAAATACAAAATTTCCAATCTCTGATATAATTTAATAAAGGGAAGCACTTTCTAGACACTATCCATTGATTGCAGGAGGTTTTACAGATGAATAAAGTATCATTGCGCATTGCCGACTTGCGTAAAAAGACAAAGGTAACACAGCAGGAACTGGCGGATAGCATAGGGGTATCATTTCAAACTATCAGCAAATGGGAAACCGGAGTTAATATGCCGGATATAACCATACTTCCATTACTTGCAGATTATTTTAAAGTATCAACAGACCAATTGTTAGGATTAAAACCCCTTGACGGTGAGACATATATTCCTGAAAAAACAGCCACAAAAGAGTTTTGGAATCAAAAGCTGGAATACCTTTTGAGGACGCGAAAGAATTATTGGAATGATGACTATGCTCACTTCCTTATCTCACAAATCTGGAAGATTAATCAACCAATTTCTGTATTGGACTGCGGATGCGGATATGGTTTTTTAGGGTTGTTGTTGCTCCCATATCTTCCCGAGGGAAGCACCTATACAGGAATCGATTTTGCAGAAGACTTGATAAAAAGGGGGAGAGCTCTTTTTGAAAGTCAAAAATTAAAAGCAGACTTTCTCTGTGAAAATGTTTTTGAATATTCAGCCGAAAATCAGTATGATTTCGTAGTATGTCAGGCAGTTCTCAGACATTTGGACAATCCGGCTGCTTTTATATCGAAGATGATACAGTTTGCAAAACCGGATGGGTATGTTGTATGCATCGATGCAAACAGGGAATTTGAGTGCTGTGGGCTTTATATTGACGGCATGGATTATCAAAGGTTATGCAGACATGAAGGGTTGGAAAAAAAGTGGCGGACGGAGCTCGCAATGCAGGGGCGGGATTATGCAGTGGCTATCAGAACTGCACATATGATGCAGAAGCTGGGACTTGTTGATGTTGAAGTAAGAATGAATGATAAGGTAGAGTTTATTACTACACAATCCGCAAATTATGAGGAAACAAAAAATGATTTTATCGCATATAACGATTGGACTTCCGGCATTAGTGAAGATGAGAAAGAAAAGCTGATACTCTATTTGCTAACACATGGTTTATCCCGCAAAGAAGCCGAAGATTATTGCAACCGAAACATTGAAATTGCGGATTTTTTTGCAGACAACCCGACTGCCGGATACACGTTTGTGAAAGGAAAGATGATTTCTTATGGAAAAAAAGCGAATACTTCCGCTTGATATGTATGGAGTAATCATAAAGGAATGTAATGGATATTTGATTTAACGTATTTTCAGCCTGAGAAAGAAGAAAAAATAATAGAAATACCAAATATCTAATTGACAGGAAATGAGGGATAAAATATGAATGATAATTATTGCTTTTCGGTAGGTTGTATCGTAAGAAGAAAACAACAAGTCCTGCTTGTAAGACATACATACGGCAGAGCAAAGGGGAAACTGCTGATTCCCGGCGGATTCTGTCATGATAATGAATTGCCGGAGGAAGCGGCTGTACGGGAGGTTTTTGAAGAAACGAGTATTACGGCAGTGGTTAAACGCATGGCGGGTATTCGCTGTGACAGAAAAACCTGGTATCTGTTATTTGAAATGGACTATGTAGACGGCATTCCCACAAGTGATATGAACGAGAACAGTGAGGTTTTATTCTGTGAAATATCAGATGCTTTAATGCGAAACGATTGTACTGAATTAACAAAAATTTTACTCAAAAAAGTTCTTGATGATTCTACGGATTATTTTTATTCAGATATTGATTATAAAGCTCATAAAGGAAATGATTATACGCTTTATATTTAAAGTGTGGTTTCCTATAGAAAAATGAGCTTGTGCAAGTTCATTTAGACAAGCTCATTTTCTTTGCCCACTTTTCTGTATCTGTCTTCATTCCACTTTCTAATTCCTTTATAGCTGACAAAGCTATGAACAAATACATCTCCACATCCGATATGACGGCATCGGAGTTACCCCTCCCCTTGCCGAAAGCTTTTGATTTACAAACAAAGGGATTGAGAGTATAATGTGCAGGATATCAATAAATTCGGCAGTTATTTCTCACGGGACGGTCTGCCGGCTTTGGGATCATAAGATTCCGCAGAGGGAAACAAAGGAGTTAAAATGAATAAAGATTTAACGGTGGGGGAGCCTGAGAGCGTACTTTGGCGGTTCTGCCTGCCATTGTTCGGAAGCATTATTTTTCAACAGCTCTACAATATTGCGGACAGCTTTGTGGTGGGGAAGTTTGTGGGGGAAAATGCCCTGGCGGCGGTGGGAAACAGCTATGAGATAACGCTGATTTTCATAGCCTTTGCCTTTGGCTGCAATATCGGCTGCTCGGTGATTACCTCCAGGCTGTTCGGCACAAGGTCATATGGGGAGATGAAAACGGCGGTCTACACCTCCCTGATAGCCACGGGAGTACTGTGCGCCGGGCTGATGCTTTTCGGTATTTTGGGCTGTGACTGGCTGCTCCGGCTGATTAATACGCCGCCGGAGGTAATGCAGGACTCCAAGCTGTACCTGGACATCTATGTGTGGGGGCTGCCGTTTCTGTTTTTTTACAATGTGTGTACCGGCATATTTTCGGCGATGGGAGATTCCAGGACGCCCTTTTACTTTCTGGCGGCGTCCTCAATTGCCAACATAGGGGTGGATGTGCTGTTTGTGAAGGCGTTTGATATGGAAGTTGCGGGCGTGGCATGGGCCACCTTCCTGTGTCAGGGCATCAGCTGCGTGCTGGCGCTTGTTTTTGTGTGGAAACGCCTGGCGGGTATCCGCCTTGAGGAAAAGGCGGCGGTATTCTCCTGGCCCATGCTGGGAAGGATAGCGGTGATCGCCGTTCCCAGCATCCTGCAGCAGAGCTTTGTCTCCGTGGGCAACATTGTTATCCAGGGAATTATCAACGGCTTCGGTCCCAGCGTCATGGCGGGCTATTCTGCCGCCGTCAAGCTCAATAACCTGGTTATTACCTCAATGACCACCGTGGGCAACGGCATATCCAACTTTACCGCCCAGAATTTCGGCGCCCGGAAGCTTTACCGTGTAAAGCAGGGCTTTAAGGCGGGGCGGAGGATGGTCTGGACGCTGTGCGTGCCGCTGGTGCTTTTGTACTGGATAGCCGGGAGATACCTGGTCTATCTGTTTATGAAGGACATTACCGGGGATGCGGTTGACACCGGTGTGCTGTTCCTGCGGATTGTGTCGCCCTTTTATTTTGTGGTATCCGTAAAGATGGTGGCGGACGGCGTGCTGCGCGGCGCCGGAATTATGGGAAGCTTTATGATCTCCACCTTCACGGACCTGATTCTCAGGGTGGGTCTTGCAATGGCGCTCTCCGTTCCGCTGGAGTCCACCGGTATCTGGTGCGCGTGGCCTATCGGCTGGGCAATCGGAATGGCGCTTTCCGTGGGCTTTTACCGAAGGGGCCCATGGCGAAATGCGGAGGAAGCCGTTCAGCCCTAGCAGGAGCGGAGAACGGACTTCCGCTCCTGTCCCATGCTCTTATACAGGCCGTGTTCCTTACGTTTTTCTTTTTTCAAAAAATTCGTCTATTTTTCTCTTTACGGTTTCCGGCGGCAGCGACTTGGACAGGTATCCCTCCGGCCTCAGAGAGATTGCTTTCCGGACGCTTTCTTTATCAACCCTGCTGGTTAAAAAGATTACCGGAATATCCGTAAGGTCCTTTTCGGAGCGGATCATCTCCAATACCTGGTCTCCGCTGCAGACCGGCATTTCATAATCCAACAGGATAAGATCCGGCCTGTCAAGGGAAATGTCCCTTATTGCGGACAGTCCGGAGTTTGCTGTTATCACATCGTAGTCGCCGCCCAGAAGCTCCCGCATGGCTCTCAGCATAAAATCCGAATCGTCCACCACAAGCAGCTTCTTTTTTGTTTCCAAGGCGTTTTTATCCTCCTTATCCCTGCGGGGTCTTTGACTATGCTGCAGGTATTTCTCTACCTCTGCCATGGCGTTCTCGGTGATAATGGAGACTCCGCCCTCGCTCTGGAGCGCGTCGGCGGAAGCGGCGCAATATGCAAAGTAGCCTTTTCCCGTGTCAAACAGCAAGCTGAACTGAGGGCTCTGCTTCTCAAATATCCGTTGAAACTGCTCGTAGGTCAGCAATTGCTCCTCTTTAAGCTCGTATTCCTCGGAAGACGGAAAATACCGCCTGAGCCGGCCCACAAGCTGCCTTGCCACATACCTTGTCACATTTGTCAGCATAACGCTTACCGCTTCGGATTTCATGTCCAGCACGCTGCCGATAGTGCTTATAATCAGCTGTTCCTCAAAGATCAGGAAAAATTCCCTTAATTTATTTTCCCTGGCGCCGTAAATAAGGCGGCAGCATATTCCGTCACCGAATTTTTCACCGTTGTAGCAATTGCTGATCAGGTGACAATCCAACTGAAACATACTGTGCATCAGACCTGCTATGGTCTGTCCCATGACTGCCTGTTCTTCCTCCGGCAGAAGCTGTGTCCATTGCTTTCCCGGGTCGCCGTTTACGATCATATGATCCTCTATCAATGTATGTCCCATCAGCCATCCCGCGCAAACGCCAAAGAAATGATTGATTGAGCTTTCCGAATAGTTTGTCCGCTCAAGCTCCTTCTCAAGGGAGGGCAGCGTTCTATCACGAAAATCCCTGTGGATACGCCTGTGTGTCTCAAGCCCCGCATAATCGATGGAAGCCATATAAGCTTCCTCGTCCGCAAAATGCTGAAGCGTATGCTCCTTAAAGTATTTTACCGCCTCCTGGCAGACCCAATGGCTTTTCTTTTCCTGCTGTCTTAAATCAAACAGCTTGTTGAGAATGCCAAAGAGCTTTTTGTGTTCCCTGTCAATGATATCTACTCCGATATTGTATCGGTCGTTCCATATTAATTGATTTCCCATATGCCTTCTCCCTTTACTTTCTGATGACAGCCGTAATATCATAAAAATTAAAAGCAGCGAAAAGTGGGTTATCTCAAATGTCCAAAGCTTCAAAAGTCTCCAGATTTCCGCATGCTTCGGTAAAAGAGTAAGTTTATATATAGTATTCTCTTTCGGCGAAAATGTCCCTTAATTCTACAATATTTTACATGCAAGCCAACAGGCGGGCCTCCAGGTGATCGTGCCACCCTGCCTGCCCGGACCGTTTGCGCCGGCCTGGATAGGCGGAACGGACATGAAGCAGGGATTGTTTTCGACGAAAAAATGTGATATACTTTGAACCGGTAAACTAACCGACAAATCGAGGTTTGAGAGGAATTTATAATGGCGGAAAATGATAAAATGTCAAAAGAAAAATCTATCCATGATGGTGTTTCTCCCATCAATATTCCAGATGAGGAGGATGAGGATAAGCTGTTCCAAATGCTTTGGGAATATCTTGTCCCGCCATGCGGAAAAGCCCAGACCGCGCAGGGGGAAATTATCCGGATTGCAGGCAGAGTACAGCATGAGTTCTTAGACAACGGCTGTATTAACTGGGACGAGGATTTTCATAAAATGCTGGATGGCTTCTTGAAATATCTTCCATTAGGCAATGGATTCAGCGAGGAAGATTTGAAAATAGCGGAAGTATATGTGGGCATTCTAAAGGAAAGCGGGGATAAGGGCTTCATAGACGAGCGGCTGCTCAGGGTTCTATGCAGCTGTGCGATGACCTGGGTCAAACAAAACCCCAAAGTTATAGAACCTCTGAAGGCGGAATATGCCAGATAAATCCAAATCTCGCCGCCCTGCTTCTTATCGTTCCGTCTGGATATTTTCATTGCGTTCCCCGCGTGCAGACAGCAGCGCCCGGCGTATAGAGGAATATTCAAAGCCATTGACGGATATGCGCGTGCAATTGCGCAGAAGGGTGTTATAATGCATTTTGTTACGGCGAAGGGGATATTATCTCCGAAGAATGGAATGAACCTGTACCGGGGCTGCTCTCACGGCTGCATATACTGTGATTCCAGAAGCAGGTGCTATCATATGGAGCACGCCTTTGAGGATATCGAGGTCAAGGAAAATGCCATTGACCTGCTTGAGCATGCCCTGAGGCACAAACGGAAGAAATGCATGATAGGGACAGGCTCTATGACAGACCCCTATATCCCGTTGGAGACAAAGCTGGGAAATGTCAGAAAAGCCCTGGAGCTGATTTACGAGTATGGGTTCGGGTTTACGGTGATTACAAAGTCCGCCCGTATTTTGCGCGATCTGGACCTTTTGCAGAGGATAAACCAGAAGACAAAATGTGTTGTGCAGATGACTCTTACCACCTGCGATGAAGACCTGTGCAGAAAGCTTGAGCCCAATGTGAGTACCACAGGCGAGCGCTTTGCGGCTTTAAAGAAGCTGCGCGACGCGGGAATACCTGCCGTTGTGTGGCTTAGTCCTATCCTGCCCTTTATCAACGATACGGAGGAAAATATCTCCGGCATTCTGGATATGTGCCAGGAGGCAAAGGTCTATGGCATTATTTGCTTTGGCATGGGGCTGACGCTGCGGGAGGGAAACAGGGAATACTTTTATGAGCAGCTGGACCGCCTGTTTCCCCGGATGAAGGAAAGGTACATACGGGAATTCGGAAATCAGTACGTGGCAGGAAGTCCCCATGGCAATGACCTGATGAGGCTTTTTCATGAAAGATGCGGTCGGTGCGGAATCGTCCATAACAACGATCAGATCTTTCAATATCTGCAGACCTTTGAGGAAAAGGCTTCCGCAAGCCAATTGACTCTCTGGAACATGGGACAGGACTGAAAACCTGCAGAAAGAATATAGGGCGGGAGAATTACAGCCCACATGACAGAGCTGTTTTTTAGCCACATGGATGCCGACGCATCCGCCTGGCTCATTGTCCGCAGAAAAAAATCAATAAGGATCAGCAGCGGCGCAGGCTGTGAAAAAGGGGAAGGACAGGGCATGTACCCGGAGACCGTGAATTTACATGAAATAATGGAATACTGGGGACATGGAGAAAAGCTGTCACGGAAATCTTTAGCGCCGGCTTCCGATTCCGCGTGTGTCGAAGCGCAGGAAACGGTTATAAAATGTTTGCGCCCTGATTCGCCCAGGATAGTGGCGGAGGTCCGGGCAGGAGAAGGGCGGTACATATTGAAGGGAATCCCGGCTGCGGGGGATGACGGGGAAGCCCAGGGAGAGCAAACGATAAGAGGAAATGCTTCCGCGCACCTGTTTCTGGGGAACCGGATCGGCATTGCGCCGCGCATTTTTCCCGTCGAGGGTCACGATGAGATATATTACCTGAATAGTAATGGCTATTGGTTTTATCTGACCGAGTATATTGAGGGACGCCCCATGCAGGCCACGCCGGAGGACGAATTTTTGCTGGGCAGGCTGGCAAGGAGACTGCATTCTCTGAAGGGATACTCCCTCCCGTCGGCGCTGGACGAAAACAAGCGGCAGTTTTATGAGTGGTTTCGGGAGAAGCCCTTTAAGCCGGAATTTGACGCACTGCTTGACGGACTGCCCGATTTTGCCGGGTATGAAAGATGCTTTATTCATTCGGACCTGGGGCCCCATAATACGATAATCAGAGAAAACGGGGAGGCCGTGCTGGTGGACCTGGACGATGCCGGAATGGGAAGCCGTTATCTGGATCTGGGATGGGCGTTTATCATGCAGTTTGTGGAGCATACGGAAAATATGCGGCTGTCCTACCGATTTGATCTGGCGCAGGCTTTTCTGAAGGGCTATTATGGAACGGAGCGGCTTTCGGAGGAAGAATATGAGCTTCTGTGGCAGGGGGCCGTTTATATGCATATATCATATATGCAGTCTTACGGTCCCGGCGCGGTGGATTCCCTGTGGAAGATACTCCAGTTCGGGCTGGCGCAGAAGCCCCGTCTGTGGGAGATGACGAAAAACGGCCCCCGATAGGTATTTAGGAGGTGACAGCAAAATGATCATATTAATTACGGGCGCGTCACATACGGGTAAAACGTTGCTGGCGCAGAGACTGCTTGAAAAATATAAGTACCCCTATTTATCCGTTGATCATTTGAAAATGGGATTAATACGAAGCAAAAACACGAATCTGACGCCGGAGGACGACGATGAACTGACGGCCTATCTATGGCCCATTGTCAGGGAAATGATCAAGACCGCCGTTGAAAACAGGCAGAATCTTATTGTTGAGGGCTGCTATATCCCATATAGCTGGCAGGAGGATTTTTCGGAGGAATATTTGAAGGAAATCCGCTATTACTGCCTGGTGATGAGCAGGGAATATATTGAGGGACATTTTTCGGACATAAAAAAACACGCCAGCGACATTGAGCAGCGCCTGGAGGATTCAGGATGTACCATGGAAACCGTGCTGGAGGACAATGCGCGCTTTTTGGAGATGTGCCGAAAATATGGCAGTAATTATATTTTGATTGACGACGGCTACCGGGTGGACATTGATTTATAGCTTACGGGTATTTATCTGCAGGCCTAATCTTTAATTTGTGGGTAACAGTTCAGCCAGCTGATGTGAGCAGTCGAAAATCGTGCTCGCACGAATTTTCGGCTGATTATATCGGCTGAGGGAACACCGTCTTATGAGCAAAGGTAGCTGCGAAGCAGCGGAAAGCACCGCAGGTGCGGCTTTGTGAATGGCGAGGGCTGAAATGTTACATTTGTGGGTTTACAGGCTGTAATTTTACTTGCAATTTGTGTTATTATATGTTACAATTTCAAATTGTCAAGATAATGTGCGGCTTATGTGCCGGGCATTTGAATCCAGATAGGATGCTGACCTATAAGATGGATGGATTCCCGAGTGGCCAAAGGGGACAGACTGTAAATCTGCTGCAAATTGCTTCGGTGGTTCGAATCCACCTCCATCCATTTACTTACGATTATGTTTTTTGTCCGCGGGTATGGCGGAATAGGCAGACGCAAGGGACTTAAAATCCCTCGGGGGCGACTCCGTGCCGGTTCAAGTCCGGCTACCCGCACTAGATAATGATAATCCGAACCCGGTTCCAATCGGGGACGGCTTCGGATTTTTAGTATATCTTTAGTGCTAAAGCAAAAGCGGCGGTATCATGAGTAATACCGTCGCTTTTGTTATACGCTCCTTTTCTTTTTTGTTTCTTTTGCCCTATGTGCTTTCCATTCTTCAAATTTTTTTTTTACCCTCCGGACTTTCAAAGAATTTTTGGATTTCTGGAAGTAAGCAACGGGCAAGGGCTTCTATTTCATGTTGGGGGATATTTGTGTCCGGTTGCTTTTTTGCCATATATCGCCTTTCTCTGTATTCAGTTTTCAAGGTGCATTGTTGCCATGCTGCGGCGTGAAATGTTTTCTGTCATCAATCACCGTTCCTTTGTATGCCGCTGTTGGAGTTTCAGTTCTGCCAGCACCTCCGGCGGGATACGGTCTACCAGCCGCTGAATGTCGTGTAGCTCGCTTTCTAGCTTTGCCCGTTCCATCGTATCTTTCATCTTGCCCTTTTCGCTGGCTTTGGCTCTGGCTTCCAACTGTTCATTTTCTACCAAAAGGTCGTTTATCGTGACCTTGTATTTTTTGAGCTGCCCGGAGAAGTTCTCCATCTGCGGAAACCACTTTTTCAGCAGGGAGAGGGCTTCCTCTTTCTTCTTTCCGGCGTTGAACGGGGTAATACCGTCCAGCGTGGCTTCAATGGTTCTTGTCTGTTTGGAGAGATTGACCGCCTGCTTGAACAGACGGGTGGGGAAATGCTTTCTGCCTGTCTTGCTAGCACTTTCCCCACGCTCCAAGTTGGGATATTTCTCCACCATATAGGCATGAAAATCGTCCTGCCATTTTGTGAGGTTGGCTCTATTCCCGATAATCTCCTTTGCACACAGGCGGTTGTCCTCTGTCAGAGGGACAAAGACCAAATGCAGGTGGGGTGTTTTCTCGTCCATGTGTACCACCGCCGACACGATATTTTCTTTCCCTACCCGCCCGATTAAGAAATCAGCCGCCCTCTGGAAAAATTCCTGTATCTCCTTTGGGGACTTCTTCTTGAAAAATTCTGGGCTGACGGTAATCAGCGTATCCACAAACCGGGTGCTGTCCCTGCGGGTGCGGCAGCCAGCTTGTTCAATGCGGTTCTGTATAAAGTGGTAGTACCTGCCCTCCGGCTTAACAATGTGAAAATTGTACTTACTTCGGCTGGTGTCAATGTCGGGATTGCTGGCGTACTGTTCCTTTTGCCGTTCGTGATGGGCTTCCAGCGGTCTTGCCGGATTTCCCTTGTGCTTTTCAAATCGCAAAATTGCGTGTTGTGCCATGAAACTCCTTTCCCCATTCCGTTCCTTTCCGGGACTTTTCCACAGGAAAATCCCGCAGAAAATATCTCGGATAGGATAGGAATGGATAAGATATAAATAAAATCGTTTTAATCTCTGTATTTCTATATACCGTCCGGTTTTTGTACTTCAAGAGGATTGATTATCGTACTCTATGAGTGCGATTTTCAGTCCTCCGGCGTTCCATAACCGGATTTCTTGAAGTCGGTGTTTGGAACCG
>ERZ808051.575-NODE-575-length-37494-cov-4.779298_pt1 | contig 37494 bp, 30 predicted proteins | sample MGYA00380199_ERZ808051 | MGnify/ENA primary metagenome ERZ808051 (study PRJEB31490, sample SAMN06133391) | mouse gut metagenome | isolation source: J11 | host: mice | place: China: Chengdu | collected 2015-05 ...
GACGAGTCCGGCGTGGCCAGGGGAATGTATGTCTGGAGTCTGGCTCACAACGGAACGGTCTATACAGCCACGGCACAGCCGGGACTGCAGGATCTGCTGACTTACCACGGTTTTTCCATCCGCATCAAGGGGAAGACGGGCATCCGGGTAAAGACGGGCATTTCCAAGGATCTGCGGGCCCAGCTCATCAGGCCGGGGGTAGACGGCTATGTGCTGAAAGAGTATGGTACGCTGGTCATGAACAGCGCCAATATGAGCCAATATCCCATGATAAAGGACGGGGCGAAAGTAGCGGGAAGTATTTCCTACGGGATAGACAGCAGCGGCAGCATGAAAGACGTGGCATTTGAGCTGGCAGAGGGGAGGTACCGCTTCACCGGTGTGCTGGTGGGGATTCCCGTAGAACAGTACAAGACGGAGTTTGCATTCCGGGGGTATGCCGTGCTGGAGAGAAACGGAGAGCAGGTGGTGATCTACGGACCTGCAAGGGCGAGAAGCATATATGACCTGGCCAAAGCCATGCTGGAGAGCGGCGGATACGAGCCGGGATCGGAGTCCTATGTGTTCCTGGAGAAGCTGATTAACGACGCGGACGCGATTCAGACCGAGACCCAGGAAAACTGACTGGGAGGTTTCGGCATATCTTTCGCTCATCCGGAAATGATAAGAAACAGGGACACGGGAATGTATGCGGAACTTAAAATGGGAGGATATGATGAATAAAAAGTGGAGATATAAAATCGGAGCATGTCTGCTGCCCCTGGCCATACTGGCAGGCTGCGGGGACGGCAGCGGTCCGGCGGAGTCCGACGGGAGCGTTGTGGATACGGTGGAGCCGGTGAACGTGGCCGAGACACCGGAGCCCACGCCTGAGCAGGAGGAGACGCCGAAACCGGAGGAGGCGGTGCTGCAGTATCAGACAGGCAATCTCACCGAGGAAGAGCAGACCGTAATGCTGGAAGCCATGACCACTCTGCGCCAGAACCTGGAGATTCCGGAGTACCTGGGCGAGGGTATTCACATGGTGAGCAACGAGGAATGGCTGGACACCTTATGCCAGGGAGTCTACGAGGGCAGCAGGAGCTATACCCTGCAGAAAGGGACCAATCTCCTGCTGGTGCTGCAAATCGGATATGACATACAGGGAGAGCCCTATGCCAATGTGTTCTGTCCGGGGGAAAACGGGGAGATTCTCGTGCTCAAACAGGCCGGAAAGACTACATGGCTGCTGCAGACGGCCGTGACGGACGGAAAATATGAGGGAGAATTCGAGATATGGCAGTTTGACGGCGAGACCGGCTACACCCAGTGGGAACAGGGCACCTACGCCGCAGGCATCATAGTGGGAGAATACAAAAAATCCGAATATACCGGAGGACCCGGGGAGGCTTTCGACATATGGACCAACCGGGAAAACTTCCCGTATAAGACTACGACTGTGACGTATGACGAAAACGGGGAGATCCTGCCCACGCCCACACCGGATCCCACGGCGCCGCCCAAGTCTACGCCGCCGCCGCAATCGACGCCGACACCGACACCGCCGCCCGCACCGGATCCTACGCCCACGCCGCCGCCCGCGCAGCAACCCACACCGCCACCGACGCAGGCGCCGACACCACAGCCCACGCCGGAGCCTACGCCCACACCGACTCCGGAACCGCCGCCGGAGCCCAGCATGGGAGGCGACTCGGACATTGACTGGGGACCGGACATGGATTGAGCATAAGAGGTAGATAATGTACAGTATCGTGAAAAAAATTCTGGACAGAGTACTGGCAATGATTGGTTTGATTCTGCTGTCTCCGGTCTTTTTGGCCCTGATAGCAGCCATCAAGCTGGACTCCAAAGGCCCTGTGCTTTTCAGACAGAAGAGAGTGGGCATCCACAAGACGCATTTTTATATCCTGAAGTTCCGCACCATGCGGACCGACACGCCAAAGGATATGCCTACGCATCTTTTGGAGAATCCTGAACAGTATATTACCAGGACAGGGAGATTTCTGCGCAAGAGCAGCCTGGACGAGCTGCCCCAGATCATCAACATCCTGAAAGGGGACATGGCCATCGTAGGGCCCAGGCCTGCACTGTGGAACCAGTTTGACCTCATCGCGGAGCGGGATAAATACGGCGCCAACGACGTGCTGCCCGGCCTCACCGGCTGGGCCCAGGTCAATGGGCGGGACGAGCTGCCCATTGCGGTAAAGGCAAAGCTGGACGGGGAATACATGGAGAAGATGGGCTTTGTCATGGACATGAAATGCCTGATCAGGACTGTGTTCTCCGTGGTGAAGCAGGACGGAGTGGTGGAGGGCGGAACAGGCGCACTGGGAGAGAAGAAGCAGTGACACAGCTGATGTACTGGAGAGGTATGTGCAATGGAGACCAGAAATTTCACAAAGATTCCGCTGAACCGGATTATCGCTTTGGTGCTGATGGATGTCATGTGTATCATCGTGACATCCTTTGGCGCGCTTTATATTCGATATGAATTTAGCTTTAAAAGCATAGACGCGATTTTTCTGCGCAGCTATGAACATATCATGGTGCCCAATGTGCTGCTGACTCTGGCATTTTTTGTGATTTGGAAGCTTTACAAAAGCGTATGGCGGTATGCCAGCGCCAATGAACTGATCAATATCATTCTGGCGGCCACCTGCGCTTCCGTAGGGCAGCTGGTCTTCTGTACGGTGTCCGGGAACCGGATGCCCAGAAGCTATTATGTGCTGTACTGGTTCCTGCTGACCACCGCCACATGCTGCATCCGGTTCGGATACCGGATTCTGCGGATCATCAACAATAAGCGGGCCAGCATGGTGGAGCGCAAGCAAAAGGTCAGCACCATGATCATCGGCGCCGGCGCAGCCTGCAATATGATCCTAAAGGAGCTGGAGAGCAGCCAGTATCTGAACCTCTGCGCCAGATGCATTATCGACGACCAGCCCGGCTGCCACGGAAAGCTCATGCGAGGCGTTCCCATCGTGGGCGGGAGGGACTGCATTCTGGACGCGGTGATGCAGTACGGAATCGACGAGATTATTTTTGCCATTCCGTCCGCGGACAACAGGACGAAGAAAGAGATTCTGGATATCTGCAAGGAATCCGGCTGTAAACTGCGCACGGTTCCCGGCACCTATCAGCTGCTCAACGGGGATGTGTCCGTGTCTGCGCTGAAAGAGGTGGAGATCGAGGATCTCCTGGGGCGGGAACCCATCGAAGTGAACTCGGAGGAGGTGCTGGGCTATGTAAACGGCCGGGTGGTGCTGGTCACCGGGGGCGGAGGCTCCATCGGCGGCGAGCTCTGCAGGCAGATTGCGGCCCACAACCCCAGACAGCTGATCATTCTGGACATCTATGAGAACAATGCCTATGAGATACAGCAGGAGCTGGTCCGAAAGTATCCGGAATTGAATCTGGCAGTGCTCATCGGGTCCGTGCGCAATACCAACAGAGTCAATGGGATCTTCGAGACATACAGACCGGAGATCGTGTACCATGCGGCGGCCCATAAGCATGTGCCCCTGATGGAGGAGAGCCCCAATGAGGCCGTCAAGAACAATGTGATGGGGACTCGCAGGGTGGCTATGGCGGCGGACAGATACGGCACGGACCGGTTCGTGCTGATATCCACGGACAAGGCCGTGAACCCCACCAATGTCATGGGGGCGTCAAAGCGGATCTGTGAGATGTTTATCCAGATGATGAATCAGAGGTCAAAGACCAATTTCGTGGCAGTGCGGTTCGGAAACGTGCTGGGGAGCAACGGCAGTGTGATTCCCCTGTTTAAGCAACAGATTGCGGAGGGAGGTCCCGTGACCGTGACGGATCCGGAGATCATCCGCTATTTTATGACCATTCCGGAGGCGGTGTCTCTGGTGCTGCAGGCAGGGGCCTATGCAAAGGGCGGGGAGATCTTTGTCCTGGACATGGGGGAACCCGTGAAGATTCTGGACCTGGCGGTGAACCTGATCAAGCTTTCGGGATATAAGCCCGGGGAGGACATTGAGATCAAGTTCACGGGACTGCGCCCGGGGGAGAAGATGTACGAGGAACTATTGATGCAGCAGGATAATTTGGACAAGACGGCTAACCGAATGATTTTTGTGGAAAAACCGTCCTATTTTAATGAGGAGATTTTCGAGAGGCAGCTGGAGAAGCTGATAAATGCCGCGAGGGAAGAGTCCGCGGATATCCGGAGGGATATTCAGGACATTGTGAGCACATATCACGCGTAGGAGGGCGGAGCCGGAAATGAAGAGAGTCTTGATCACAGGGGCGGGAAGCTACATCGGCACTGCCTTTGAACAATGGATAGAGGACCATTCCGATTCCGTGGCGACGGAAACCCTGGACATGAAAGGCCAGGGCTGGCGGGAGCATGATTTCCGGGGGTATGACAGCGTCTTCCATGTGGCAGGGCTGGCCCACGCGGATGTGGGAAAGGTCACGGAGGAGACTAAGCGGCTCTATTACAAGGTGAACTGCGACCTGGCCGTGGAATGCGCACGGAAAGCAAAGACAGCGGGCGTGGGGCAGTTCATTTTTATGAGCAGCATCATCGTGTACGGGGACAGCGCCGGAATCGGGAAGCGTAAGGTGATCACCGCAGACACACCGCTTTCTCCGGCCAATTTTTACGGGGACAGTAAGGTGCAGGCAGAGGAGGGGTTAAGGAAGCTGGACGGAGACGATTTTTGCGTAGTTATCCTGCGCCCGCCCATGATATACGGAAAGGGTTCAAAGGGAAATTATCCCTTGCTGGCAAAGCTGGCGGGGAGGCTTCCCTTTTTTCCAAAGGAGGACAATCAGCGAAGCATGCTTTACATCGGGAATCTGTGCAGATTCGTGGAGCTGATGGTGGAGAACCGGGAGCGGGGCATTTTCTACCCTCAGAACAGAGAGTATGTGCGCACTGCGGATCTGGTGGCGGCTATTGCGGCAGAGCACGGGAAGCGCATGCGCCTCACCGGCATCTTCCACCCGGTTCTGGTGCTGCTGGGGAAGCTGGGAGGGAAGCTCGGTGCCCTTTCGGACAAGGCTTTTGGGAGTCTGGTCTATGAGAAAGAGATGAGCGAATACAGGGAGGAATACAGAGTGTACGGATTCCGGGAATCCGTGCATCTGACGGAGCGTGAAGATGTCTGAACGAGTGAGCGTAGTGACCGTGACCTACAACAGCGTGAGGACCCTTGGGGTCACCATGGAGTCGGTGCTGAACCAGACCTGTCCCGAAATAGAATATCTGATCATAGACGGCGGGTCCGAGGACGGCACCGTGGCCTTGGCGGAAAGCTATAGAGAGCGGATGTCGCGCAGGGGCATTTGCCTGCGCATTGTCTCGGAGAGAGACGGCGGCATCTATGACGCCATGAACAAGGGCATCCGCCTGGCTACAGGGACAGTCATCGGGATCCTGAACAGCGACGACTGGTATGAGCCGGATGCGGTGGAGACAGTGATTGGGGAGTTTGAAAAGGGCGGGTGCGATCTGGTGTTTTCCGATATCAGACTGCACAAGGCGGACGGCAGCAGCTTTGTGAAAAAGGCAAGGCTGCGCAGGTTCCAGACTTCCAGGGACTGGAATCATCCTACTATGTTCGTAAGGGCGGAAGTGTATAAAGAGCATCCTTTTCGGAATAAAGGGATTCATGATGATTATGGGTGCTATCTGCAGCTGGTGAGAGAGGGATACCGGATCAGGACAGTGGAAAAAGTGCTGGCGAATTTCCGCATGGGAGGGGTCAGCAACCACAAGAGCCTGCGGGAGGCTGTGGGGAGGATTCGGGACAGGTATCTTTGGTGCTACCGGGTGAATGGGTATAGTCGGTGGTATTTGGTGGAGTGTGTGGGGATTGAGATGGTGAAGATGGTGTTGGGGTGAGGAGGTTGTCTTTTTTGAGCGGTTGTGTTATGATGGGGAAGACACTGAAGCCGAACTATTAACAGACAGAGGATTGGAAAAGAGCATGCGTATAGGAATTGATTTGCTCTGGGTACGGGTGGGCATCTGCGGAGGAACGGAATCTTTCATCAGAAACCTGCTGGACGGCTTTCAGGAGCATGACCGGAAAAACGAATATGTGCTGTTTGTGTCTGAGGATAATGCGGCGTCATTTGCGCATTACGAGCATAATGGCAGAATGCGTTTATACCGCTGTCAGGTAAAAAGCTGCAGCCAGCCCCGCAGGATTCTGTGGGAAAATCTGTATCTGGATAAGGCGGCTGCCAGGGAAAAGGTGGATGTGATGTTCATTCCCGTATACAGTATGCCTAAGACACACAGAGGCGGGATTCCCTATGTCTGTACGATTCATGACCTGCAGGCTCTGCACTATCCCCAATATTTTTCGGCAGTCAGGCGGCTGTTTTTGAAACGATCCTGGAGATATTCATGCAGAGCGGCGAAAAAGATTGTGACGGGCTCCAATTACTGTAAAGAAGACTTGATCCGGCATTATCCGGAGGCGAAAGAAAAGGTAACGATTATCTACGATGCCGTCAGTACGAAGCAGTCTGTGCTGAGTTTTGCGGAGCCTGCGGCCAGATACGGGATAGAGGCGGAGCGTTATTATTATTGTGTCAGCTCCATGCTGCCGCACAAAAATCTCGTCACAGTCCTGCGGGCTATGTGGGAAATCGAAAAAAGGCGTAAAGCAGGAGAGAAATCAAGAAACCTTGTCAATAAACTTGTCATCAGCGGTGTGGGAAACCAACAGGAGGCCTTTGAGAAGATGCTTGCCCAACAGGGGCTGGAGGAAATCAGGGACAAGATTGTTCTCACCGGATTTGTGTCGGATGAGGAGAGGGACTGCCTGTATGAAAATTGTAAGCTTTTTCTCTTCCCAAGTGTGTTTGAGGGATTTGGAATGCCGCCCATTGAAGCGATGCGCAGGGGAAAGCGCGTGGTCATGACACGTGAGGCCTGCCTGGAGGAAGTGACGGAGGGAAAGGCTGTGTATGTGGAAGATCCCTATGACGTGAAAGAATGGGTAGAGAAAATTGAAACGGCACTGACACTGGCTCCTGGGTGGGTAGCGTTTGAGAAATATGAACTGCGGAATGTGGTGCGGGAGTACTTGCGGGTGCTTGGGGGCTGGCAAGATTCCTGAGCAGTTGCTTGGGGGAAAGAAGTTATTGTAGGAGAGACATGCAGAAGTATATGACAATATCTTTGTGTATGGGAATTTATAATGGGGAAAAATATATTGAGAAACAGCTGAATTCTATTCTCTGTCAAACCAGAAAGGCGGACGAGATCATTCTATGTGACGACTGTTCATCAGATGGGACAGTGGAGATTGTTCAGAGATTTATAGAGAAAAATGGCTTGAAAGACAGCTGGAAATTGTACCGCAATCAGGAGAACATGGGGTATCCGGGAAACTTCTATCATGCAATGAGATTGTGTACGGGAGATCTTGTATTTCTGGCAGATCAGGACGATATTTGGGCGCAGACAAAACTGGAGCGGATGTGCGCGGTGCTAGAACGGCATCCGGAGGTGGCTGTGCTGGCGTGTAAGTTCGGGCTGGTGGATGGGGAGGATGAGAGGATTCATGCCGTGATGGGACCTACCCATAGCCTGAAGACAAGGAAGTTGCGGGAGGTAGGGCTCCGGAAGATTTTCTATAAATATCAATGGCCGGGGATGGTGCTGGCGTATCGGAACGAATGGTATAGAGAGTGGGGAGAGCGGAGGAGTGAGGATTCGGGGGATGGTGGCAATGCAGAGGAAGCAGGCCGGTATCAGGAGAATGGTACCCTTTGCCAGATCCCCCATGATATCTTTCTATGTGCTATAGCGGCGGAGCAGGGAGCCTTTTTTCAGCTGGACGAGGAACTGGCCTATCATAGAAGACATGATAGCAATACAGCGGCGGAAGAGCATCGGATAGGGAGGCTGCTGCAGAAAGGAAGAAAGCTTTGGGAGATAGAGAAGTATCTGCATATGTTTGGGGAATTTGAGCGGTGTCAAGTCCTGCGGACAGAGGCAGGAAATCAGATCTTGCAGGAGAAGCTTCGGACAATGGAGGGGCGGTATGAGGCACTGCAGTCCGGGAGCAGACTGCAGGTGCTGCAGCGAGCCTTTCGCGACAGGCAGAATGTGCGTATGGCTACGGTGGTTTGTGATTTGTTGATTGTGCGAGATTGAGGGATTGTTGTAATTTCTCAAAATGCGATATACCTCAAAATCGCGCATAAACAAAAATTAATTTGTGATATCAAGCTAAATGTGCTATGATATTAAATAATATAAGTTGTCAGCAGTTGGATATTGACTTTTTTATGTATTTGTGGAATAACTATAAGAGTGATTCTTTGTTTATTGAGTGAATTGGAGATTAATGAACAATGGATAAAGGGACATTAGCTGAGGATGGCCGGTCCTGAAAATCTGTGTTGGATACCGTCGCATATTAAGTAGCAATATTGGAGTATATGAAAATGCTGATAGGAGTAGTCATTGTCACTTATAACCGGTTGCAGAAATTAAAAAAGTGCCTGACATCTTACGAAGCGCAGACGCACCGACCAGACAGAATACTGGTAATAGACAATGCCAGTACGGATGGCACAAAAGAATTTCTTGATCAATGGGTTGTTGGCGGCGATGAAACAGGAGTGAAAAGGATGCTTCTTCACTGTCCGGAAAATAGAGGCGGCGCAGGAGGGTTCAGCGAAGGAACTAGGCTGATGGCTGATTCGGAAGTTGACTGGATTTGGCTTTCAGACGATGACGCATATCCCATGCCCCAATGCTTAGAAAGAATAGTTTCATTTTACGAAACTTTACCAGAGACGAAAGCACGAGAGACAATGACGCTCTGTGCGAAAGTAGTTGGTCCGGATGGCAGCGTATCTCCGCTGCATAGAAGAAAAATTCAATATTCACGATTTTTCTTAAAAGAAATACCATTAAACGAAAGTTCCCTTGCATTTCCTATTGAGATAGACCTTTTTTCTTTTGTGGGGGTGGCCATAAGAAAGGACATTGTTAGACAGGCAGGACTTCCAGATTCAAGTTATTTTATTTATTTTGACGATTCGGAGTATGCGCTGAGGATTCGACGATTTGGGAAAAACTGGTGTATACCTGAGGCAGTAATTTTACATGATTCTTTGGAAAACGTGATAGTTCGATACAGTTGGAAAAATTACTACATGTTTCGCAATAAATTGTATACCTATAAAAAGAATTTCCCGGCAAAATATTATTATGGGGAGATTTTTAGAACGATTTATATGATTATGCGATATTATAACCGTTTTGCTACATGGAGACAGTTCAGACAGGCTGTTTCCGATTTGAAATGCGCTAAAATGGGGATAAATGAGAGATATCTCCCTTAAAATATATGCCGGGGAGGCTGATCTGGCTGAGCAATATCTGTGAGGTGAACAAATGAAAGTTGTTATTTTGGCAGGAGGCTTTGGAACAAGAATTAGCGAGGAGAGTCAGTTTAAACCAAAACCTATGGTAGAAATAGGAGGAAAGCCTATTCTATGGCATGTCATGAAAGGCTACTCGGCATATGGCTACAATGAATTTGTCATTTGTGCCGGGTATAAGCAGCATGTCATCAAAGAATGGTTTGCAGACTATTACCTCCATAACAGTGATATAACATTTGATTTTGTCAACGGAAATCAGATGACAATACACAACAATGTGGCAGAGCCCTGGAAAGTTACCATTGTGGATACTGGCCTGCATACCATGACAGGGGGGCGGATTAAGCGCATTCAAAGATATATCGGGGAAGAGGACTTTTTGCTTGCTTACGGAGACGGGGTTGCGGACATTGATGTGAAGAAACAGGTAGATTTTCACAAATCCCATGGCAAGATTGGAACCCTCACAGCTGTCCATGTCGAACAGCGCTTTGGCGTATTGGATATTGACAAAGAATCCTTGACGGTCAATGCCTTTCGGGAAAAATCCCAGGCCGATGGCTCCCGCATCAATGCAGGATATATGGTATTGAAACCTGCAATTTTTGACTATATAAAAGGAGATGACACTGTATTTGAACAGGAGCCTTTGCGCAGATTGACAGCGGAGGGACAACTGAAAGCATATAAGCATAATGGCTTCTGGCAGTGTATGGACACAAAACGCGAAATGGAAAAGTTGGAAGAAATGTGGGCCAACAACCAAGCTCCCTGGAAAGTATGGAAATGAAAAAATAGGTGTAGATGGAGAGTAAGCGATACAAAAAGGAGTGGTATGGAAAGCATTTTCTCGTTTTATAAAGATAAAAAAGTATTGATAACAGGACATACAGGCTTTAAGGGCTCATGGCTTTGCCGCATTCTGATAAAGGCGGGGGCACATGTGACAGGATATTCCCTGCTGCCATCCACAGCTCCTAGCCTGTTCCCAATCTGCGGAGTGGAGGAAAAGATTCAGTCCATAATTGGGGACATACGCAATCTTGAGAAGCTGTTGGAAGTATTTGATGAGGTCCAGCCGGAAATTGTATTTCATTTGGCTGCACAGCCCATAGTAAGGGATTCCTATCAGAATCCTGTATACACCTATGAAACAAATGTGATGGGGACTGTCAATATATGTGAGGCAGTACGGCAGCATCCCTGTGTAAAATCCTTTTTAAACGTTACTACAGACAAGGTTTACAAAAACAATGAATGGGAATGGGGATATCGGGAAGATGAACCGTTAGATGGCTATGATCCCTATTCCAATAGTAAATCTTGTTCAGAACTGGTTACCCATAGCTATATTAATTCTTTCTATAACAATATGAGGGTAGCGGTATCTACAGCAAGGGCAGGAAATGTGATTGGCGGGGGAGATTTTGCCAACGACCGCATTATTCCGGATTGTGTGAGAGCGGCCATCGACGGTAGGGACATTGTTGTGCGCAATCCACACTCCATACGTCCGTACCAGCATGTACTGGAGCCATTGGCTGTTTATCTTACGATAGCTATGTGCCAGTATAAGGATAAGAAATACGCAGGTTTTTATAATGTCGGACCGGATGAGTATGACTGTATATCTACTGGGGAACTGGTAGACTTTTTCTGCAAATATTGGGGCGATGGTTTAAAATGGGTCAATCAGTCTGACGGTGGGCCCCACGAAGCCAATTTCCTGAAGCTGGACTGCTCTAAGGTCAAGAGGATCTATAAGTGGAGGCCCAGGTGGGGAGTGGAAGAAGCAATAAAAAGGACTGTGGAATGGACGAAAGGCTATGCAGCTGGCAGTAATGTTGCAAACTGCATGGATGAACAGATTGGAGATTTTTTTGGCTCCGATATTTTGGGAAGATGAGAAAAGGAGAGCTGACAGTTATGGCGAATTGGAGAGACGAGGCGGAAGCAAGGGAACAGATTAAGACGCTTGTAGCAGATTATTATCGCGATTTCAAGAAGCCGGAACAGGATAAGGCTTTCCGGCCGGGGGACAGGCTTCCCTATGCCTCCCGGGTATATGATGAAAAGGAGATGTGCAGCCTAGTAGATGCTGCACTGGACTTCTGGCTTACTACGGGACGGTTCTCGGATGAGTTTGAAAGGGAATTCGCGAAATGGATTGGAGTGAAATACGTCAATCTTGTGAATAGTGGTTCCTCTGCCAACCTGATCGCCTTTATGGCGCTGACGGCTGCCGAATTGGGGGACAGGCAGATTAAAAGAGGGGACGAGGTCATTACCGTAGCCTGCGGATTTCCTACCACGGTTACACCTATCCTACAGTATGGTGCAGTGCCGGTGTTCGTGGACGTGACAGTGCCTCAATACAATATCGATGTGACGAAACTGGAAGAGGCTTTCAGCCCCAAAACAAAGGCGGTGATGATTGCACACACCCTCGGAAATTCATTTAACTTAAGAGAGGTAAAGGCTTTCTGTGATAGGCACAATCTGTGGCTGGTAGAGGACAACTGTGACGCACTGGGAACCCAGTACACCATAGACGGCGAAACACGCTACACGGGAACCTGGGGGGATATCGGTACTTCCAGCTTTTACCCACCCCACCACATGACTATGGGCGAAGGGGGATGTGTCTATACTAATAATCCCCTGTTGAATAGGATGATTAAGAGCTTCCGAGACTGGGGTCGAGACTGCATATGCCCCTCCGGTCGAGACAATCTGTGCGGACACCGTTTTGACGGCAAGTTTGGCCAGCTGCCCCAGGGGTATGACCACAAATATGTATACAGCCATTTGGGATACAACCTGAAAGTGACGGACATGCAGGCGGCGATCGGTGTGGAGCAGCTGAAGAAGTTCCCGTCCTTTGTCGAGGCCAGGCGCCACAATTGGGATAGGCTGCGCCGAAAATTAGAGCCTGTACAGGACAAGCTGATTCTGCCAGAACCGGCGGAGGGTGCAAGGCCCTCTTGGTTCGGATTTCTCATTAGTATACGAGAGGACAGCGGACTGGATCGGAATCAGGTAACAAGATACATTGAAGATCACAATATCCAGACAAGGTTGCTTTTCAGCGGCAATCTGATCAAGCATCCCTGCTTCGATCAGCTACGGGGAACGGATGCCTATAGGGTATCCGGTGGACTGGAGGTTACGGATTTTATCATGGAACATACTTTTTGGGTGGGTGTGTATCCGGGCATGACGGATGAAAAGCTGGATTACATGGCAGAAGTAATAAAAGAAGCTGTTGGCTAAAAGGAGAAAGCGGATGAAACAGAAACTAGCTGATTATGTTGCTGATTTTTTAGTGGACCACGGGGTGAAAGACTGCTTCAGCGTAGTTGGGGGAGGCGCCATGCACCTGAATGATGCGCTGGGGCATAAGGAGGGTCTGCATATTACGTATAACCATCATGAGCAGGCTTGTGCAATGGCTGCAGAGGCCTATGCGCGCCTAGAAAATCGTATTGCCGCTGTATGTGTGACCACAGGTCCTGGAGGCACCAACGCATTGACCGGGGTGGTCGGAGGGTGGCTGGATTCTATCCCAATGTTCATTATCAGCGGACAGGTTCGCTATGACACCACAGCCAGATACGCCATGCAGTTTACAGGGGGACTGTCGCTTCGTGCCATGGGGGATCAGGAATACGACATTGTCAAATCGGTGGAGGCTATGACCAAATATGCGGTCATGATAGAGGAGCCGAGACAGATCCGGTATGCCTTGGAAAAGGCATGGCATCTGGCCACCATCGGGAGGCCCGGGCCCGTATGGATAGATATTCCCGTCAATTACCAGGGAGGCTATATCGAAACCGAGGAACTGGTGGGCTATGATCCTAGGGAAGATGATGAGAAGCTTCCGCCCCGAGTGGGAGACGATATCATCAAGACTGTCCTTGAGAAAATACAGAAAGCGGAAAGGCCGGTTTTCCATGCAGGCTATGGAATCCGCCTGTCCGGCGGATATGACGCGTTCAGGGCTGTGGTGGAAAAGCTGAATATCCCTGTAGTGACTTACTGGAACGCTGTGGACCTGATCGAAGACGAAAACCCGCTTTACTGTGGGCGGGCAGGAAACATGGGAGACCGTCCTGGCAACTGGGCCATCCAGAATGCCGATCTGATACTTGCAGTGGGAACGAGAATTTCTATCCGACAGGTTGGATATAACTGGAAAACTTGGGCACGGGCAGCGGAAGTTGTCATGGTGGACATTGATCAAGCGGAAATGAGGAAGCCCACTCTGCACGTGGACATGCCTGTCTGGGCGGATGCGAAAGACTTCCTGGAGAAGCTGTACAAGGCGGCAGAGGGGATGGCTCCTGTAAGTCGCCGGCCACTGTGGCTGGAAACCTGCGCCCGGTGGAAAAAGGAGTATCCGGCCGTGTTGCCCCGCCAGTGGAAAGAGAACGGACAGACTGCAAATGTATATGCCTTTGTTCGTTACCTGAGTAGCTGCCTGCCGGAAAACAGTCTGACAGCCGTTTCCAATGGGGCATGTTGTGTGGTGGGCAACCAGGCTTATGTAATTCAGAAAGGAAGCCGCATGGCGAACAACAGTGCAATTGCCAGCATGGGATATGGGTTGCCTGCTGCAATTGGTACCTGCATCGCGGGGGGAAGGAGAGAGACCATCTGCCTGGAAGGGGATGGGAGCATTATGATGAACCTGCAGGAACTGCAGACGATTCTGACCAACAGGTTGCCCATTAAGATATTTTTGATCAATAATAATGGATACCATTCCATCCGAATAACTCAGAATAACCTTTTCCAGGGCCACAGCAAGGTGGGGATCGGACCGGAGTCAGGCGACCTGTCATTTCCGGAATACAAAAAAATTGCGGAGGCTTTCGGCTATCCGTACTATAGCGCATCGAGCAATGCCGAGATGAAAGAGGCTGTGAGAGCAGTATTGGATGCGGATGGACCTGTATTTTGTGAAATATTTACTGACACGGATCAGGTATGGGAGCCTAAGAGCAGCACCAAGCGATTGCCAGATGGTACGCTTGTGAGCCCACCACTGGAGGATTTGGCACCGTTTTTGCCTAAGGAAGAGTTGGAACATAACATGCTGATTCCGCTGATGGCTGAGGAATAGACAGTAATGATTAAAAGAGTGATACTCACAGGAGCCACAGGAGCCATAGGCATGGCTTTGATCGAGGAACTAATACAAAATAATGTGGAAATGCTGATTCTTTGCAGGGAGCGTTCTGCCAGAAATGGCAATATACCAGTCCACCCTTTGGTAACTATTAAATACTGCTCTTTGGAACGGCTGGAAAGCCTGCAGAATGATACAGGCAAGGAATATGATGCCCTATACCATTTTGCATGGGCCGGAACTATGGGCAATGTCCGGAATGATATGTATCTGCAGAATAAAAATGTACAATATACATTAGATGCCGTTGGCGTAGCAGAGCGCTTTGGTTGCCGGACGTTTAGTGGAGCGGGATCCCAGGCGGAATATGGGAGAGTGGAGGGTGTTTTACAGGAAAATACCCCTGTGTTCCCGGAAAATGGCTACGGAATGGCAAAGCTTTGTGCCGGACAAATGAGCAGGGTATTATGCGAGCAAAAAGGGATCAGACATATCTGGGCAAGAGTATTGAGCGTTTACGGTCCTTACGATAATCCTAATACTATGATTATGTCCACCATTGGGAAGCTTTTGCGAAAGGAGATACCACCTCTGACAAAGGGGGAGCAAAAATGGGATTATCTATATTCTGGGGATGCGGCTAGGGCTTTCTTCCTTTTAGCAGAAAAGGGAAGAGATGGCAAAATTTATTGTATTGGGGGAGGAAAGGCGTATCCACTAGTGGCGTATATTCAGCAACTGCGAGATTGTATAGATAAAAAAGCAGCATTGGGTATAGGCGAGATACCATATGGGTCAAAACAGGTAATGTATCTAAAAGCGGATATTTCGGAACTAACAAAAGACACAGGTTTTGTGCCAGAATATACTTTTGAGATAGGAATCCGAAATACAGTTGATTGGTATAAGGAATATTATGATGAATAAGATTAGCATATTGATTCCTTGCTATAATGAGGAAGAGAATGTGGTTCCTATGAGCGAGGCAATCAAAAATCTTTTTGCGAATGAGCTAGTTTCCTATGATTATGAGTTGATATTCATAGATAATGATTCTCATGACAATACACGTCCTCTGCTACGGGAAATCTGTGCAGGGAATTCTAAAATAAAAGCAATTTTTAATGTAAAAAACTTTGGACAATTCAATTCTCCGTATTATGGAATCTTGCAGAGTACAGGGGATTGTGTGATATCCATGGTGTGCGATTTTCAGGATCCTATAGAATTGATTCCGCAGTATATACGGGAATGGGAAAATGGATATAAAATCGTAATCGGCATAAAGACAAGCAGCAGGGAAAACCCTATCATGTATCGCTTAAGAGGCTTATATTATAAAATTATCAAAAAATTTTCGGATGTGGAGCAGATTGAGCATTTTACGGGGTCCGGCTTATATGACAAGGAATTTGTGGAGGTACTGCGCAATTTAAAGGACCCCACCCCTTTCTTGAGAGGCATCGTTGCGGAGCTTGGCTATAAGAGGAAAGAAATACCCTATGAGCAACCTCAGAGGCGTGCTGGTAAAACACATAACAACTTTTATAAACTATATGACGCTGCGATGCTCAGCTTTACTTCCTATACGAAAATCGGGTTGAGGCTGGCTACTTTTGGTGGAGTATTTTGCGGCATTCTGAGTGCGGTTGTCGGCATTGTATATTTAATTATGAAGCTTGTTTTATGGGATTCTTTTGTAGCAGGAATGGCACCTGTTTTGATTGGTATGTTTTTTCTGGGTTCTGTACAACTGTTTTTTCTGGGATTTATTGGGGAATATGTATTGAGTATTAATCAAAGGGTGATGAATAGACCGTTGGTTGTGGAAGAGGAACGAATAAACTTTTAAGTATATTTAGTAATGCAGAGGATAGAGAAATGCCTAAAGTGAATCAGAATAATCATAATCTTAACATAGGGCATGTATTTTGCCTGTGTATATTGGGTGGCCTTTTTATTACGGTTATTGCTTTAGCTATAACTCGTGGTGCATTATGGGAAGAATTATTCTGGCATGATTCTATTGATACTGGAATGGATTTTTTCCATAGTATTGAGTATGTGCGAGGGAGACAGCCTTATGAAAGATGGCAGACATTATATCCTCCACTGGCGAATTTGTTTTTTTATGTTTTATATCGTTTTGTTCCATTGGAAGTAAGCACTCAGTGGACAGATACATTTGGAGACAGTATTGCTGCAAGAGGGACTGCTATTGACTTGAGGGTAACGCAATCAACAGCTATATTGTTTATTTTTTTTATCCTTTTGACTTGTATTGCTCTGCTAAGCATTATACAAAAATATATTGGAAATGAAGTTGGAGGGTTTGTTTCCATAACTACGATATTCAGTTATGGTGTACTTTATGCGTACGAAAGAGGAAATATTATTATTATTGTATTGATATGTAGCATGTTTTTTGTTTTTTTTAAAGATTCAACGAACAAGCTTATAGCTGAATTATCGTTATTTATGTTAGCAATTGCAACAGGTATGAAGATTTATCCGGTTTTTTTGGGATTTATGTTATTATATGATAAACAATATGGGAAAGCTGTCAGGGCGGTGATTTATGGCATTTTAATCTTTTTTTTGCCGACATTTGCGTTTCATGAGGGTCTGGGAGGATTAAAAATCTTTTGTGAAACACTTTTTTCTTATGCTGGCGCAGAAACGTTGGTAGAGGCGGCGGAAGGATTCTCATTAACACAGGTATTGGCCTCCGTTGCATTGATGTTACAGAATGTGTTTGGAATCGGCATGGATGAAAGATTTCTGCTTGGACTATTTCCTAAGATTAGTTTATGCTTTGTCTTGCTACTTCTGTTGTGTGGTTTTGGGATAAGAAAAAAGTGGCAAAAGGCATTGCTGTGTACTGTTGCAATGGCCTTGTATTCTTATCAGGGCGATTATATAGTGATATTCTTGCTGATTCCTTTACTGGTGATGTTAAAGGATGAAAGGGTCATCTGTAAAGTAAATTGCTTTCCTTTTATTGCCATTATAATGACACAGATTATTTTACCGGTTACAGGAGATTTGCTTGGGATTTGGAATTTGAATGATTTTAGAATGCAGATATGTATCTTATTGTGTGCTGTATATTTGCTAAAATGTCTATTTCAAAATATAAAAAAGAACAGGAATAGCTAGCTATGCATTTGGAAGTAATACAGGAACTATAAATTACTAATCTAAGATTAGTGTGACGGCAAATAGGACAGGAGAATTTTGCAAGCAGAATAAGAAATATTTTCGGTGGTGGAGATTTAGATGGTGTAGAGGCGGTAGATGTTATTTCTATTATACTGTAAGTATGTAATGGTGACAAATGGAGAAAATACAGAACAGTTAGTTGCAGGAAAGAAAATTACGCTTTTGAAGTGAAAACAAGGCACGAGAGGGTGTCTAATTTTGTAGGAAAGAAACATTTTGGGAGAAGAGGAGGGATATGGGACAGAGAGACAGAAAACTAATAGTGGGGCTGATTGCAGGGAGCATTTTTCTTATCGGGCTATATGCCATTGAGATTCCCAGGCTTTATTCCGTGGTAATGTATGCAGATGACTTTCACTATTGGGCGGCGGGTGCTTTCTGGGCTGGTATTGACTGGTCCAGCATGGTAAGGCATGATTTTTATTATTCCTATGGTTATGGTTTTTTGCTTGCTCCGCTGTTTGCGTTTACAAGAGACGGAATCATTCTCTTTCGGATGGGAATTTTACTGAACTATGTTTTCCTGGTGCTTAGTTATCTGCTGCTTATTAAAACAGGGATGCTTGTATATGGAAAAGCATCCAGGTTAAAGATCGGCTGCATATGTTTGGTAGCATGCATATATCCCTCCTGGCGGATATATTTAAATAGTACTATGTGTGAAGTGCTATTATATTTTCTCTTTATTTTGACTGTTTTTTTATTAGTAAAGATTGACAGAGGTGGAAGTTCTGTTTGTGCAGTTTTCCAGGGATTTCTTGCGGTATATATTTATATGGTACACCAGAGAATGATAGTAGTAACGATAGCGTTGACAACTGTTATGGTGATTATGTATCTCCTTAAAAAGATAAATAGCCATCTGTTTTTTGATTATATGTTCACAATGATATTTTCTTTTGGAGTACATGGGGTAATCAAACCTGTTTTTAAGGATTTTCTCTATGTTAATTATAGTACATTGGAAGTTGATCGGAATCTAGAATTGAAAGGTATTCTTTTAGGAATTTGGCTTAAAATTCTTATTTTATATTTGGTGCTTACAGTTGTATTGTTTATTGTTCATAAAACAAAGTTATTGCAGTGGCTTCGGAACTATAGAGGTGCAATTATTGTGGCAATAGCGTTATTCGTGGGATTGGCAATTTCTTCTTTTTTGGGAACTCCACAGACCAGTACCAGGACGAATAATGATTATACAAGCGTTATAGAAAAGTTTACCAGTTTATTTACAAATGAAAGTTTTTTGCCCTTTCTCAGGACAGTAATGGGGCATATCTTTTATGCTTTTATTGGCAGTGGAGGTTTGGCAATTTATAATGTATTTTGCTTTTTTGCGGATATTTTACATGTAGCAAAAAATAAAGAGTGCGATAAAGATGAAGCAATGGAATTATATATTCTCATTACTGTTATTTTAATAGTGGGGCTCAGTTGTGTATCTTTATCCAACAGAAAAACTTCTCGCATAGATATGCTGATATATGGGCGATATTATGAATTTGTCATGCCTGTTTTGCTGGTGATTGGTTTCTTGAAAATAGAGAAAGAAAGAGTTCGATGGAGAGAATTTTGGTCAAGTATACTGTTGTTTTGCGGTATAGCTTATTTTGTATATGAGTATTATAAGCAAGGCGAGATGTTCCATTTCTTTACAGATACCCGTTTTTTGTCCACGAATTCATCTGCTGTATATTGGGAGTTCTCTAATCAAACCAATGGTGTTTTAGCGGCATTTGCCGTTGGGATTGTTATAGCTATAATATGCGTAGTTATGAACTGTTCTCACAACAAAGCGTTACCATACATTTTTTGCTTATTGCTGGGTGCGCTTTTTGGTATACAAGGAAAAATGGCAATAGAGGCATATATGATACCACAGCAGGAGCTTCAAAATGAAGGAAATGTGATTGCAGAAACAATTATGGATTATTGTACTGATTACGAAATCTATTTTATGAAAGATGCGTATGAGGCGTTCCACTGTTCCGCATATTTTCAGGTAAGGATGCCCAAAGTCCATATTTTGTCACTCAGGGATGAGCAAGTAGAAGATCTTGGTGAGAAAAGCATAGTGATATGTGATGCATATGATACAGAATCTTGTGAAGTATTGGAAGAAGCGGAATTTAAGATTCTGGAGAAATGTGCCACAGCAGTGTGTTATATACGAAATGGAGAGCAGAAAGAATGAAAGGAAAAAATTTTTTTTTACGAAATGTTTTGTTTCTGCTATGTGTGTTTCACATGGACTGCTGTGCAGAGGAGGCAGTTCCACTGTCAGGTGAGGGAAGCTATGAGGAGCCATATCTTATTCAGTCGCCGGAAGATTTAATCTGGTTTAGGGATGCTGTCAATGATGGAGAGGGATTCGCCGGAAAATATTTTCGACAAACGGAAAATATTGATTTGGCTGATATAGAGTGGGAACCGATTGGTATATTTGATTCTGGTTATTACTTTGAGGGATTTTATGATGGTATGGGACATTACATTGAAAATCTGAGTATAAATAGAGAGGATAATTGTGCCTTTTTTGGAGTGCTGTCAGGAAAGGTGATGAATTTGGGGATAGAAAGTGGCAGTATTATGGGAGCGTGTGCTGCAAGTATTGCTGGGCATGCCTATGGAGATGAGGCCCAGGTCATAAATTGTTATAATAAGGCTGATGTGAGAGGAACTTCCAGGGCTGGGGGAATCGTCGATAATTTTGTGGGGGATGTATGTAACTGTGTGAATATGGGGCAATTGGAGTCTCCTGTTATCGGAGAAATCAGCAGTTATAATGTGAATAAAGCAATATATTGCTATGGATTAAGTAATGATTTGTATCCTTTGGATTTTTTTTCGGGATGGGAATATAAGTGTGAAGCCTTTATGATAGATAGCCCAGAAATAGAATTGATGGTAAAACAGCTAAATAGAAATGTATATTGGCTGAAGCAGGATGTTTTTGTGAATTTGGGTGAATTGCAGTATTGGGACTATACAGACGGACAAATAAGGCTCGTTGCAGATGGCGGAGGCAATGATTTCAGATATGCGGGAAAACTTTTGATGGTAAAGGTAATCAGTCTTGTGTGTCTTGGTCTATCAGTAAGTCTGATATTGCTGGAGGTGGTAAAAGGTTCAAAAGATAAGGCCGGTATAGAGAGGCGTTAAAAAAGTTTTAGCCAGGAATATTTGGTATGGTTTATTCTGTATGTTTCCGAAATGGCTTGACTTTAGAGTGGGCATAGATTATCATAATCATTAGTTATGTACGAATTGAATAACGATTGTTTTTGCAAGGATATACGGGCAAATTATTGAAATGGAGAAATGGACTTATGAGAATAGCGGTTGCGGGGATTGGGTATGTCGGATTGTCTAATGCCGTTTTGTTAGCACAGAATCACGAGGTTTATGCAGTAGATATCGAACCGCAGAGAGTAGAAATGCTCAATCAGGGCAGATCCCCTATTATGGATAAGGACATTGAGGAATATCTGAGCAAGGGAAACTTGAACCTGACAGCTACCTTAAATGGAAAAGAGGCTTATAGCCAGGCAGATTATGTTATTATATCTACTCCGACTAACTATGATGAAGAGATGGACTATTTTGACACATCATCAGTGGAAGCCGTGATAGAACAGGTGCTGGAGTGTAATTCTGCGGCAATTATTGTCATCAAATCCACAGTGCCGGTTGGTTATACAGAAGCGGTCAGGAAGCAGTACCAGACAGAAAAAATTATATTTTCACCAGAGTTTCTTAGAGAAGGACTGGCGCTCCATGACAATTTATATCCATCCAGGATTATTGTAGGTGCTCCGGAAAACAATATGAAAACTGTGAAAAAGGCAGAACAATTTGCAGAACTTCTCAAGCAGGGTGCAATACGGAAAGATATGGAAGTACTGATAATGGGGCTGACAGAGGCAGAGGCAGTAAAGCTGTTTGCCAATACCTGCTTGGCCATGCGGGTTGCGTTCATTAATGAGCTGGATACTTATGCTGAGATTAAAGGACTTCAGGCTGGCCAGATTATCCAGGGGATGGGACTGGACCCCCGTATCGGACTTCATTATAATAATCCGTCTTTCGGCTATGGGGGATACTGCCTGCCGAAAGATACGAAGCAACTGCGCGCGAACTATAGGGATATCCCGGAGAATATGGTAGATGCGATTGTGGAAGCCAATCGGACCAGAAAGTCCTATATCGCTGACCAGGTAATGAAAATTGGAAGAGAACGGGCTGGGAAGGATGACTATGTTATAGGAATATATCGCCTGGCCATGAAGTCTGGATCGGACAATTTTCGCAAGAGCGCTGTGCTGGGAGTTATGAAACGATTTGAGGCACAGAATCGGGAAGTTATTATTTATGAACCTGCTTTGGCTGAAGAAGAATTGTATGGGCACAGAGTTGTCCAGGATTTGAAAGAATTTAAAGAACTGTCCATCGTTATTGTGGCAAATCGTGTTGACAACGAGTTGAACGATGTGATGGAGAAGGTGTATACGAGGGACTTGTACACCAGGGATTGAGTGAAACGGAATAGGAAAGGATATAGGGGTATACAGATGAAGTTGATTATTCAGATACCTTGTTATAACGAAGCAGAGACACTGGAGATTGCCCTGAATGATTTGCCCAAACATATAGAAGGCATAGATGAAATTGAATATCTGATAATCAATGATGGCAGCACAGACAATACTGTCCAGGTGGCTGCCAATTGGGGGGTGCACCATATTGTCAGTTTCACCCAGAATAAAGGATTGGCGAAAGGATTCTTGGGGGGGCTGAAAGAGTGCCTGCGTCAGGGGGCAGATATCATTGTAAATACGGATGCGGATAATCAGTATTGCGGGGATGACATTGAGAAAATAGTTCGTCCAATTTTAGATAAGAAAGCTGATATCGTCATTGGGGAACGGCCAATTGATGAGACAGAGCACTTTTCTCCATTGAAAAAGAAACTGCAGCACCTTGGAAGCTGGGTAGTACGGAAAGCGTCAAATACTGAGATTCCGGATGCACCTAGTGGATTTCGGGCATTCAGCAGGGAGGCAGCTCTGCGTTTGAATGTGATCAATGAGTATACTTATACGTTGGAGACTATTGTGCAGGCTGGGCGGAACAAGATGGCGATTATGTCTGTACCGATTAGGACAAATGCAGAGCTGAGACCGTCAAGGTTGTTTCATAGTATGTTTGGATATATAAAAAAGTCCATGTTGACTATTATTCGGGCGTACTTGATGTATAAGCCTTTGCGGTTTTTTGTTGCAGTTGGATTTGTGCCATTCCTTGTGGGAGTTGGGATTGGCATTCGATATATTGTGTATATGTGTGTTGGTCAGGCTGTGGGTCATGTACAATCATTGATTCTGGCTAGTACATTGATTTTGCTTGGGGTTATGTGCTGGATGATTGGGATTCAGGCGGATCTGATTGCCGCAAACAGGAAGATATTGGAGGATGTGCAATATCACATCCGAAAATGGGAAGCTGCTAGTCCTGACGTGAATGGGAAAGAAGGAACACATGAGTAATAATAAAAAGATTGTTTTAGTGGGCCCTGTTTATCCTTACAAAGGCGGAATTGCTCATTATACAGGGCTTATGTATCGAGCCTTGTCCAAAGACAATGATGTGTATATGATGTCCTATAAGCTTGAATATCCCAAGATATTGTTTCGAAAAGAACAAAGAGATTATAGGAATGATACTTTTAAAATAAAAGAAGCTGATTTTCAAATAAATACAGCAAATCCCTTTAATTGGATAAATACAGCGGGAAAGATTCGAAAGTTAAAGCCAAGTCTTGTAATTATACAATGGTGGCATCCTTATTTTTCTCCGTGCTATTGGAGTATATGCAAATTCCTGGGGAACATAAAGGTGCTCTTTGTGTGTCATAATGTGTTTCCTCACGAGCGATTTCCTTTGGATAAATTTTTGACTAGACATACTTTGGGCAGAGGGGACTACTTTATCGTACATTCAACTCAAGATGAAACAGATTTACAAAGCATTAAGAAAAGCGCCATTTACCGCAAGACGGTGCTTCCCACCTTCAACGCTTTCAAACTTCGAAATCTTACTCGTGAAGATGGCAGAGCGCAGCTACAGTATGACAACTCCGAAAAATTGTTGTTGTTTTTTGGATTTGTCAGAAAATATAAAGGATTAAAACATTTATTGAAAGCCTTGCCGGTTGTCGTGAAGCAGCTACCTGGAACGAAACTACTTGTAGTTGGCGATTTTGCTGATGATAAAGACAGTTACCTTGAGTTGATTTCTGAGTTAGAGATAGACAATGTGGTAGATATTTATGATGGGTACATTCCGGATCAGGAAGTTGAAAAATATTTTGCAGCGTGTGACTTGGTGGTATTACCTTATGAGTCGGCTACTCAGAGTGGAATTGTGCAGATAGCATATGGATTTGAAAAGCCCGTAATTGGGACTAACGTCGGAGGGCTTCCGGAAGTGGTACTGGATGGCAAAACAGGATATATTGTTGAACCATTTGAAAGCGATGAACTTGCCCAAAAAATTATAAAATTTTTTCATGAAGATAAGGCTGACTTTTTTCAGGCGAATATCAGAACCGAAGCTCAAAAATATTCGTGGGACAGGATGGCTGAACTGATTGACGAGCTCGGGGGAAATAGAGGATGAAAATAGCAATTACAGGCGGAACGGGTTTTATAGGCAAGAATTTCCTTAAAACAATTATAAATGATGAAAATGAATATATATGTCTTATCAGAAAAGAGAGCAGTACTGCTAATTTAGAAATTGCCAATAATCTTATTTATAAAACAATATTATTTAATGAAAATGAACTTACTGCTGCGTTAACTGGTGTGGATGTAGTAATACACATGATAGGTCAGTTGGGGGGATATGGTGTTTCGTTAAGCAGTTATGAAAGTACAAATTGCAAATTGACCCAAACTATGGCAAAAGCTTGTATTTCAGCCAGAGTACAACAACTGATTTACATTAGTACTCCTGGTGTTCAAGGCTTTGGGCATAGGCTTTGCTTGGAAAGTGAACCTTATGCACCACGTAATCCTTACGAAGAGACAAAAGTCAAAGCAGAACAAATCATCATTGAAGTACTTGGTCCGTCGCGTGTGGCATATACCATCATAAGGCCTGATTTTGTGTATGGGCCAGAAGATATCAGACGAATAAAAATGTATAAAAATATACGCTCTAAAAAATTTGTTTTGACAACGTCTGGAAAATCCTATTTGCATCCCACCTATGTTTTAGACGTTGTTCAAGGGATAAAAAAAGCGATTGGCAATTCGCACGCTTATAACGATATATTTAATATTTCTGCTAAGAAAGATATGACTACAAAAGAATACCTAGATACGATAGCGGACCATTTCAATGTATCGATAATTCACATCAATATTGGATATTATCTTTCAATTATTTTAGCGAGTACGGTTGAATATGTATGCAATAAAGTTTTTCATCGTGATGGTTTTGTTTCAAAAAATAAAATTGATTTTCTAGCACTGGATCACAGTACTTCAAGCGAAAAGGCTATGAGATTGCTTGATTATCATCCTTGCTATTCTTTCAAAAAAGGATTCGAAGAAACTATGAAATGGTGTGAAAAAAACAGCCTTATTTAAAATATTTGTGGGAGAGGAGAATGTGCCTGCTGGCATATAGAAGAAAAATGAAGAAAAGTGATTTGTTTACAAAAATAGCACCATATCTATTTGATTATAGATTGAATCGTTGGTTTGGCAGAAAAAAATTTCAGCCTATGACATTAACATATTCTGTAACCGCTGCATGTCAATCAAGATGTAAAACATGCCAAATTGGAGCAATGTTTTGCCAAGATCCAACAAGATCACAGAAAGATCTCAAGCTTGATGAGATTGAAAGAATATTTAAATCAATGAAACCAGTTTATTTCTTCAATATGAGTGGCGGGGAACCGTTTATGAGAAAGGATCTTCCGGAAATTGTTGCTTTAGCCTGCAAATACCTAAAGCCAAGGGTCATTCATACTCCAACCAATGCGATAATGACAACAAGAATCATAGAATATACTGAAAAAATAATAAAAATTATACAAACCTACGATTCAACCGTACCTTTTACTGTAAAGCCATCCATTGATGGGGTTGGTGAGAAACATGATGAAATTCGGGGAGTAAAAGGGAATTTCGACTGTCTTATTGAGACTATTAATGGATTAAAGAAATTAGAGGAAAAATATGATAATTTTCATCTTGAATTGGGTACTGTTATTTCCAATTTTAACATTGATGACCTTGATGAAATCGAGGACTTTGTTCATTCATTAGGTATAGAAAGTTATCGCAATGAGGTTGCCGAATGCCGTACTGAGTTCTTTAACTTAATGGATCCTATTACACCGCCGGCGGATGTATATCAACGACTGATTAAAGATTTTGCCAGAAAAGTGGAAGATAATATAGGGAACAAGAAAAAACTTGCTAGAACAACGGAAGCAATGCGTGTTGTCTATTATGATTTGGCGAGTCGAATCCTTGCAGAAAAAAGGCAGGTTATTCCTTGCTATGCGGGTGTATCAAATGTTCACATCAATTATGATGGCGGAGTATGGCCTTGTTGTGTTCTCGGATATGATCAGGAAATGGGTAATCTAAGAGAATATGATTACGATTTCCAGAAATTGTGGTATTCTTCCAAAGCAGATGAAGTACGAAAATACATTAAAGATAATAACTGTGCCTGCCCTCTGGCTAACCAGGCATATAGTAATGAGTTAATGCATTTTCCTACTTTATTTAAATCTGGCATTAAGGCAATCAGATTTAGTTTAAAATAAAAGAGGTAATCGATGACAAGAATTTTCTTTGCTAATCATGCTCAATTTGAAGGCCGATATACAAATTTAGGAGATTGGGCCATCTTTGAACAGATGGAAAAACTCTTTGTACCAGAAATCGAAAACGGCAACATTGAAATAATTGTTCCTTCTTCAGATGTCATATATACTAATTCGAATTATCATGTGCATGCTTTTAAAAGAGGTGGAATAAAAGGAATTTTAAACTCATTGAAATGGATAATTAAAAGTGATATTGTAGTAATAGGGGGTGGTGAAATTGTCCAAGATCAATCTTCTTTTGTATATATACCATATCAACTGGTAAGACCTTTTGTTGCTAAAATTCTTGGGAAAAAATTATTTGCATATGCTATTGGTGTTGGTGAAAAAGAAGAAATAAGTTTTTTAGGGAAATTGCAGGCTAAATTTGTTCTTAATATGTTTGACATTATTACCGTACGGGATGAAAAGTCATATAAGGTATTAACGCAATATCTGCATGTTAAAAAGCCACAAATCTATCTCACAGCAGATCCTGCGCTTAATTTAGAGGAAAAGATAGTTGAAGAAATAAACATTAACAAACCTTATTTTGTTATAAGCGCTCGGAGTGTTTATCACAGAAATCATAATTTATTGCCTTTTTCCGTTCGAAAAAAAATGGGGCTGGTTTCCAAAGAATATTATAAAGAAATTAACCAGTTTAAGAATGATATTGCATTACTTACAGAAACAATTATGGCTAAGTATGGATTGTGCGCCAAATTTTTAAATACATATACCGGTGCACAAATGTCTGCTTCAGATGATAAATTTACTACTGATATTATTCTTCGTATACCAGATAAATATCAAACAAACATTGAAGTATTAAATGCAGTTTATACACCCTCTGAAATAAAATATATTCTTGGGAGGTCACAATTCATTATTACGGTACCTTTACATCCACTGATTTTGGGTGCATCAGAAAATGTACCAGTTTTTAGTTTAGCATATGCTTCGAAAAATAAAAGCTTCATGCATCAAATCAAAAGATCACAAAATGTGTATAAAGTTGAAAAAATAGGTGATCGTCTAGATTTAGTTCGAATAACTGCTGATATTGACGAGGTAATGAATAATATTGGGACCTATAAAAATAATCTAAAACAGATTGTTGAAGAAAATAAGCAAAAGGAGCGTAACAATTACAGGCTATTAATGGCTCTTGTTAATGGTACAAAAAGGTAAAATGTTAAAAGGATTATTTTGTCATATTTTTGCCAAGGCAGTTTTTGTTCTATGTACATATCTTATTCATTTATATTTAGGAAAAAGTCTTTCACCTGCAACATATGGTACAATTGGTGTTGTTATTAGTATCATTACTGTAAATTATAATTTTTTAACTAACGGTGCAAGACAGGCTGTTTCGAAATTGTTATCTTCAAAACAATATAATGAATTAAATTTAATAAAACGAAGTGTGTTAACTCAAACGGGAATTGCATTTATTTTGACCGCTATTAACTATTTAGGAGCGGATTATTTTGCTAAGGTTCTAAATGCTCCTGAAATGGGACAGTATATTCGGCTTTCGGCTTTAATAATTCCTTTTACCGCAGGATACTTTTTATGTATAGGGATAATTAATGGATTAAAGTTATTTACGATCGAAGCTTTTATTGTCACAATATACCCTTTATTTCGTTTGACAGTTATTCCATATGTTGAGTTTATCTTTGCGGATAGTACAATCGGAACCGTTATGGGCTTTTTTACCGCAGCTTTAATTTGCTGTATGGGTGGAGGAGTGTTTGTATTTTTCAAACGTTCACGTTTTGTTAAAAGACAAGAAAATGTATCATCAGCTGTTTTCTATAACAATATGACCAACTTTTTGATTTTTTTTACCTGTATAACCATTATCCTCAATGCTGATATATTTTATGTGAATGCACTTGTGGATGAGGAAGCTTATGTGGGTTACTATACAGGAGCCGTAAACTTTGCAAAAGTCTCCTATTATTTACTGTCCGCCATATATATAATGGTGCTTCCGATGCTTTCCCAATTTTATGCACAGAAAAAAATTAATAGGGCAAGGGAAACTATTAATGTCCTAAATGAAGCAATTGTTCTATTGATTATGCCCATTGTTACCATTGTTGGTGCTACAACGGCACATATGCTAACAGCATTTTATAAACCGGAATATAAATATGCAACATTAACTGCTACAATATTAATGTTCTCTCAGTTTTTTATAGGTTTGTTTGTTGTTTATAACATGTGCATATCTGCAACTAAAAAAAATAGTTTTAGCACTGTTATGGGTGTAGCAGTAACGACTTTAGATTTAGTATTATGCTATATACTTGTAAAACATATAGGGATAAAAGGCGCTGCAACGGCGTCGCTTATAGCTGGATTTATGGGATGGTTGATCTCCTGCCTAAAAGTAAAACAAATTTATGGAAATGTTTATTCTAAATCTGTGTTTTTGTTAATTGCATATAATATCATGCTATTTATGATTTTATATTTTGGTATGAAGTTTATTATAATCGAAAACATTATTATATTGCTCATCTTTTACGCTATTGTTTATTTTGCTTTTATTGGGATAATTATTCTAACAAAACAAATCGATATTAAAAAGATGATTAGAATTCTGTCAACGAAATGATAGTAATAGGAGTAAATTATATGGAAAAATGTAAAAAAAACAACTACATGCCACTTTTTTTAATTGGTTCAATGGTAATTACATTTATAGTGGAAGCCATTGGGACATATAAGATTTCTTCTATTACAAATAATAGTTCTGAATATAATGTTATAGCTATGGCAGCTGACTTAGCTGGATATGATTGGAAATCTACTATACTAAAATCGCATTATTATGGGTATACAGCATCAATAATATTTTCATTATTATTGCGTATAAAAGTAGTTGCTTCAAATCCAAATTTACTTTTACATGTACTTTTATTAGTTAATATTACAATTAATGCATTATGCACTATGTTCTTATTTCTAATTATATTAATCATATTTAAGGCAAACTATTGGAAAATCAATTATGCGTATATTTCTTTAATTGCGATAACATGCTCATTGCTAATTTCCAATCAAGTATTGGCAAAAACTGTAACAAATGAAAACATGTTTGTGTTGTGCTATTATGTAGCAATATACTGTATTTTATCTGGAATAGGAAAAGATAATAGAAAGACTAAAATTCTTAATTCAATAATTTTATCATTAATCAATGTAATTGCATACGCTACAAATGGAAGGGGAATTATATTAATTATTATAACATTTTTAATGTTTGTTATCGTAAAAATATACAATACTAAACCCTTTGCAAATTTTGGCATATTTATATTAAGCTTCGTACTCTTTTTTTCTGTTTCTATATTCACAAAAAAATATTTTGTTGATACATATTTTACTTTACCTGCCGATACTTCTGCTTCATTAAAAAATTCGGATATTAGCGGAATAATTAATAGAGCAATATCATTATTAAATTTTAAGGGAATAAAATTATATTTTAAATTGATTGTAGGTTGGGGGACTTATTTTATTGTAAGTACTTATGGTTGGGGCTTGGTCGCAATAATGTCAGCATGTAAAAAAATCATGAGACGAATAAAAAAACATGATGATGTTGCTGATGCAGAATTTCTATTATCTGCAATTATTTTATTATTTTTAATAGGGATATCTATTTTAGGGATTGCTTTTTATCATGATTCTTTTTATGCAATGAGTTATGACTCCTCTGATCCGCTTGCAAATGGACGAGTTGATAAACTGATATATGGGCGATATATTTCATCAATAAAATCTATTATTTTAGCTACAGAATTTATAGATATGACACTTTCAAAAAATAATATTAAATACTATTTTTTTTCGTTGATTGGCATTATCTTCTTTGAAATAATGTTTTATCATGAAATCATTCCTTTAATGATTATGAAAAGATATGCTGCAGTAGATATTCCAGAATTTGCCCTATTTTTTTCTGCTTTTGACGCTGACTATAAATTTGGGTCTATTAACAGCGTATCGCCTTTTAAGCTTATATTTACTTTAATTTTATGTATATATGTTGCTATGCTTTTTTTGCTTAAACATCAAAAGAAATTATTTATTATATTATTGATATTGTTTCTTAATATTAGTATGGGAATAGGTTTTACGACTAAGTTAGTTATTCCCAGAACAGCATATTATAAAAGTCAAATAGATGCATCATATATTGAATATATTAATAGTGAATATGGAGATAATAATTTAATTATTGCAAATAGCAATACTTATTTGTACCAGTTTTTTTTACCAACCAATAAAGTAATAACATTAAATACTTTGAATGAAGAAAATACCACAAAATATAACAATATTATTCTTATAAATGTTACAATGCCTGAATATGAAAGTTGTAATTCTACAATTTCAGCTCTCCAATCTTATAAATTTATCTTTTTGGAGGAATATCAGGGAGATGAATATTTGCTGAATAATTATAAGAATGGGATTTATGAATATACAATTAATAAATGAAAATCCTAATCCCCTCCGTAACCGGTAAATAGGTTCTTTCCAAAGTTTGTTGATTTTAGAGTGCTATAATATGGTCAAAGTTCGATAAAGGGATGTGAATGCCATATGGATGAATTCATAAAATCGCTCAATAAGGATTACGAATTAGTACAATATCGCATTAAAGATAAAGAGGTTGTTTTTTATACAAAATTTCTCGAATAATAATTCTTCTCGGATAATCCGTGTAACCACAGACGATATAGACTGCTTTGAAGCAGGCCGCATCATTCAGCATCCCGCACCATCTTAAGGATCGCCACAAGGAGGGGCATGGGTGTGGATTCTGTTACATGGACCGAGAACCTCTTTGTGCAGATGTCCAGTCTTAGTGGCACGCAACTGCCAGAATCTTCTTCCTGCTGCAGGAACTGGGACTGGACAGGGACTATCTGCTGCAGCGGTGTTTCCCGCTGAAAGCTTTCAAGGCAGGCTTCCCTTACACGGCGGAGCCGGTAATAATAGTTCGCTTTGGTGATTCCGTGGCTGTCACACTAGCCCTCAACGCTCATGCTGGCCGGACGCCCCTGGCATTCCCTGACCTGGGTGGCTCATTCCTGTATACGGAAATTTGTAGCCACCATACTTGTCTCTGAACTCATAGACTTACCTCCGTATAGTAGTATCAAAAGTTAAGTTTCAACTTTTGGCACTTTGATAGAAATATAGTCTATTGTCCCATACTTTGTTGAAAAGATAATTATTATAACCTGGCAGGTACAATATTCTGGTTATTATAATCTAAGAAAGCTGTAAAATCAACAAACTAACTGGAAAGAACCCCTTTACCGGTTACGAATGATCCAGTAAGAATCTTAATCATTCCTCATATATCCCTTTTTTGCAAATTATGTATCCGATAGCAATAATAACACCGAACACCGAATGTTGCATAAAATAAAGTAAAGGTATATACAGATTCATAAGCAAGTGCATACAGTAACAGTGTGATGGCCAAAGCAGCAAATTTGTCCCCAATAAATCTTCGGGAATATATAATTGAGAAAATAACTAGCACTAATATAATAAATAATAACCAAGTCCACTTGCCAAAGAGAACAAAAATTGTTTCCATCAATATCGTAGGCTTGAATTCCGCAAAATAGTTGGAGGCCATACGGGTTATGAATTCATCAGCTATAGTTCTTTTCATAATAAAGCATTCACTGTCTTCACTATTGCTTTCTGCTGATACAATAAACTGCGTGTTGCTATTATCCGATAGGCTATAACGTAAAGGAGTTTCTGACATGGCGAGGAGTCTTATGACAGTTATCTCATCTTCATATATTTCGCCTATCCACTCCTGTGGGGAAGAAATATTTTCAGAAGTCGCATATAATTCACCATTTTCGCTAGTTTCCAAAGTGCATGTGGGTTCATGAAAAAAGAGGTGATATATATTTTTACTTATCTCCGCAAAGTAAATTTTCTGATTGTTCTTTCCTTCATATCTTTCAAATGAAACTTTGAAAACTGTGGGGTCTTCTGTCTCAATAGCCGTTAGTGCCAGCGTGGGATCTCCGCAATGCTTCAATACATATAGCGCTTCGGTGCTTGCTTCAACTTTTCGGGTACTTATCTCGACAGACAGTGTGTAATAGAAAAATAATGCAATAGAAATAATACATATACCATATCCCACATATTGGCCAATTCTTGTAGAATTGGCCGGAAACCACTTACAAATAGCTTTTAGTTTTTGAACAATTTTTTTATACGCAAATCCGTTTGATTCGGATACCGATGCAGATGCAACATCTGCTTTTGGAGCTAGAGAGTTTGCAGCAGTACCATATACAATAGCAGATAAGACGAATAATGCGTCTGGCCCTACAGACTGCAAAAAAGAGTGAATACTGTTGTTGCTGACATTTTCCAGTAATAAATATATAACACTATAAACTTCAATGCCAATGCAAGCTGTCAGAAATGTAAGCGCAGCTTTCTGTGTGTCATATAGTTTTTGAAAGTCGCTGATCATAAAATATCCTAATACCAATAAGAGAACGAGACAAAGGGGAAATCGGCAGGCAGACACAATGTCGGCTATAAGAATTCCCATTATATATGGTCTTATTTTTTTAAGGATTTCATTGTTTTGAGTTGCCTGAATCAGCTCATACAGCACTACAAGCAGGCTCAGAAGGCTTGAACCCCAAAATGTAGGCTTCATAAGCTCAGGAAAAAATGGAATCTCCATCATATTCAAAATGTTCACAATAGTGGCAAACACCGTATACGCGCAAATGATATACGACATTACAGTATATGCTATATTTGTTACTTCCCTTTTCGCTTTTTTTCTCATCGAGTTACCTCACACATTTTAATAAATTACCGATCGGCTATAATATAACACAAATTTTGGGAATTTTAGTTATTTTTTATCCTTAAAAGCCCAGAATTTATTTATAATAAAGTTCAAAGGCACACTGACTAATAAGTTAATAACAGGCGCAATAAGTTTCGAAATATGTAATAATTCCACCCATAAAATAGAAAGTATGCTGTTTAGAAACAGTCCTGTAAATGCGTAGGAAACATATGTTTTCAAAAGTGCATGCAGCAGATGCCGTTCTTCATTTTCTTTCTTTTGAAAAACAAATTTATTGTTCCAATAAAAGGACCACAATACGCTAAGGACAAAACCAATGAATTGAGCAAACAGATAGTCGATGGAAGGCAGTAGACCCAAAGCCTGAAAGGCCAAAAGGGACACAATATAAAGTATATAAGACAGGAATGTGTTGCTCAGGCCTACTATCCCAAATTTTACAAATTGCAGTAATGTACTCCATTGAGTCTCTGATAATTTCAAATGCAATACTTTGAAACAGAAGAAATGCAGTATGCTTTCAATAAATGTCCAAAAAGTCTTTTGATTATTATCCATTATTTCGCAATCCTTTCCCAAAATACTCCGTCCAGACTCCCAGAGAAATTCCCCGGCGACAATATTTCATAGATATCCGCGTTCCGAATCTCGAACCCGTCCCGGGTATTCACATAAGTGCGCTTTATCTCATGCAGAGGAGTGATGCTTCCTACCAGGAACACACCTATCAGGACCCATGTCATTACTGTCCTTTTTTTCGCCGCCATCGCGTCTATGCACCACAGCATGATTAGAATCAGAGCGGGTATGGAGGCTCTCATGCAGAAGTCCTGGGAGTTGCCAATTACAATGCGTGGGATGACCAGGAGCCAGCTGGCAGTGAGCCAGAATAGATTTTGATTTTTGACTTGTTTCTTTAAACAGATCAAATAAATGCCCACCTCTACCAGATAAAATGAAAAAAGGAACAAAAGCTGATATATATAGGTACCGCTTTGGTAGCTGCGTGATAGCACATAGCATGCACCACAGAGGATGCAGACAGGCAGGGCGTATTTGGCCACCGTCGACATGTAGCGGCCTTTTTTATGCAGGATGAGAGACACGCATCCCCAAGCCATGGCCAGAAGCAGGACCAGGGCGGCCAACAGGATCGGCAGATGTTTTGCTGATATTACTGATGAGAAGAGAGACTGGAAAACAGGGCTGTTTCCCACAGAGACATTTCCCATCAGGTAGAATAGGTTGACAAAGCCCACAACTCCACCCCCCAGGATATTCTGGAGACTGCTCCAGTTTTTCCAAGCGTTGCCTATCAGACGAGGAACGCTTTCACTTTTTTCCCATATTCCCCGAAAAATCAGGAAATAGAAAATGAACGGCAATAATCCGGCAAAAGGCAATGTGGAAGTGAGCATGAGCAGTGACCAGGTAAAAATAAGGTTTTTCGGTTTCTCTGCCATAAAAATCATGGCAGAAGCCAGCCAGGCCGGAATAGCCTGGTTAAAGACCCAGAAAAGCTGGGTCGTCATACTGGAAAACTGATAATGTTGTGCCCAACGCTCCAGATGAACGCTTCCCAAGAGCTGCTGCAGGCCGTCTTCATAGTTTAGCAGTGTTCCAATTACATCTGTCCCGCTGAAAAAGATGATGATCCACAGAGGCCAGACGACGATTTCCCGCCGCCATGTGCAGATCAGGGCGTAGAACAGAAGGATTCCGGCTACAGCCCAGAGATATTGTGCCGCATAACCTGCATTTAGACCGAACATTTTGCCGATGAGTGCGGCGGGCAGCCAAAATCCAATATAGTACACCAGCCCTCTCTCCTGCAAGATTCCGTTGATGGATATGGTATCTTTCACTGGCCAAGCATTTTCCACCAGCAAATTAAATATAGTATTGCGGCAGAGATGATCGTCATTTTGCCATACATACCCGCCGATGCCGGACAGTGCTACCCAACATAATACTATGACTAGGATAACACAACATTTTCCCCGACTCCTCTTTGTAAACCAGTTTTCAGATGTCTCTTCAGGGCTTTTTGGCCTGGAGGGGCGTTCGTCTCTCAGATGTTCTTTCAGGCAGAGTCGGAATGAGATACATAGAATGGCTATCGCTGGAACGGAAATATACCATTTGCACCATCCGATTAGAAAGAGAATCATCGGAAGCATGAGATAGCCGTAGATTCCTCCTAATAATGTTCTGTTGATTTTTATCCCCTCTCTATTCATGAGTCACTCCTTTTTCTATATATTGAAATGAGGTGTGTGGCCGCAGCTTTTAAGAGTCTATTTCCAAGTAAAAACTGCAAAGTAAAATAAAGAATGCCTCCTCCTATCGTCAATAGCAGCGTATGCTGGAAAGAAGCGGCTTCCAACCAATGTGCTTCTGCTATTTTGATTAGTATTACCATAATGCATCCGCTGAACACTGCCAAGGCAAAGCTTTTCAGCAAAACCTTTTTATCTGGAACTTCTCTGATAGAGATCAGCTGGATGAACGCAACAGCACATTCCGCTATGACAGAAGCAGCGGCGGCACCTTTGGCTTTATGATCTGGAATCCATAGCAGATTTAGTACGACATTTACTGCCATGCCGGATAAGGTGCTGGCTGTCATGCGGCTCTGCAGTCCCATGGGAATCATATATTGGATTCCGCTGATATTGCTGAAGCCGATGATTACAATCAGGGGACAAAGCATAATCAAAAGCTGCGCTACCGGCATGTATCCGTCTCCCATAAACCAGGGAATCAGGTTTCGGGCAATTGCTCCGAGCCCCATTGCGATAGGAACTCCGATTAGGCATACAATTTCATAGGATTGCGTGATTAATTTCCGGATTTCCTCATTTCCGGATTTGCTTTTTAAGAGAGCAATTCTGGACGCAGTGACAGAGCCGAATGCTGTAGTCAGGATCACACCTGCCCGCTGTATTGTCTGTGCCAGCTCATAATAACCGTTTTCGAGAGAATCATTGGTCAATATCTGGATCATTGTTTTGTCGATAACCAGATAGATCTGTATGGCCACCTGCGGGATAAAAAGCATCAGGATATTTTTCCAATGGCAATGGATTTGCAAATCCCTGAAAGGAATCCTGTCAAGAGTGTGGATTGCATCTTTCCATAGCCATATTTGCCCCAGAAGATTACTGACGGTATAAATAAATACATACAGCCACAAGTCAGATGGTTTGCGGATGACAGCCAGGATAAAAACAGCACTGAAGAGTTTTAGAATAGTGTTTCGCAAGGTGATTTTTCTAAAATTCTCCATCCCCTGAAAATACCATGTTATATCAACCATGGCGGCGATAATGTCCATTGACTGAATGAGGAAAAGCAAGGGATATCTTCCGTTTCTGACTTCTCCCAAAAGGTAAACAATAAGGCTGATATTGAGCAGCAGACATCGGATTAGTAATATTTCCTGAAATATACGACTTCTTTGATGGCGGTTTCCGCTCACATAGGCAATTTCACGTTGGGCATACATATTGCTGCCGAGAGTTCCGAACAATATAAAATAAGTAACAATTGATCGGGTATAGCTGTACTGACCGATGCCATCTGCCCCCAGTACCCTGGTGAGGAAAGGGGTAAGAATTAGGGGGAGAATCAATATTAAAATCTGATATATGCTGCTGTATGCATAATTTTTATATAGTTTTTTGTATACTGTCACTGTGCTCTCTTACGACCATATCCCTTTCTTTTCGGGACAACAACCCAAAGTAAGTAAATTCCATTTTATACTATCTGACAATGTCTGTCAAACCATTGTAAATTTTCTGGGTGAAGTTTTCTGGATGAAGTATCATATAACTTCTCGGAATCTCAATGAATGAGATTCCAGCCGAAGATTGACAACTGAATATCGTGCAGGAAAAGAAATTTGAGAAAAATGGACATAAACATTGGACATAGCGGGTACTATGC
>ERZ808051.576-NODE-576-length-37405-cov-4.579217_pt1 | contig 37405 bp, 40 predicted proteins | sample MGYA00380199_ERZ808051 | MGnify/ENA primary metagenome ERZ808051 (study PRJEB31490, sample SAMN06133391) | mouse gut metagenome | isolation source: J11 | host: mice | place: China: Chengdu | collected 2015-05 ...
ATAACGTCCGGTGGAGGCGACTCCAAGGCCAGTGCAACAGAAATATACCGCCACTGAGTTACTCTGTAACTTGGGCGAAGAATGCGCAATGCGTATTCTTCCGGGTCATTGTCCATGGACAGTGACTTTGGTAAGGGTGGAAAGGCAGCGTAAGAGACTACCGTCCGTCCGGTAACGGGCGGAGCTATGTAAACCCCATCCGAAGCAAGACCAAATAGAAAGCGACAGGCTTGCCCGGCCTGCTTTCAGGTGGGTCGCTTGACGCGGCTGGCAACAGCCGTGCTAGATAGATGATTATTCAACGACAGAACCCGGCTTATCGTTTTGCTCACATTGACAGAGGCTGTGCACCGAGAGATTGGTGCGCAGTTCTTTTTTTGCTATACATCCGGCAGCACACGTTTATGGAAGGAAGACGCTGCCTGAAAGCATTGTTCACAATTAAATAATTCAGAATTAAATGTCAGAAAACGTTGTTGCAAAAAAAATACAAAAGTGATATACTATACTCAAAGCATATTTTCTCGCGCCGGACGGTGAATAATTCAACCGGTCCAACGGGTGCATCTTGATTCTTTCATCAGACATTCTTTGAAAATTCATGCTTTTATTTCCATCAAAACAAGCAGGAGTTTTCGGGAAAAGCCGCTCCTGCAATAAGATTTACTTAAGGAGGGCTCTGCCTGTGAAGAAAAAACGAAAGAAGTACGAGGAACTGACAATCAGGGATGACTTTATGTTTGGAAAGGTTCTGCGCCACCCGGGAAGGTGCAGGAAGCTGCTGGAGATTATCCTGGGCATCAAAATTAAGGAAGTGGTATTCCTTGAAGACCAGAACAGCTTGAATCCGGATTATGCCGCGAAGGGCATCCGGCTGGACATTTATCTGGAGGATTCGGGGAACACGGTTTATAATGTCGAAATGCAGACTGAAAACACAGGGGAACTGCCGGAGCGCGGCCGGTATTATCAGGCGGTAATGGATATTCATATGATTGAAAAGGGGGCAGATTACAGTGCTCTGAAAAAGAGTTATATTATCTTTATATGCACGTTTGATCTTTTTGGCGGCGGGAGGCACGTTTATCATTTTGAAAACCTGTGCAGGGAAGACCCTGAAATCAGATTAAACGACGGGACGGAGAAAATTTTCCTGAACATGAAGGGAGGGAAGGATGCGGAAGCAGCATTGGAGGATGCTGGGGAAGAACTTAGGAACCTGTTGAAGTATTTTGAGAGCACGGTGCCGCAGGATGCTTACACAAGAGAATTGGAGGAAGCGGTGACAGCGGCGAGAGAGCATAGGGAATGGAGGCAGGAATATATGAAGCTGGAAGTGATGAGATGGGATATTAGGAGAGAAGGAAGAATGGAGGGTGAGAAGGCAAAGCTGATAAGCCTGGTTTACCGGAAGGCTATAAAAGGAAAGACACCTCAGGAAATAGCGGAAGATCTGGAGGAGGATGCGGGAGAGGTAAAACGTATTTATGATGTTGTGGTCAGATATCTTCCGGATTATGAGCCGGAGAAAATCCTGGAGGAGCTGATGCCTATTTGCAGTAAATTTTAGCGCCGGCTTATTGACAAGCATGGGGATTTGGTAGAAAATAGTAACAGCTTGAAGTCTGAGTTGTTAGAGAAAACAGGGTCCGGGCCGTGTATTAGGACCTGTTTGCGGACATTCTAGAATAAGGGGGTCTTCAAGTAAAAAGAAAAGAAAGAGGTAAAAAATGACAAAAATAGATGTTTTTTCAGGCTTTTTGGGCGCCGGCAAGACGACCCTGATTAAGAAGCTTCTAAAAGAAGCGTTGGAAGGCAGCAGGACGGTTCTGATCGAGAACGAGTTCGGTGAGATCGGCATTGACGGCGGTTTTTTGAAGGAGTCAGGCATTGAGATCAAGGAGATGAATTCGGGATGTATATGCTGTTCTCTGGTAGGAGACTTTGGAACCTCCCTGAAGGAAGTGATTGAGACATATGCGCCGGAGCGTATTCTTATCGAGCCCTCCGGAGTGGGGAAGCTGTCCGACGTCCTGAAGGCAGTGGAGAATGTTGCCGCCGATCTGGATGTCAGGGTGAACAGCGCGGTTGCCGTTGTCGACGCTTCCAAGGCAAAAATGTATATCAAGAATTTCGGCGAGTTTTTTATAAATCAGATCGAGTATGCGGGAACGATTATTTTGAGCAGGACCGACAAGGTTACGCCGGAGAAGCTGCAGGAGTGCGTAGAGCTGATAAGGGAGCATAACGCGAAGGCGACGGTCATTACCACTCCCTTGGAGGAGCTGGAGGGCAGGTCCGTTCTTGAGACGATTGAGGGCGCCGACACGCTGGACGATATGATGAAGGCGATGCTTGAGCAGGCAAAGGAGGAGCATGAGCATTGCTGCCACCATGATGACGAGGAGGGACATGGTCATCATCACCATGAGGAGCATGATGAGCACTGCTGCCATCATGACGAGGAGGAGCACGGTCATCATCACGATGAGGAGGAGCATGAGCACTGCTGCCATCATGACGAGGAGGAGCACGGTCACCATCACCATGAGGAGCATGACGAGCACTGCTGCCATTATGACGAGGAGGGACACGGTCATCATCACCATGAGGAGCATGATGAACACTGCTGTCATCATGACGAGGAGGAGCACGGTCATCATCACCATGAGGAGCATGATGAGCACTGCTGCCATCATCATGACCATGATCACCACGGTCATCATCACGCCGACGAGGTCTTTACCAGCTGGGGCAAGGAGTCCCCGGTTAAATTTACCAGGGAAAAAATCGAAGGCATCTTAACGGCGCTGGACAGCGGAGAATATGGGGTTGTCCTGCGCGCCAAGGGCATGGTGCCCGCCGAGGACGGCACATGGATCTACTATGATTATGTTCCCGGCGAAAGCGATGTCAGGACCGGCAGACCAGAGGTGACAGGGAAGATCTGTGTAATCGGCTCCAAGCTGGATGAACACAAGCTGGAGGAGCTTTTCAGGTAAGGAACTGTCTGTTCCTCAGAACGGAGAAAGGTGACGAGATATGAAGCCTGTATATATGATCAACGGCTTTTTGGAAAGCGGAAAGACGGAATTTATCAGCTTTACGCTGGAACAGCCGTACTTTAGGATAAAGGGAAAGACGCTTTTGATCCTGTGCGAGGAGGGCGAGAGGGAGTATGCCCCTGAGCTTCTGAAAAAGACCAATACGGAAGTGGAGGTTATTGAAAACGAGGAAGATTTTAATCCTGCGCATCTGACGGATCTGGAAAAGCTGCACAAGCCGGAGCGTATTATTGTGGAGTACAACGGCATGTGGAATTATAAGAACGCAAAGCTGCCCTGGTACTGGAAGATAGAGCAGCAGATCACTACCATAGACGGTTCTACCTTTCCCATGTATTATACCAATATGCGGTCGCTGCTTGCAGAGATGATCCGCAGCTCCGAGATGATTATATTTAATCGGTGCGATACGGTCAGGGATCAGCTGAATGCATACAAGAGAAATATTAAGGCGGTGAATGCGGAGGCAGATGTAATTTTTGAGGATGCGGGCGGGGAGATCGACGAAATATTTGAGGAGGATCTTCCTTATGATTTGACACAGGAGACCATTGTGCTGGACAATCAGGGGTACGGCATCTGGTATCTGGATGCCATGGACCATTTGGAGCGTTATACAGGGAAGAAGCTGCAGTTTGTGGCAATGGTGCTGAAGCCTGAGAATTTTCCCAAGGGATATTTTGTTCCGGGCAGGATGGCTATGACCTGCTGTGCGGACGATATGGCTTTTCTGGGGTATGCATGTGAATATGCCGGCGCCGAGGACCTGAAGCAGAAGGAGTGGGTGAAGGTAACGGCAACCGTTGCCAAAGAGTACTGGGAGGATTATAAGGGAGAGGGTCCCATGCTGCATGCGCTCAGCGTGGAGAAGACCAGAGCTCCCAAGGAGGAAATCATCAGCTTTTCGTAGGCTGGTTTATGCCAGCTGGTAATGGGAAAGCCGGAGGTCATATGGCACAAAACGACGAAAAAGAAATACAGCAGTTAAAAAACAGATTTCACGATCTGGCGGATAAATCCTTCCAGCAGGGTATTTTTACCTTTACCGGATTTTTGGGTTTAAGCGGGCAGGATATTTTCTGGAAGGAGGAGCCGGGGCTGAAATATGCGTGTTACGAAATAAACGGCGGCTGTGAGGACGCCGACAGAGTGGTGATCCGCTTTGGCAGCGCCTCGGAGCTGGGCTACGAGGTTCCTTTTCCCATTGTGTGTATTCATATTGCGCCCTTGCAGGCGAAGTTTGCGGACGAGCTTTCCCACAGAGATTTTCTGGGCGCCCTGATGAATCTGGGAATCGAGAGGGGTACTTTGGGGGATATTAAGACAGGGGAAAGAGAAGCCTATCTTTTTTGCCTGGATACCGTTGCGGAATTTATCTGTGAAAATCTCACGAGGATCAAGCATACCAATGTGAAATGCAGTGTGGTGAAGGAGCCAGGGCGTGTTTTGAAGGAAGAACCCGAGACGGTGAATATACAGGTTCAGGCGTTGCGGGCCGACGCGGTGCTCGCCAGGGTCTATGGAATGTCCAGGGAGAGGAGCCTTGAGCTCTTTCGCGCCGGAAAGGTCTATGTGGACGGCCGGCTTTGCGAGAATAATGCCCGTGTCCTGAAGGCGGGAGAGACAGTCAGCGCAAGAGGCTTCGGAAAGTTTGTCCTTAGGGGGGAAGCGAGAGAGACAAGGAAGGGAAAGCTGTCCGTGGAGGCGGCGGTGTACAGGTGATGAAATGTATTCCTATTCTGTGATTCAATGGCTGTTCTTTTTTTATTTTTACTGCTTCTGCGGATGGTGCGTGGAGTCGGCCTATGTCTCCATAAAAAACAGAAGACTGACGAACAGAGGGTTTATGAGAGGTCCGTTTCTGCCTATTTACGGCAGCGGCGCTATCATGATGCTTGTGGTCTCCATTCCCTTTCAGGACAGCATAGCGCTTACCTATCTGGCAGGCTGCGCGGGCGCCACGGTTCTGGAGTATGTAACCGGCGTTGTCATGGAGGCGCTGTTTAAGGTGCGCTATTGGGATTATTCCGATAAAAGGTTTAATTTTCAGGGGCATATCTGTCTTGGCACTACTCTTTCATGGGGCTTTCTGACCATATTGATGACAGAATTTATACATGTGCCCGTTGAGGGGCTGGTGCTGTCCATTCCCGGACAGGTACTGACGGTGGTTACATTGGTGCTTACCGCGGTCATTTTCGCCGATTTTGCCCTGTCCTTCAAGGCAGCCATCGATCTGCGGGATATTCTTGTGAAGATGGAGCAGGCAAAGCAGGAAATGATGCGCATTCAGAAGAGGCTGGATGTGATGATTGCCCTGGCGGGAGAGGCCATGGGAAACCGCAGGGACGCCCTGGCGGAGAGCGTAAATACGGTCAGGGAGGAGCTGGCGTCAGGGCTGTCGGCGCGCAAGGATGAGCTTGTGGTAAGTATGACGGAGCTGAAGACCGCCATAGAAGGCAGGCTGGAGAGCATTAAGAGCATTGCCCAGGCTAAGTCCGGCGAGTATATGGAGAGCTTTAAGGCGGAAGCCCTGGAATTGAAGGAAAGATATACCGCCAACGCGGAGAATAGAAAACGCATGGCAAGACTCAGGGATTTTTTCCAGAAAGATATGCTGCGCTCCAATCCGAGCATGACCTCCGTGAAGTTTAAGGAGGAGCTGGAGGAACTAAAGCAGGCGGAGAAGGAGGAGCAGGAAAAGCAGTAAAGGTACCGGTCTTAAACAAATCTTAAAGAATTGGGCTGTTTATAGTTAAAAATAAGTTTGATATAATGTATGTGAGCATAATGAAACAGAATTATGTTCACATATTTTTTGATTCCGGAAATAGGGGGAGCCATGTACAATATTTTGATCTGCGACGATGAGAAGGACATTGTGAACGCACTGAAGATTTACCTGGGCGACGGGAGCTATAATCTGTTTGAGGCCTTTGACGGCAGTGAGGCTCTCAGAATAGTGCAGGAGCAGGACATTCACCTTGTGCTGATGGACATTATGATGCCTCGGATGGACGGCCTGGAGGCGATGGTAAAGATCCGGGAGAGGAGCAATGTGCCAATTATCCTATTGACGGCAAAGTCCGAGGACGCGGATAAGGTCCTGGGACTGACGGTGGGCGCGGACGATTATATCACAAAGCCCTTTCAGCCCGTGGAGGTGGCGGCGCGGGTAAAATCCCAGCTGCGCAGGTACATGCTGCTTGGGGCGGGCAATGTGCGGCCCGACACTTTTAAATGCGGCGGCATCGAGCTGGACGACGGGGCGAAAAGGGTGACGCTGGACGGGGAGGAGGTTTTTCTGACGCCTACGGAATACGATATTCTCAAGCTTTTGATGCAGCATCCGGGGCAGGTGTTTTCGCCCGGGGAAATTTATAAAAAGATATGGAATGATCTGCCCTATGGCAGCGAGAGCACGGTGGCGGTCCACATCAGGCATCTTCGCGAGAAGCTGGAGATCAATCCGGCAGAGCCCAGATATCTGAAGGTGGTTTGGGGAAAGGGCTATAAGATAGAGAGGGAGAGAATATGAGAAAAAGGGGCTTTGTTTTCCTGCTGTATGCTTTGGGCTTTGCCGTGGGTCTTGCCTGTGCCGGCCTATGCCTTTATATGGCGGATAATTTTTTCTACACCATGGATAGCCGTTCGGTGGCGGCGCGGATTTTGTATGACAGGGGCGTCACGAAGGTCAGGGAGGTCAGAGACTATATCAACAGAGGGGATTTGGCTGGGGCGAAGGCATATTGTGATGAGGGGAATTTTGATGTGGAGTTATGGCTGAAGAATGGGTGGAGTGGGGAAGAAGGGCCCATTTGGAGCAGCTTCGGAGGGGAGCAGGACGAGCCGGATAAGGCTGGCTGTGCGCTGATAAAAGAGACGATAGGCTTTTACAGTCAGAAGCTGCCTGCGATAGGAAATTATACGTTGAGCACGGAGGAGGAATATTCTTTTTACCTTTATATAGATTTGAAATTTCCTCTGGCGGATGACCTGAAGCAGCCGGGGGAGGGCGTGCTCTTGCTGTATCGGCTGAGATACTGGCTGATAGTGGCGGCGGCAACATGCCTGATTCTCTGTGTGGCATGCTTTGCATATCTGATGGTCAGCGCCGCGAATAAAGCCGCCGGGAAAGAAACTGTGCAGGGGCTGCTTGCCGGAGTGCCCTTTGATCTGCTGACCTTGCTCGCTACGGCAGGGGCTGCTGCCTGCTGCCTGTATATAGCCAGAGGTATGGTGCACAGATTTTATTCCGCCGCATTTGTGCCGCCGCTGATAGCCGGAGGGACGCTGCTTGGGGTGCTTTTTGCCCTGTATTTTACGGAGCTTGCGGTCAGGGTAAGGCAGGGAGGGGTGCTGCGCCGTACCCTTGTTTATACGCTGCTTTGCGGAATATGGAGAGGGTGCGTATGGCTGGCGGGGGCAGTGCCTGCGGCAGGTATCACTGTCATTGCTTATGTGTCTGTCAGCATCTTGGAGATGACGGCGGGCTCCCTTATACTGGACAATGTGGCGCGGTCCAACAGGCCTGCGACCCCAATAAGACAGGCACTCCTGCTTTGGGGGGCGGAGAAGGTGCTCCTGTTTATTGCGGTGCTGTATGTGGCTTATATCTGCAAAAGACTCTTAAGGGCGGGCCGGGCCATGGCAGAGGGGCAGGAGGATTACAGGGTGGACACCTCCGGTATGTTCGGCGGTTTCCGGGAGCACGGCGAAAACCTGAACAGCCTTGGACAGGGAATCAGCCGCGCGGTGGCGGAGCGGATGAAAAGCGAGCATTTGAAGACGGAGCTGATTACCAATGTCTCCCATGATCTGAAGACGCCGCTGACCTCCATAATCAATTATGCGGAGTTGATCTGCGGGGAGAAAACGGAGAACGGGAGGATTGAGGAATATGCGGAGGTACTTTTTAGGCAGTCCGGGCGGCTGAAGAAGCTGCTGGAGGATTTGATAGAGGCGTCCAAGGCGACCACGGGCAGTCTTGAGGTGAATCTGGAGCCCTGTGAGGTGGGGGTGCTCCTGACCCAGGCGGTGGGGGAGTATCAGCAAAGGATGGAGGAAAAAGAACTGGAGCTGATTGTCAGACAGCCGGAGGAGCCGGTGAACATAATGGCGGACGGCAGGCATCTTTGGAGGGTTTTTGACAATCTTCTGAACAATATATGTAAGTACTCCAGAGAGTGCTCACGGGTATTCTTGAGCATAGAAGTCAGGGAGGGCAGGGCATTTATCGTTTTCCGAAATATGTCAAAGTACATTCTGGATATTTCTCCGGAGGAGCTGGAGGAGCGCTTTGTAAGGGGGGACAGGTCCCGGAATATGGAGGGGAGCGGTCTTGGGCTGTCCATCGCAAAGAGCCTGACGCAGCTGCAGGGGGGCGGCATGGAGATCGTGACGGACGGAGATTTATTTAAGGTTATATTAAATTTTGAAATTCTTACCTAACATTTCTGGAATGCGGCAGACTATACAGGTGAAAGCATTCATGAATAGCAATCAAAAAGGAAACATGTAATTACATTAAGGAGATTATCGATGCAAAAGACGGAGCTGCTGAACATAATCGACGAGAGGCTGATAGACCGGCTCTATCAATACTGCTATGCGAGGACCTCCTACAGCTTTGAGGCCCAGGAGCTGTGTTCGGATATTCTGTACGCTGTAGTCAGGTCCAGCCACGGCGGCGGGGACATGGACAGCCCGGAGAGCTATTTTTGGGGAATCGCACACAAGATTTATGCCGATTTCTGCCGGAGGCGCAGCCAACGGGAGGCACATGCAGTAACGGGCGATGCGGAGGATGTACTGGGGCTGGTTCCTGATACCTCGGAGTTAGCTGCCGCCGAGAAGGAGGAGGACGAGAGGCTGCTTGGGAATATACTGAGCCGGATTACCTTCTTGTCCAGGGCGTACCGGGATGTGATGGTGGGTTTTTACCTTGAGGGAAAGTCAACTGCATGCCTGTCCACGGAGCTGCATATCAGCGAGTCGGCGGTGAGGCAGAGGTTGTTTGCTGCGAGAAACGATGTCAGAAATGAGGTAAAGAAGATGAGTGAGACAAAAATAATTCAGAAGCCTATGACACTGGAAAAATTGGACTTTAAACAGTGGGGCATGGGGAATCCGCAGGATGGAAACCCGTGGCAGCTCTGCGAGAGACAGCTTTCCAGACATGTCCTTTGGCTGTGCAGAAATAAGCCTGCGACGGCAAAGGCAGTTTCGGATGAGCTGGGGGTTCCCATGCCCTATATTGAGGAGGAGCTTGAACTTCAGGTGCGCGGCGAAAACGGCAGGTACGGAACCCTCAGAAAGACGGATTCGGGAAAATATGTGACAAATTTTATCCTGCTGGATGAAGGGGAGATCAGGGAGGCCTGGCAGTTCTATAAGGACTGCATTCCGATGGTCTGCGATGTGGTGGTAAAATATATAGAGGCGCACAGGGAGGATTACCTGTCCCTGCCCTATTTGAACAAAATGCCCACGTTCAATTTGATTATGTGGCAGAGTGTAGGGTGTATATCGGATGTATTTACGGGCCTTGTAGAAAAAAAGCTGAAAGAGAAGTATTTTCCGGGTATACGGGAAGAAGAACGCCCTTATACTGTTTTCGGATACCGCAAGTCAGAGGAAAGAGAAGGCTGGTGGGGCATAGGAAAGGACTGTATCGAAGCGGAGGCATTGGGCGGATATAAGAAAATCTATCTTCATAACATATATATGAACAAGCTCAAGGCGCATTTTCGGTGCGGGCATGATATCTACAGGGACGCAGTGCTCATCATGGCTATCAGGGCCGTGGAGGGAATATGCGTCGGGGAGCTGGATGAAAAGGGAAAGGAAATTGCTGCAAAGGCCATTGAGTGCGGGTATCTCTATCGTGACGAGGATATGCTTTATACCAAATTCCTTGTGGGCAGGCGGCAGGATGAAGGCAGGCTGCGGGATATAAACAAGGGCATGGTATCTGCCTTTGAGGAGACAGCGGACAGGGTTGCGGAACAGCTGGCAGGGTTTATCGGAAAAAATATTCCGGAGTACCTGATGGGCGATTATCTTCGTGTAAATACGCTGGCCGGTGATTCGGTGATCAACTATCTTGTAGATACATTGGTTGAAAAGGGGCTGCTCACCCTGCCTTCGGACGGCATAGGTGCGGAGGGAATATGGATGCTGGTTGAATAAAAAATATTTTAAAATTTTTGAAAGGATTTTACCGCTTCGGACGTATTACTTATGAAAGACAAAAAAATTAATACATGGAGGGTAAAATCATGAAAAGAAAAGTGTCAAGGGTAATCGCAGCATTGGCGGCAGTGGCTGTACTTGCGGGAGGTACTTCAAATGTGGCATTTGCCAGGTCCTGCCATTACGCGAAGGCTGCGAGGACCGTCAGGACCCAGACGGCGGTTTGTTACCAAAACGGAGTCTGCACGGCGAACGGAAGCTGTGATCAAAACGGAGTGTGCACTAACGGAGGCGCCTGCAGGGGAAGCCTGTGTTATCAGGACGGAAGCTGTGTTACTTCCGGCATATGTCAGAACGGAGGCGTCTGTGACGGCAGCGGAAGCTGCGCGGGAACGTATGCTGTAAACGGTTTGGGGCATCACGGATCAGGAAGCCATTATTCGCGTCATCATCGTTAAAAAGGAAAGCTGTCTCCCCGAGTGGTGAGGGGGATTAAAGGGCAGCGAGGAAAACGGCTGCTCGGCTGCTTGGCATGAGCAGCCGTTTAACGAGTACCCTAATAGGGGAGGCGGACGGTGCGGGCAGCGTCTGCGGAAGGAGGAAGGGCTTTGAAAAGTGCAGAGGATTTAAGCCAGGCAATGGAAGAATATGCGGATATGGTGCGGAGGATATGCTTCGTGCACTTAAAAAACAGACATGACACGGAAGATATATTTCAGGACGTATATTTGAAATATCTGCTGTCCGGGATTTCCTTTGAAAGCAGCGCCCATGAAAAGGCGTGGTTTATACGGGTAACGATTAATGCCTGCACCGATTATCTCCGCTATCTTTCACGCAGGAAATATGTTCCCCTGGAGGTTCTTTCCGAGGAGAGCGATAGCCTGGACAGTACTTCGTCGGAGATTCTGGAAACAGTTCTTAAGCTGCCGGAGAAATACAGAAATGTGATCTATCTGCACTATTATGAAGGATATTCTGCATTGGAAATCGCCGGAATACTCAGGAAAAAGGAAAACACGGTCTATACCTGGCTCTCCAGGGCAAGAGAGTTGTTGAAGGAAGAACTGGGAGGTGAATGGGCATGAACAGATTCCGAAAAAGCATGGAAGGGATAAGGGCAACTGAGGAGCTGAAGACAAATACGCTGAAATATCTGGAAGAACAGCGGAAAAGCAGGGATTGTAGGAGAAGGCATTTGGCCTTCCGGTATGCGCTGGCGGCTGTGTGCCTGCTTATCTTTTTAGCCGCAGGGGGATATACCGTTTACAGAGAACCGGTGTCGTACATCAGTATCGATGTCAATCCGTCCGTAGAGCTGGGGCTGAACCGTTTCGGCAGAGTAGTATCTGCGGAAGGCTATAACAGGGATGGGAAGGAGATTCTGGAGCAGCTTGCGTTAAACAACCTGCCCTATATGAAGGCGATCGAACGGCTTTTGGAAAATGAAAGATATGTCGGACTTCTGAAAGAGGACTCTCTGTTGGTTTTTACCGTTATTTCAGAGGAATCCGATTCTATGATAGAGCAGCTTCTTACGAATGAAGCGTGGAATATGTATGATGCGTTTACCTATACCAGCGATAAAGTCTGCCGGGAGGAAGCCCATCAAAACGAAATGTCTTTTGGGAAGTACAGGGCATATCTGGAGCTTGCGGAATATGATGAAAGCATTACTGTTGAGGACTGCCATGGAATGACCATGCAGGAGATCCAAAAACGGATCAACAGCTGCGGAGGGCATGGAGATACGGAAAAGGAAGAAAACCATTCGCGGCCCAATCGCGGAAATCACGGAGGGCATCACGGGGCGGGGCGCTGACCCCGCTGCCTGTGGAGGGGATGCACACTTTACAGATCCGGTAAAAAGCAATGCTCCTCCACGGACCATTTGAAGCTCATGTCGTCAAGATGTACAGTCCACTCTGCATCGATAAGCACGTCGTCATATATACAAAAATCTTCATATAATTCTCCAAACGGATATTGTTTATCATATCGTTCCGCGATTTCACTGCAGCTGTTTTGTTCCTGAGGGGTTATGGGATGCGGTCTTTTTGCCGTATAATACAGTGATACAGACATGAGGCGGTTCTCCTTTTAAAGATTGATTTTGTTCCCCCTGTTCCGGCAGAGAAAGTCCCAAAACGGTCGGCGGATTGCGTTCCGCTGGGGCAGGGCAGTGCTGATTTTGGCCAATAATTGGATTAAAAAAGGCGCCATGCAACGAAACATAACAAAAACAGGAAGATTTTGTTATGTCCTGTTGGTGGACGTGGTTTGTCACAAGCGGTATAATGCAATTATTGATAACAAAGGTAGGAATGGTATGAAAAAGGCCATTTTACACTTCTGATTTGAGCGACCCATAAGGCGGGGAGATGGGAGAGAAGCGGTATGCTTGGTGAAAATTTGCAGAATCTAAGGAAAATGAGGAGGCTTTCCCAGGAGCAGGCGGCGGAGGCAGCAGGCGTTTCCAGACAGGCTTATGCAAAGTGGGAGAGCGGGGAGACCTCTCCGGACATCTATAACTGTATTGCGCTGGCAGATTTTTATGACGTGTCGCTGGACGATATGGTCAGAGATTCCGTGAGCGCCTTCGGACTGCCGGTGCCCCCGAAGGGAAAGCATCTCTTTGGCATGGTCAGTGTCGGAGAAAAGGGGCAGATTGTCATTCCCAAGCGCGCAAGAGACGTTTTTGGAATCCGGGCAGGCGACAGGCTGATGGTGCTGGGAGACGAAGAACAGGGGCTTGCTCTGGTAAAGGAGGATGTGATGCTGCAGTTTATGAAGGCGGTTAAGGATGCGGCGCATGAGCCGGGGGAAAGGTAGCGGGTGATGCGTTACCGGGACGGACCCGAAAGCAGGGAAACGCAGCGGAAAACAGAAGGGTGAGGGGTGGCATGAGAAGGGCATATATTGATAATCTGAGATGCGGAATTATTATATTGGTGATTATATATCATGTGTTTTATTTATTTAACAGTCTGGGAATTATCAGTAATGTGGCTATCACGGGAATGCCGCAGATGGATATAGTGGAGTACGCGTTATATCCGTGGTTTATGGCATGTCTCTTTCTGATAGCAGGCGTCAGCGCAAGGCATGGACTGGAGGCAAAGGGCGTCAGGGCGTTTATGCGGGGCCGCGTCAGAAAGATATTGATACCCTCCATAGCAGGTATTTTCCTGATTGGCTGGATCGGGGGCTGGGTGACGGCTCAGTATGCGGATATGTTTGCCGGAAACGGAGATATAATACCAGGTGTTGTAAAATATTTTGTTTACTGTTTTGCCGGAATAGGCCCGTTTTGGTTTTTGCATGAGCTCTTTTTTTGTACATTAGTTTTGCTTCTTGTCCGCAGGCTTGACAGAAAAGACAGGCTTTGGACTTTGGGGGGCAGGGCGGATAAGCTTTGGGTGCTGTGCCTGCTCTTTTTTGCGGTGTGGGGCAGCTCCCTGATAGGGAACATGCCTCTGATTGAGGTGTACAGAAACGGTTTTTATCTGCTGTTTTTTCTTCTGGGTTATTATGTCTTTTCTCACGATGAGGTGCAGGCAGTTCTGGAGCGGTTTTGGCTGCCGCTTCTGTCAGCCGCGGTGCTTATCGGGGGAGTATATGTCGTTCGGTTCTGGGGAGAAAGCTATGCTTCCATGGAGAATTTAAAGAATGCCCTCACCAATGCCTACGCCTGGTTTATGACCCTTGCGCTGCTTGGCACGGCGGGGAGGTGGTGGAACAGGGAGACGGGCTTTACGAGATTTATGAGGGGCAGAAGCTTTGCATATTATGTGCTTCACATGCCCCTCATGATAATAATAACATATGTGATGGATAAGAATTTTGAAATCAAATTTCCACTGTTTTATTTCATCTTAGCAGCTCTTGAGGCTGTGCTGCTTCCGGTATGCTGCCGGGTGTTATGCAGGCTTCCGGTGGTCAAAAGGCTTTTGTTCGGGCTATAGTACATAATTATTTTGCGTTTTCGGTGTATTTCTGCTCGCAGTATTTGCAGCGGTAAACCTCCTTTTCCGGGTCTGCGAGGCAGAAAATATGGGGCAGCTCCTGCTCTATGGAGGTGATGCAGCGGGGATTGTGGCACTTGATGACATTTTTTATCTGTTTGGGAAGTACCAGCTCCTTCTTTTCCTCGATAATTCCGTTTTTTATAACGTTGACTGTGATATTGTGGTCGATATAAGCCAGAATATCCAGATCAAGCGTGTTGATATCGCATTCCACCTTTAAAATGTCTTTTTTTCCCATCTTGCCGCTTCTGGCATTTTTGATGATGGCAACCGTGCAGTCCAGCTTGTCCAGCTGCAGATGCTCGTAAATATCCAGGCTTTTTCCGGCTTTGATGTGATCCAGCACGAAGCCTTCTTCAATTTTTCCTACATTCAGCATAATTTATTCTCCTATTCCGGTTCCGTCTCCTCTTGAAAGATGAAACCTTTGCCCTCGTAGTTCGCGGCTGCAATTTACTTTCAATTGTATACTGTGTTTTCGTTCAGAGACTGTTTTATTCCCGCGGGCAATGAGCCAAGCGGCTGTGCCCCTTGGGGCGCATCAAGTTCCGTGCCCGCTGCTTTACGGCGGGGTTATTAATTATGATGGTCATTTTTGCTTCTGTCCTGCGGCATGTGACAATTACGCAAGCTCCAGCAGTGTCAGTATCAATGCCATCCGCACATAAACGCCGTACTGAGCCTGTCTGAAGTAGGCAGCCCTGGGATCGTTGTCCACCTCCACGGATATTTCGTTTACCCGGGGCAGGGGATGCAGTACCAGCATATCATTCCTTGCCAGCTGCATTTTTTCCGTATCCAGAATATAGAAATCCTTTAATCTTACATAGTCCTCCTCGTTAAAGAAGCGCTCCTTCTGCACACGGGTCATGTAGAGCATGTCCAGGTCCGGCATCACGTTTTCCAGCCGGATGACTTCCTCATAGGGAATATTTTTTTCCTTCAGCATGTCCGTGATGTAGTCAGGAACCCGCAGCTCCTCGGGGGAGATGAAAATAAAACGGATGTTATCATAGCGAATCAGCGCGTCGATAAGAGAATGTACGGTGCGCCCAAACTTCAGATCTCCGCATAGACCGATGGTGAAATCGCTCAGCCTTCCCTTCAGGCTTCGGATGGTGAGCAGGTCGGTGAGGGTCTGGGTAGGGTGCTGATGTCCGCCGTCGCCTGCGTTGATAACGGGGATGCCGGAGTGCTCGCTTGCTACCATGGGCGCGCCCTCCTTGGGGTGTCTCATGGCGCAGATATCCGCATAGCAGGAGATGACGCGGATGGTATCGGACACGCTCTCGCCCTTTGACGCGGATGAGGATGCGGCATCGGAGAAGCCGATGACTCTGCCGCCCAGCCTAGTCATGGCGGATTCAAAGCTCAGGCGTGTGCGGGTGCTGGGTTCATAGAAGCAGGTTGCAAGAATCTTTCCGTCGCAGGCATGGGCATACTTTGAAGGTGTGTGCTCAATGTCGTTTGCCAGGTCGAAAAGCCTGTCAAGTTCTTCCGGTGTAAAATCAAGTGGGTTCATAAGGTGACGCATGTTTTTCTCCTTAATATTAAATTTTTATCTGATTTCTCGATGCCCGAAAAAAGAGTCGAAGATCATAAATCTTCGACTCCCTGTTATGATTGAAAGGATAAAAGATCTTCTACCGCCTTGCGCTTGGGAGCGTCAGGAGATTCCGCGGGATATCCGATGGGAATTAAAGCAACAAGCTCTCTGTCTTCGGGGAGCTTCAATACCTTTGACGCTTCTTCCTCGTCAAACAGGCCCATGATAACGGTTCCCAGCCCGTGCTCGTATGCGGCGAGACAGAAGGCTTCGCTTGCAACGCCGGCATCGTACATCTGCCATCTGTCGCCCTTGGGAGTGGAAAAAGACCCGTCTCTCTCATAGCCGCTGCGTCCCTTAAGCATGGTTACGGCAATAACCATGGGAGCATTCTCCATAATTTCGCCGTTTCCGCGGTAAAGCGAGGTGCATTTTGCCAGAGCCGACTTTGCTTCGCCTTCCACTGCGATGTAGCGGGTGATCTGTGTGTTTTTCCAGCTGGGAGCATAGGAAGCCGTCTCCACTATCTGAGAAAGCACCTCATGGGAAACGGGCTGGCTGGTATAGCTGCGGATGCTTCTGCGGCCCTTGATACATTCGTTTGCTGTCATATTGACACCTCCGATGGCTTTTTAATATCCAGAGCCTCATTGGAAAAAATATCCGATTTTCCCAACGGGGCATGCTGCCCGACGGAAATGGATACAAGCAGACTGCGTCGTTTATATTCATTTCGGTCGGCTCTGGATAGCCTTATGATAACACTTCTGGAAAATAGTTTCAATAAATATTAACAAAATCAAAGGAAAAATTCAGTAAATAGGATTATTAATAATACTGCACAAAAATTTAATAATTAAATACAGAAAGCTTTTGCATATATCGGCAACTTCAACTATAATTATGTCAGGAATTTATAAGGAAAGGCACGGTGGTTTGAATGATAGAATTTGTGGAAAGAAAGAGATGGCTTTTTTTGGGGCTTCCCTTTACCTTTACAAAATATACGGTAAAGGAGGATATGATCACAATTGCGGAGGGGCTGTTTAAAACGGTGGAAAACGACTGTTATATGTATAAGGTGCAGGATGTGGAGCACAGTGCGACCCTTATGGAGAAAATGTTCAGACTGGGGACGGTGACCTGCTATACCGGCGATACCACACACCCGCTGCTTATACTGACACATATCAAAAATTCAAAGGCGGTAAAGGAGTTTATCCTGAGGCAGTCCGAGGAGGAGAGACTGAAAAGACGTACCGTAAATATGCTGGATATCGGCTCCGACGAGGTGGACGACGTATCGGGCGATACGGATTCCTGAGCGGGGGCCTGGCAGATGCCGGCAGGCGGTTTATGGCAGGAGCGGGCCAGGGGATTATTTATCCTCTGCCGGTGCGGAAGACGACATGAGGCGCTCAAACATCAGGCCGACTCCGAACCAAAACGGCGCAAAGTCAAGGCGGATGACATTGTCCACACGAAAGCGGCTGCGGCTGTAGTCCCAGGGGCAGAGCTTAAATTTGGAGAGCAGCTTGCCGGACAGATATTCCATGGAATAGATCAGGCTCATGTAGGTGGCGCCCCGAAGCCATACCGGGCGGTTTTTCAATAGCCTGCAAATGGGCTTGAGCAGTGCGGCGCTTCCGTAAATGGGAAACATCCAGAGGGAGGTGTTCCCCTTGAGGGTCATTTCCCGGCGGCGCAGCGCGTCCAGAGAGGTAAAGATGATTTCCATGCACCAGCCGGTGAGACCGCAGGCCAGGAAGTTTTTGACAAACGTATGCTTCATTGTGTTTCGTCCTTTCTTGAATGCAGACTTGGAATCCGGCAAAATCCGGGGGCCTGGTTAGTATTTCCGGGCGCGGCGTTTATTATAAGTAAATTTTCGCAAAATTGCATGTGTTACAGGCCTGGGTCAGCGGCGGGAATTTTTCCCCAAGATATGTTCTTTCATAAAAAGCCATGTTCCCGGCATCAGGCAAATGATCCTGCAGGAATTTGGCCTGCAGCTTATATGAAAAAGAGAGAATGGAATGAATGAGAGAGAAGTATACGAATTTATAGACAGCGCCGGAAGGCTTGGCATAGTGCCGGGGCTTGACAGTATAAGGGAGCTTTGCGAAAGGCTTGGCGATCCTCAGAGGAGCTTAAAGTTTGTGCACATTGCGGGCACGAACGGAAAGGGCTCCGTATCGGCGTTTATCTCGGCGGCGCTGAGGGCTGCCGGATACCGCGTGGGGAGATATATTTCACCTGTTATTTTTGAATACAGGGAGAAAATACAGGTAAATGACAGCTATATAACCAAGAAGGCGCTTTGCCGGGGAATGGAAAGGATAAAAGAAGCATGCGGCTGTATGGAGGCGTCGGGGCACTGTCACCCCACTGCCTTCGAGATAGAAACCGCCCTTGCTTTTTTGTACTTTCAGGAAAAGAAATGTGATATTGTGGTCTTGGAGACCGGCATGGGCGGGCTTACGGATGCCACAAATATTGTAGAAAATACCCTGGTTGCGGTGCTTGCCTCCATCAGCATGGATCACATGAGGTTTCTGGGAGGCTCTCTGGAAAAAATTGCACGGCAGAAGGCGGGTATTATAAAAAAGGGCTGCCATGTGGTCAGCCTGCGCCAGGAGCCTGCCGCAATGCAGGTGATAGAGGAAAGGGCGGCGGAAGCGGGCTGCGCGCTTACCGTGGCGGACCCGGCGCATGCGGCGCATATACGCTATGGCCTGGAGAGGCAGCGTTTTGACTATGGGGGCTATAAGGGCTTGGAGATTACCTTGGCGGGCCGATATCAGATTGACAATGGGGCGCTTGCGCTGGAGGCGCTGAAGGCTTTGGCTGAAAAGGGCTTTCCGGTCCGGGAGGACAGGCTGCGCAGAGGCTTTCTGGAGGCCAAGTGGCCGGGAAGGTTTACCGTCATTGGCAGAAAGCCGTATTTTCTGGCGGACGGGGCCCATAATGAGGACGCCGCAAAAAGATTGGCGGAATCCCTGCAATTTTATTTTGCAAATAAGAGAATTGTGTATATAATGGGAATGTTCAGAGATAAGGAGTATGAGAAGGTAATTGCCCTCACCCATGGGCTTGCGGACCAGATTATTACGGTTGCGGCTCCGGGGAATCCAAGGGCGATGTCTTCTTATGAGCTGGCGCAGGAGGTGGTCAGGTATCACCCAAGCGTGACGGCGGCGGACAGTCTGGAGGAGGCGGTGGAAGCGGCGTATCTGATGGCGGAAAAGGAGGATGTGATCGTCGCCTTCGGTTCGCTTTCGTTTCTGGGAAGGCTGATGGATATTGTGGCTGCGAGAGGTGGGAAATAACAGACGCTGCTCTGGCTGACAGGAGGAGTTGTATAATGGTAGATCAGGAGAAAATAAGAGAGGCTGTAAGGCTGCTCTTAGAAGGAATCGGCGAGGATGTGACAAGGGAGGGGCTGGCGGAAACCCCTGACAGAATTGCCCGTATGTATGAGGAGCTTTTCTCGGGAATGGGAACGGATGCGGGCGAGCCCCTGTCGAGAGTATTTTCCGTGGACAGTAACGAGATGGTGATGGAAAAGGATATTGTGTTCTATTCCATGTGTGAGCATCATCTGATGCCCTTTTACGGGAAGGCCCATATCGCCTATATACCGGACGGCAGGGTGGTGGGGCTGAGCAAGCTTGCAAGAACCGTGGAGGTATATGCAAGAAGGCTGCAGATTCAGGAGCGCATGACGGGGCAGATTGCGGATGAGCTTATGAGATATCTGGCGCCGCAGGGAGCTATGGTGGTGCTGGAGGCAGAGCATATGTGCATGACAATGCGGGGCGTGAAGAAACCGGGCAGCAAAACCGTAAGCGTGGCGGCGAGAGGCGTCTTCAAGGATAATCCGCTTCTCCAGGAACACTTTTTTGCCATGCTGCGGCTCCAAGGCTGATAATTTCTGTCAGAAGGCGGATGATTTCCCAGGGCGGTGAAGCAGGGGGCGATAGCTGCCAGAGGGCGTAAAGCTGCCCTGGGAGAAAAGGCGGATAGGTGGTAATATTGGATAGAATCAATAAAATTCTAAAGCACCCTGTATTTATTGAGTGTATACAAAAAAATGAAACGGCGGAAAAGGACAGGATATTCTGCCGTCATAATATGGCACATTTTCTGGATGTGGCAAGAATCGGAAGAATCATCGATGCCGAGGAAGGGCTGGGCGCGGAAACAGAGCTGATCTACGCCGCGGCTTTGCTGCATGACATAGGAAAGCATATGCAGTATGCAGAGGGAATTCCACATGAGCAGGCAAGCGCACGGCTGGCCTGGGTCATTCTCCCGGATTGCGGCTTTGATCAAAATGAAACGGATGTTATTATAGAAGCCATCCGCGGGCACAGGGACGAGCGTTCGGCATGTGAGAAAGGCTTAAAGGGCATTCTTTACCGTGCGGACAAGCTGAGCCGGGCCTGCTTTTGCTGCCCGGCGGAAGGGGAATGCAGCTGGAAGGAGGGCAAAAAGAACAGAAGCCTGAGATATTGAGGGCGGTATGCCGTAGCTAAGCCTGAAGGATACCGGGGTAAGAACGAATACAAAGGCTGAAGGCTGCCGGGAGAAATACAGGGAAAAGGTAAGGAAAAAGCCGGGGAAAAAGAAGGCTTTGCCCCAACAGGGAAAAGGAGGCTATAGGAGCGAATGAGAATTGGAAGCAGGGAGTTTCAGACCGGAGGATATACCTATGTGATGGGGATTCTGAATTTGACGCCGGACTCCTTTTCGGACGGGGGAAGCTGGAACGATAAGGACAGAGCGCTTTACCATGTGGAGGAGATGCTGAAGGAGGGGGCGGACATTATCGATATCGGAGGTGAGTCAACGCGTCCCGGCTATACCATGATCTCCGATGAGGAGGAGATCGCCAGGGTAGCTCCGGTGATTCGGGCGGTGAAGGCAGAGTTTGACGTGCCGGTCTCGCTGGATACTTATAAGGCGGAGGTTGCGGCGGCGGGCATTGCAGCCGGGGCGGACCTGATCAACGATATCTGGGGGCTGAAGTGGGATGAAAAAATAGCACATGTTATAGCAGACAGCGGTCTGCCATGCTGCCTGATGCATAATAGAAAACAGCCGGAATACCAAAATTTCATGCAGGACGTGGCTGCCGACCTGGCGGAATCCCTTCGCCTTGCAAAGCTGGCGGGCATTGGGGCTGAACGGATCATTCTGGACCCTGGGGTGGGCTTTGCAAAGACCTATGAACAGAATTTGGAGGTCATCCGTTCCATGGAGGAGCTGAAGGCTCTGGGATGCCCTCTGCTTCTGGGCTGCAGCCGCAAATCCGTAGTGGGCCTGACGCTTGAGCTGCCTGTGGATGAAAGGCTGGAGGGAACCCTGGCAACCACCGTGATCGCGGTGATGAAGGGCTGTATGTTTGTGCGCGTTCATGACGTCAGAGAAAATGTCCGCGCGGTGAGGATGACGGAGGCGGTTTTGAAAGGAGGGCGCAGGTAATGTACTCGGAGTGGGCGAAGGATGAAATCAGAATAGACAGGCTGGAGATATTTGCGCATCATGGGGTATTCCCGGAGGAAACCAGAGACGGGCAGATTTTTTATGTGAACGCAACCTTTTATACGGATGTGCATAAGGCATGTGAAGAAGATAATCTGGCTTATTCCATAGATTATGGAGACGCCTGTTTTTTTATAACGGAGTGGATGCAGAACAACACATGCAGGCTTTTGGAGGCAGCTGCCGAAAAGCTGGCAAGAGCGCTGCTGTTAAAATATGATTTAATATGTGAGCTGGATTTGGAGATATTGAAGCCCCATGCTCCCATTAAGCTTCCCTTTGGCTGTGTTTCGGTCAAGGTGCACAGAGGATGGCATCGGTCCTATATCGGCGTGGGGTCTAACATGGGGGACAGAGAGCGCTATATCAAAGGCGCCGTCGAGGCCCTGGAGGCACATCCCCTTATAAAGGTTAAAAGAGTGTCGGAATTAATCGTGACAAAGCCTTACGGCGGAGTAGAGCAGGAGGATTTTTTGAACGGCGTACTGGAATTGGAGACCCTTCTGAATCCGGAGGAGCTTCTGGAAACGCTTCAGAAAATAGAAAGTGCGGCAGGCAGAAAAAGAGAGATACATTGGGGACCAAGGACGCTGGACCTGGATATCTTGTTTTTTGACGCACTCTGTTACAGAAGCGAGACGCTTGTTATACCGCATCCCGATCTGCAAAACCGCCGTTTTGTGCTGGAGCCTCTGGCAGCGATCGCGCCTTATATGTGTCATCCGCTTATGGGAAAGACGGTGGCGGGTCTTCTGAAAGAGCTTTGAGGAACGGTTAACGGAACAGATGCCGTCCACGCAGCAGGTATCGGCCTGCAAATTGTCCGCACAGCCCTGTGAAAAGACCTGTCAGAATACCGCTCAGGATCAGGAAAGGGAAGTATGCGGTTATACCGGGCGTGGATGTGACCATGAGGGCGATGAGCAGCTGCCCCGTATTGTGGGCCAGCCCGCCCAGCGCGCCGGTCAGGAAGCCCAGCCTTCCATGCAGAAGCCTTGTGCCGAGCATCATGGCGAGCAGGCTTAAGCCTCCGCCGCAGAGGCTGTAAAGCAGACTTAAGACATTGCCAAATAACAGCGAGGAGAGCAGGATTCTGGCGGCCAGTACCATAAGAGCATCCTTCGCGGAGGCATTCTGCAGTAAAACCAGGGTTATAATATTTGCAAGCCCAAGCTTTATACCGGGGATGGGAACCAGCGGGGGAATGGCGCTTTCCACGGCATAAACGGCAAGGGACAGGGTCGTAAACAGGGCAAGTACAGTCAGTTTTTTTACGTGCATGTAGGTCTCCTTGAGGATAATAGGTGTTATTAATAGGTGACAATATCCGGTGTTATTGAATCGCTTTCCGCGCCGTTGCGCGCAGGACGCAGCAAAATCACAAGCCGGTTGGGCAGACAGGTAATGGGAAGCCTTGCGTCGGAGATAAAGCCCTGACGTACACAAAGCTTGTCAGGACAGTCGGCAGAGACAATGCCGATGCTGCCCGGGCGAAGCTCGATTTCGTTTTTCCCGCCGTCGGGACTTTCTATGATAATGCTTCGGTTTTCGGAAATATTATTTAAGGGTATGCTGTAAAGCAGCCTGCCGCCCTGGTAAATCTCTGCTGTGTAGCGGCCTGCCTCCGAGCTTCCCGGACCGGGAAGCAGCAGGTACACCAGGCTGAATAAAACCAGCAGGCTGAGAATCAAAGAAATGATTACAGCTGCTTTTTTATTGCTTTGCTCTGTTTTCAACGGATTACCTTCCTTTAACGCTATATCTTGTCCAGCGCAGATTACGACCACTGCTGTTATGGCGAGGATCTGGCCATAAACCTGCTTTATAATTTGGCGCTGTACGGTAAAAGTATAACAAAATTAAAAACAAAAGGGAATGAGAATATGAGGAAGTGCTCAAAAATATTTTCTTCGCAAATATTATTTGCTCTGGCGTCGGCAGGACTGTTGGCACTGCTTTTATGCGGATGCGGCGCCCCGCCGTCTGCACCCCGCCAATATACGGATACCGCCATGGGAACCGTGGTGCGGCAGACCCTTTACGCTCCGGATGACCATACGGCGGACTGGGTTTCGGCTGAAGTAATGGAGCTCTTAAACCGTCTGGAGGAACAGGAGCTGTCGTGGCGTCTGGAGACCTCGGAGATCTGCGCCGCCAATAAAACGGCGGGCAATGGGGAAGGATACCTTTTGTCGAGCGATATGACAGGTGTTATTGTTGAGTGCATGAATCTGAGCAAAAGGGCGGAAGGGGCTTTCGATATAACCCTGGGACCGGTGGTGCGTCTCTGGAACATTGACGGCTGGGCGGCCGGGGAGCAGACGGGAGCTTATACGATGCCGGAGCCTTCGATTTTGCGGCAGGCGCTGGAAAGCTGCGGCTATGAAAAGCTGGAACTGAAGCCGGAGGTACTTGGGGAAAAGGGAGAAATTCTGCAGGCAAGAATTTTTCTTCCGGCGGGCATGCAGCTCGATCTGGGCGCGGCAGGCAAGGGATATGCGCTGGATAAGCTCCGGGACAGCCTGAAGGAAAGCGAAATCGGCGGTGCGGTGATTTCCCTGGGGGGCAGTGTGCTGACCTACGGCGGAAAGCCGGACGGTACGGACTGGAAGGTGGGGATTCTGAATCCGCTGGACACTGCCGAGTACATCGGGATACTTTCACTGAAGGGGCAGTGGTGCGTTTCCACCTCCGGTGACTATGAGCGTTATGTGGAGGCAGACGGCGCCCTCTGTCATCATATCATAGACCCCGCCACGGGAATGCCTGCGGACAGCGGAGTCCACAGCGTGACCATTCTGACCAGGAACGGGCTGCTGAGCGATGCGCTGTCCACCGCATGCTTTGTCCTGGGAGCCGAGAAGGGAATGAAGCTGGCACAGGAATACGGCGCAGAGGCATTGTTTGTGACATTTGAGGGGGAAATTTTGATGACGGAAGGGATGGAGAGCTGCTTTTCGCCTGCCGGGCATTAAAAAGGGCAATACGGCGCGTATCGATTCACAGCTCCTTTTCCATAACGAAATTTGTCAGCAGGATTCCCTGCCGTTCCACCTGCTGTTCCCTGATCACTCTGTATCCTCTTTTCTCGAAAAAGCCCCTTGCCGTAATGGAAGCGTGGGTAATCACCCTCCCCGGGGCAGACTGCTCCAACTTATTGCATATAGCGGAAGCAATTCCCATGCCCTGGAAGTCGGCATGAACATACAGGCGGTCAAGATAGCCGGTTTCGTCGATGTCGCCAAAGCCGGTGATGATTTTGCCCTCAACTGCCACTATGCTGTAATGCTCCTGAAGGGACCGGTCCCACCTTTCCGTATCAACCCTTCCCGTTGCCCATACATCTAACTGCTCTTTTGTGTAATCTCTGGCGTTGACAGTATGTACCGTATGATAAAACAATTCCGCCAGCTCCTTACAATCACATGACTGATATTCCCTTATAACCATTTTTCCCTCCAAACGAATAAAATTTAGTGACAGCATTATACCACATTTAACGTGCGCTTCAGCGCATATGGAATCAGAAGTTGACGCTGCTTCAGCGTCAACATTATGCCATATATTCATGCGCCCCGGCGCATATGGAATCAGAAGTTGACGCTGCTTCAGCGTCAACATTATACCATATCAGCAGGAAATCAAGCGCGAACGAAGTAAGCATTTGATTTCACCTGAAATGGTAACGAAAGAATCAAATCTGCGAAGCAGATTTTAAGCGCGTAGCGCGGCAGACGCGCAGCGGCTGGATTCTTGAGTGCATTATACCATAATTCATGCGCCCCGGCGCACATGAAATCAAAAGTTGACGCAATCTCCTTCGGTAATGGGAAGAAATCGGCCGGAACCGTGTTGGCAGGTCAGGAAAATTGCAGGTTTATATTAAGGGATGACTTTTCAGGGGGCATCCTGTATAATAGAGGACAGAAATCAATATTCGGAAAGAGGTGCGCTGTGAAAGAAGAATGCTTGATCTGCAAGGCTCCGCTTGAATACCTGGAAACGGACCGGGATATGGAGTGCGCCGTATGTCACAGGATAGAAAAAAGTAAAACAAGATGTGTAAAGGGGCATTATGTATGTAGTGAGTGCCATACTGCCGGCATGGACGCCGTCATCGGGCTGTGTATGAAGGAAATATCAAAAAATCCGGTGGAGATCATAGAGAAGATGATGGCACAGCCGTTCTGCCATATGCACGGACCGGAGCATCATGTGATGGTCGGCGCGGCTTTGCTGACTGCGTATAAAAATGCCGGAGGGGACATTGAACTGCAGCCGGCGCTGGCTGAAATGATGAACAGGGGGAAAAGTGTCCCCGGCGGTGCATGCGGATTTTGGGGCGCTTGCGGAGCCGGCATCAGCTCCGGTATGTTTGTGTCCATAGTCTCCAAATCCACACCCCTTGCTTCCGAAGCTTTTGGCCTTTCCCATTTGATGACTTCAAAGGCTTTGGGGCGGATAGGGGAGGTGGGCGGACCACGCTGCTGTAAAAGGGATTCTTATTTGTCCATACTAGCGGCCATTGATTTTGCGAAGGAGCATTTGGGTGTTGAGATGGAAAAGCCGGAGATCGTGTGCGGCCATTCCGCACAAAATAACCAATGTATTGGAAAGCGCTGCCCGTTTGCGGCAGTAAACCATCAGAGATAGAAGGAGGTTTTTGATGGACGAAGAAACAACATACAGGAGGACCCTTGACCGTGAACAATGAATACGACGGTGAGAAATTTTTTGAAGAATACGCCAAAATGCCCCGCAGCAGGGAAGGGCTGAGCGCCGCCGGAGAATGGCATCAGCTGAAGCCCCTGTTTCCTGCGCTTCAAGGGAAGACTGTGCTTGATTTGGGGTGCGGCTATGGCTGGCATTGTAGGTTTGCGGCAGAGCAGGGAGCGGCAAGGGTATTGGGGCTTGATTTAAGCGTGAAAATGATCGAGGAAGCAAAAAGGCGCAATGCGGAAGGTACAATTGAGTATCGTGTCTGCGGAATAGAGGAATATGAATACCCGGAAAATAGCTGGGATTGTGTCATATCCAATCTGGTTCTGCACTATGTTGAAAATATTGGGCAAATATTTCAAAAGGTCCATGGAACACTGAAACCGGGAGGAACGTTTATCTTTAATATCGAGCATCCGGTTTTTACCGCAGGAGTTGGGCAGGACTGGATTTACACCGAAGCCGGAAAGCCGCTGTACTGGCCGGTTGACAATTATTTCATTCCTGGAGAGCGAAGCACGCGCTTTTTGGGCTGCGATGTGGTAAAGCAGCACCATACGCTTACGCAGATTATGATGGGGCTATTGAATAACGGCTTTGTGCTTGAAGCGGTGGAGGAGGCGGAGCCCCCGGAAGAAATGATGGGAAATCCCGGAATGAGGGATGAATTACGCCGGCCGATGATGTTGCTGGTAAAAGCCGGTAAAAAAAGCTTTATATAGATTACGGAGGGAAACGGTATGCCGGCCCGCACGGAAAGGGAGATTGTTATGGAAGAAAACACATATATCCATGTGGATGAAAGAATACTGAAAATCATTGACGAGAAAATGCCCCCCATGGAGGAGCTGCAGGACCTGGCGGAATTTTTCAAGGTGTTCGGGGATGAGACCCGCCTGAAAATACTCTATGTGCTTCTCAGCTCCGAAATGTGCGTTTATGATATTGCGGCGGTGCTTGGCATGTCCCAGTCCGCGATTTCTCACCAGCTCCGTGTCCTGAAGCAGATGGACCTGGTGAAAAACCGCAGGGAGGGAAAGACCGTATTTTATTCCCTGGCGGACGACCATATTGTTACGATTCTCAGCCAGGGCTTAGACCATATTGAGGAGGGCTAGCGCGCTGGCGCGGGGTGAAAGCTCAGAACCCTTCGGCAGCCTGAAATCTTTCATAATAGCCGCTTCCCAGCGGGGAGTGATACATGACGGTTTCGTCCCCGAAGGGCTGGAAGTACACATACTGAGAGGTCATATTGATATTCGTGTAATTGCCCTCTGCAATTACCGCCACATTGCTTCCGTCCGTGAGCATGCGCTTTAGCTGTGCGTCCGCTCCGTTTTTCTGATAATAAATATAGCCCCCGCCCACGTTGTAGCAGTCAACCCGGTCGTGGGTAAGCACCTCTATGACATCCTGAGACAGAGAATAGCGGCACAGTCTGTAGTTGTTGGCAACATCCATATAATACACATAATCTCCCTCCTTCACAGGATTCCAGAGATTTCCCCGCCATACTATGGAGGCGGCCTCCGTCTTTGTATTCAGAGCGTACAGATAGTGATCCTCCTGGGTGTTATTGTAATAGATGACGCCGTTTTCGGCGCAGGCGGGATTTATGTTATACTCCGCCAGAGTGATCTTATCCTTTTTGTCGATTCTTATTTTATAAAAAAGAGGACCCGTTCTGGGCGCCGTGAGCAGGTAGAGATAATTGTCCACCAGCTGTGCGGAGACCACCGTATCCCTTGTCAGGGAGGCGGAGCTGCTCCCGTTTAATTTGCAGCGGTCAAAGGACCTGACTCCCTGTATCTGGCCGGGACCGGATTCGGATGAGGATGAGCCTGTCTGGAAATAATACAGATAGCTGCCCCCGGCAAGGATATTGCGCACCTTCAGGGTCTTGAGCCTTTTTAATTCGGTCTCGTCAGGGTTCATGACGAACAGACTGCCGCCGTCAAAGACATTGGAAAAATAGACCCTGCCGTCATATTCGCAGAACAGACCGGAGTTATTTATGTTTCCGGCAGTGTTGCCCACCGTGCCTTCGGGATTCATCTTGATTTGTCCCATAAACATCATTCCTAATGCCGCCGCAAAAAAAATGAGAACGATCCCCACGGCAATTAATACAATTTTTGCTTCCTTTTTCATTCAGCTTCCCCTTTGCAATTAGTGTCGTTTTTATTCCTCTTAATGGTATTTTACACCCCTTTTCGCTTGCTATCAAGATTGTTTTGGTATAAGATACATTTTAAAGGACGAAAGACATGGATAAAGGAGCGGTGCGGAATGGACTTATTGGAATTGAGGGCGCAGATCGATACCATAGACGCGCAGATCGTGGAATTGTACGAGAAACGGATGGATATCTGCCGACAGGTGGCGGAATACAAGATCGGTACCGGAAAAAAGGTTTTTGACAGACAGCGCGAGACGCAAAAGCTTGAGAAGGTCAGGTCGCTGACTCACAACGAGTTTAACGCTCAGGGCATCGAGGAGCTTTTTGAACAGATCATGTCCATGAGCAGGAAGCTGCAGTACCGGCTCCTGGCAGAGTCGGGAAGCCTTGGCAGGCTGCCGTTTATAGAGGTGGAGGAATTGGAGACGGGGAAGGCGAGAGTGGTCTTCCAGGGAGCGGACGGCGCCTATTCCCAGGCGGCGATGACGCAGTATTTTGGGGATGAGATCGACAGCTTCCATGTGGATACCTTCAGGGACGCCATGAGCGCCATAGACGAGGGCAGCGCTGATTTTGCGGTGCTTCCCATCGAGAACTCCACAGCAGGCATTGTCAGCGAAATATACGACCTGCTTCAGGAATACGAAAATTATATTGTGGGAGAGCAGATTATCCGGATAGAGCACTGTCTCCTTGGGGTGCCCGGCGCAAAGCTCTCCGACATCAGAACGGTCTATTCCCATCCCCAGTCCCTGATGCAGAGCTCCAAATACCTTGCGGGGCACGGCTGGCAGCAGGTCAGCATGCAGAACAATGCCTTTGCCGCAAAGAAGGTGGCGGACGAAGGGGACAGGTCGCAGGCGGCAGTGGCAGGCGAGTATGCGGGAAGGGTCTATGGGCTGGAGGTGCTTGAAAAGGGAGTGAACCACTCCGGCACCAACTCCACCAGGTTTATCATAGTGACAAACCAGAAAATATTTAAAAAGGACGCGGGCAAGATCAGCATCTGCTTTGAGGTTCCCCATGAGAGCGGTTCGCTGTACCATATGCTGTCCCACTTTATATATAACAACCTGAATATGACCAAAATAGAGAGCCGTCCCATTGAGGGAAGGAACTGGGAATACCGCTTCTTTGTGGATTTCGAGGGCAATCTTGCCGACAGCGCCGTCAAAAACGCGCTGCGGGGGCTGCGGGACGAAGCGAGGAACATGAAGATACTGGGAAACTACTGAGTATGGACGCGGCCTGCACACAGACGAAAGGGAGCTGATAAATATGCGTAAGGACGAATTGATCTTATATACGGATTTTCGGGACGGAGAGATTCTCAACGACATGGCATGGCTGATGGAGGTCTATGAGGCGGCGCCCGAGAGGGAGAATGCCCGCAGGGTGTTATACAGGAATATCCACAGGCTGGTGGAGCTTGCGGGCACTTATGGCTTTCACGGCAACCTCTGGCACTGCTATCTGACGAATCTTCTGGTGAACAATGAAAACAGCTACAGCTGTGGCTGCGAGATCCGGGGAGAAATCCAGGGAACCATCAATGATGTGGCGCTGCATGACATTGCGATATTCAAGGAGCTTTATGACTATGACTTTGCACCCATGTGCGAAAAGCTGTGTGTGCCGGAGTTTTCCATGGCGGAAAATTATATTGGCAGCCAGGCGGAGAGCAAGGTCTACAATGCCCGCATATGCGCACGTATCTGCGAGCTTGCCGAAAAGTTGAATCAAAATCACACGCCGGAGGAAATGAAGGCCACACTGACGGAGTTTTATAAGGAGTACGGCGTGGGCAAATTCGGACTGCACAAGTCCTTCCGCATCGTCCATGATGAAAAGGGCGTGCGCATAGAGCCTATTTTAAATATTGCCCATGTAGATTTAAGCGACCTTGTGGGCTATGAGCTGCCTAAGAAGAAGCTCACCGACAATACGGACGCCTTTGTGGCGGGCAGAAGGGCGAACAACTGCCTGCTTTTCGGGGATGCGGGAACAGGCAAGTCCTCCTGCATCAAGGCCATAGCCAACCAATATTACGGCAGGGGCCTGCGCATTATCGAGGTGTATAAGCATCAGTTTCAGGATCTGAACGAGGTCATCAGCCAGATAAAAAAGCGCAACTATAAATTTATCATCTACATGGACGATTTAAGCTTTGAGGAATTTGAGATCGAATACAAGTACTTAAAGGCGGTCATCGAGGGAGGGCTGGAGAAGAAGCCGGAGAATGTGCTGATCTATGCCACCTCCAACCGCCGCCACCTGATCCGCGAGAGCTACGGCGACAAGGAGGAGATCAGGCAGGATATGCATACCGGCGACACCGTCCAGGAGAAGCTCTCGCTGGTGCGCCGCTTCGGCGCAACCATCTATTTCGGGGCGCCGGACAAAAAGCAGTTCCAGACGATTGTACAGACGCTGGCAGACAGATACGGCGTGGATATGCCAAAGGAGGAGCTGCTTGGGGAGGCCAACAAGTGGGAGCTTTCCCACGGCGGGCTGTCCGGCAGGAGCGCCCAGCAGTTCATCGACTATATTCTGGGCTGTGCGCCGAAGGACTGAATGAAGGGGACGGGGGTTGAGAAGCTATGAGTACGAGAACCTTTGCGGCGATAGATGTGGGCAGCTTTGAGCTGACCATGAAAATATTTGAGTTTTCGGGAAAAAACAATATGCGGGAGGTAGACTGCGTGAGCAGGCGCCTGGACCTGGGCTCTGAAACCTATGCCACAGGCAGGATCAGCAACGAAAAAATGGATGAGCTGTGCAGGACCCTGAAGGAATTTGCGGGCATTATGGAATCCTACAGGGCGGAGGGCTATAAGGCATACGGCACCAGCGCCATACGAGAGATGGAAAACCTGGTTATCATCAGGGACCAGATTGCCCAGAGGACCGGCATACGGATAGAAATTCTGAGCAATTCTGAGCAGCGCTTCCTGGACTATAAGGCGGTTGCCTCCGTAGGGGAGAGCTTTCGCAGAATTATTGAGGAAAAAACGGCGATTCTGGATATAGGCGGGGGCAGTATCCAGCTGTCGCTCTTTGACAACGATACCCTTGTCTCCACCCAGAACCTGCGCCTGGGCGTGCTGCGTATCCAGGAGCTGCTCTCGCATCTGAGCGCCAAAAGCTCCCAGATAGAAAGCCTGATCGAGGAGACGGCGCAGGCGCAGCTGGAAACCTATAAAAAGCTCTATCTCAAGGACAGGGAGATCAAGAATCTGATCGTGATAGACGACTATATCTCTCCCTGGGCGGTGCGCAGGAACAACGGCAGGGCGGCCATCGGCGCCCCGGACCTTGACGAGCTAAGGGAGAAGCTTCTATGCGGAAACCAGAGCCAGGCGGCGCGCTCGCTGGGCATCTCGGAGGAGAAGGTGCCTCTGGTGTTTATCAGCGCAGTGCTGGTGGGCCGGATTGCCCGGCTCATGGGTGCGGAATGTATCTGGGCGCCCGGCGCTACGCTCTGCGACGGCATTGCTTACGAATACGCGGAGAAAATCAAGATGTTCCGGGGAGAGCATGATTTTGAGGAGGACATAGTTGCCTGCGCACTGAACATAAGCAGACGCTATATGGGGAGCAAGAAGCGGGCGGAGACCCTGGAGAATATTACCACCACCATCTTTGACAGCATGAAAAAGATTCACGGCATGGGAAAACGGGAGCGTCTGTACCTGAGGCTGGCGGCAATTCTGCACGACTGCGGAAAATATATCAGTCTTGTGAACATCGGGGAGACTTCCTACAATATCATAATGGCCACGGAAATTATCGGGCTGTCCCATCAGGAGCGGGAGATCGTTGCCAATGTTGTCCGTTTCAACCATTCTAAATTTTTTTACTACGGGCAGCAGGGCACGGGAGGCCCGGACAGGGATTCTTATCTGACCGTGGCAAAGCTCACGGCGATACTGAGGCTGGCGGGAGGGCTGGACAGAAGCCATAAGCAGAAGCTGAAGGGGCTGAAGGCGTCCCTGAAGGATAATCAGCTTATTTTTACGGTGGACACCCAGGCGGACATTACTCTGGAGAAAGGATTTTTCCGGACAAGAGGCGAGTTCTTCAGGGAGGTGTTCAGCGTGGAACCGGTGTTGAAGCAGCATAAAGCAATATAAGAGGTAGAGCTATGGGAGATATGGATTTTTGCAGTCCAAAATATTATGAAAACAGAGAACTGAGCTGGATACTGTTTGACCACAGGGTTCTGAATGAGGCCAGAGACAAGACGCTGCCCCTGTTTGAACGCCTGAAATTCTTAAGCATCACGGCGTCAAATCTGGATGAATTCTTTATGATCCGGGTGGCTTCCCTGAAGGACATGGTCAACGCAAAGTATCAGAAGCCGGATATATCGGGAATGAAGCCTGCGGAACAGCTGGAGAAGCTGAATGTGGCGATCCATCAGCTGGTGGAGCTGCAGTATTCCACCTACAACCGTTCCCTGGTGCCGCTGCTTGCCCAGAACGGTCTGCGTATCATAGGGCAGCATGAGGAGCTGAGCGCCGAAGACGCCGTTTTTTTAGACAAATATTTTGAAGAAAACGTTTATCCGGTCCTTACGCCCATGGCGGTGGATTCCTCCAGGCCCTTTCCGCTGATTCGGAACAAGACCCTGAACATTGCCGCGTTGGTCCGCAAGAAAAACAGCGGCGGTGAGCTGGAGTTTGCCACGGTTCAGGTGCCCGGCGTCCTGAGCCGTATTGTGGAGCTTCCCTCCCGGGACAAGGCGAGGAGGATTATCCTTCTGGAGGAGATCATTGAGCGCAATATGCACAAGCTCTTTCTGAATTATGATATCGTGTGCGCTCATCCCTTCCGCATTATGAGAAACGCGGACCTGACCATCGAGGAGGACGAGGCGGCCGACCTTTTGAAGGAGATAGAAAAACAGCTGAAAAAACGCCAGTGGGGCGAAGCGATCCGCCTGGAGGTGGAGCAGGGCTGCGACAAACGGCTTCTGAAGATCCTCACGGAGGAGCTTGGCATTGAAAAGCAGAATATTTATGTGATAGACGGGCCCCTGGATCTGACCGTGCTGATGAAAATTTATGGGCTGGACGGCTTTGAAGCCCTGAAAAACCCCAGGTTTACGCCGCAGCAGGTGCCTCAGCTCCCTCCCGGCTGCGATATTTTCAAAGCTATAGCGAAGGAAGATATTCTTCTGCATCATCCCTATCAGTCCTTTGAGCCGGTGGTGGATTTTATCAGACAGGCGGCGAAGGACAAGGATGTTCTTGCCATTAAGCAGACCCTGTACCGTGTCAGCGGCAATTCGCCCATCATAGCGGCGCTGGCGAAGGCGGCGGAAAACGGCAAGCAGGTGACGGTGCTGGTGGAGCTGAAGGCGCGGTTTGATGAGGAGCATAATATCGTATGGGCGAAAATGCTGGAGAAGGCGGGATGCCACGTAATCTACGGGCTGGTGGGCTTAAAGACTCACAGTAAGATCACGCTGGTGGTGCGGAGGGAGGAGGACGGCATACGCCGCTATGTCCATCTTGGCACTGGCAACTATAACGATGCCACCGCCAAGCTTTACACAGACATCGGGCTGCTGACCTGCTCCGAGTCCGTCGGCGAGGATGCCACGGCGGTATTTAACATGCTCTCCGGTTACTCGGAGCCTCTTGCGTGGAACAGGCTGGCGCTGGCGCCCCTGTGGCTGAAGGACAAATTCCTGTATCTGATTGACAGGGAGAGGGAATATGCAAAGGGCGGCCGACCGGCGCGCATTATCGCAAAAATGAATTCCCTCTGCGACAGGGATATCATTGCCGCGCTCTACAGGGCAAGCGCCGCAGGAGTTAAAATCGATCTGATCGTAAGGGGAATCTGCTGTCTAAAGACCGGAATCAAGGGAGTCAGCGAAAATATTACCGTGCGCTCCATCGTGGGGAATTTTCTGGAGCACAGCCGTATTTTCTATTTTGAAAACGATGAGAACTATGAGATATACTGCGGCAGCGCCGACTGGATGCCCAGGAACCTGGAGCGGCGCGTGGAGATTTTATTCCCGGTGGACGATCACAGGCTCAAGGAAGAACTGCTTCATATATTGAACTGCCAGCTGAAGGACAACGTGAAGGCATCCATACTGCAGGCTGAAGGGACGTATGAGAAGCAGGATAAGAGGGGCAGAAAGCTTTTTTCCTGTCAGGACGCCTTCTGCGAGGAGGCGGTTGAGAGGGCGAAGGCGCTTTCCCAGGAGACGCAAATAACACGGACGTTTATTCCCGAGACCGGTCACGGGAGCCGGCCCGGCTGATGAGCCGGTAAATAACCCAAAAATGATTGAAATATATGCCAAAGCACGCAGGAGGGTATGAAAATGGAAATAACAAACACGGAGGTCTGGGGATTTAAACATGCTTTGCGCGGGATGAGAAATCCCATGAACAGCTGGGAGAAGGCGGACAGCCATTATTCTGACGCATGGGATGCGAGGGCAGGCGTCACCCCTTCGGCAGAGGAGGACAATGCGGGCGGCGGCAATCCGTTTTTTATAGGCGAAAACGATTTGGGGCTGGCAAAGCGCCTGATTATTGCCGGCGGCGAGCACCGTAAGTTTTTAAGAATGATACATGTGTCCGCTGATGTGAATATGCCCAGATATTGGTGGAGCGAAGAAGACACCTATCATTTTAACGTAAAAAACAGCTGCTCGACCATGCACAAGCTGCTGAACAATCCCAATCCTATTACCGGGGAGCTGTTTGTGTACTGTGAGGAGGACCGGGACGTTCTCGATATGGTGGTGGAGAGGCTGGAGAGGCTGAGACAGGAATATAAGGGCACCAGGAATTATGAGGAGCAGACAAGGCTGCTTGTCAGGGCAAAGAGGCTTCTCCCGGAGGGCTTCCTGCAGATGCGGACCCTTGACACCAATTACGAGGAATTGAGAAACGAGTATTTTCAGAGGAGAAACCACCGTCTTTCCGAGGAATGGGTGGATACCTTCTGCAGATGGGTGGAAACCCTGCCCTACGCCGTGGAGCTGATCTGCTATGAGGGAAATGAGGAGAGACGCTGAGCCTTTGATTGTGAGGAATATTGAATAAAATATGCGCTAAAGCGCACAGAGGAGTATAAGTATGAAAGTAAACTTTCATATATTGAATAAAATATGCGCTAAAGCGCACAGAGAGGTGTAAGTATGAAAATAATACTTGCTTCGGCATCTCCCAGGCGGAGGGAGCTGTTGGCACAGATCGGTCTTGACTTTGAGGTTATGGTCAGCCGGGTGGATGAGAACATAACACAGACAAATGCGCCTCTTGTTGTGGAGGAGCTTTCCTGCCGGAAGGCGGAGGCGGTGCTGGCGCAGCTTGAGGAGACTGCGGAGGCAGTACCCGGCCCCGCAGGGGAAGCCGCGGGGGAGGTGCTGGTCATTGGATCGGACACGGTGGTGGCGGTGGGGGACCGTATTTTGGGCAAGCCCTCCTGCGCGGACGAGGCGGCAAGGATGCTGTCCCTGCTCGCGGGCAATACCCATGAGGTCTATACGGGAGTTACTCTGCTGTATAAAAACCCGGAGGGAGTGCAGCGCAGGACCTTTCACGATACTACAAGAGTGACATTTTATCCCATGAGCGGACGGGAGATTTCCGATTACGTCTCCACCGGCGACTGCATGGACAAGGCGGGCGCTTACGGCATACAGGGCTTTTGCGCCAGATATATCAAGGGAATTGAAGGAGACTATAATAATGTGGTGGGGCTGCCCGTGGGCAGGCTCTATCAGGAGGCGAGGGAGTGGCTGGAACATTGAGTACAAAAAAAGCTGTCATATTTGACCTGGACGGGACACTGTCCGATTCCATAGCGAGCATCAAGTACAGCGGGGATAAGGCGCTGGGAGAGTTTGGCTATGGGCCGTTTACCGAGAAGCAGTATAAATATTTTGTGGGAGACGGAGCGGCAAACCTTGTGAAGCGTGCGCTCACGGCGGGAGGGGACAGAGAGCTTGCCCATTTTGAGGACGCCTTTGAGCGTTATACGGAGATTTTCAAGGAATACTGCATGTATCAGGTGAAGCCTTACGACGGCGTCAGGGAGCTTCTGGCGGCGCTGAAGGAGCGGGGCGTGAGGCTTGCCGTGCTGTCAAACAAGCCTCATGCGAATACCATCGATGTGATCGAGACGCTTTTCGGAAAAGACTGTTTTGACAAAATTCAGGGACAGACGGAAGGCATTGCCATTAAGCCCAGCCCGGAGGGGGTATTTTTGATTTTGAAGGAATGGGATATGACTCCGGAGGATATTTTATACCTGGGAGATACCGCCACGGATATGAGGACGGGAAAGGGGGCAGGCGCTTTCACCGTGGGTGCCCTGTGGGGCTTCAGAGAGCGCGGGGAATTGCTGGAGGGCGGCGCGGATGCCCTGATCAGGCATCCCATGGAGCTTCTGGAATATCTTTAAAAGCGCCGCTTTTATGACGGTTCAGCCTTCATGAGCCATGTGCGTATTCTTTTATGACGGTACTGCTGTGGCATTTTTATTTTCTTGCCATATGGTATTGACATGGGAATATAATCATATTATGATAATTCCACAGAGATGCGTAAGGCATTTAAAGCGAATATTTGAGACTGTTTTGGTAAAGGAAGGTGTGGAAAAATGCATGAATTCGACGAAGATGTGTTGGAGTGCTTTTTGAAGAACCAGCTTCAGCTTTTTCCTGAGAAGGTAGCGAAGACATTGGAAGAAGCAGAGGAATTTTTGGAGGAATGCATGGCGGTTGTAGTCAATTCCGTGAAGGAAGTAGTAGAATACTTTGAGGAGGAGGGTATTGACGTTGAGGGCGCCATGGGCGACGAGATTCTGGATGCGGATGAGGTGTTCGACATCGGCGACGGAAGATATCTGATTGTGGAAGGCTGATTTTTATGCTGCCGCACTGGAGAAAAGCAGTGCGACAGCATTATTTATACCTGCTATTCGATTTGCTGCGCCTGCCGGCGCTTTTTTATATTGTCCAAAATTTCATAAGGCACAAACAGCTTCCCGTACCCGGTCCCCAGATCCAGCCCCGGCTTGTTGCCGCCGTGGAAGTCGCTGCCGCCGCTGACAAGCAGATCGTACTTGGCGGCAAGCGCCCGCATCTGCC
>ERZ808051.577-NODE-577-length-37225-cov-6.065576_pt1 | contig 37225 bp, 44 predicted proteins | sample MGYA00380199_ERZ808051 | MGnify/ENA primary metagenome ERZ808051 (study PRJEB31490, sample SAMN06133391) | mouse gut metagenome | isolation source: J11 | host: mice | place: China: Chengdu | collected 2015-05 ...
GAACGGATACACTTTGAATGTCACCATTGCGGCGCATGCTGCCGCAATGTAAAGGACAGCGTCCCGCTGGAGAGCCTGGATGTCTACCGGATCGCCAGGTTCCTGCAAAGCCAGGACAAATCTCTTGATTCCATAGAACATTTACTGTCCCTGTATGCAGAGCCGGTTCCGATTCATGAGTGCGGTTACTTTATCTACACACTAAAGACAGTCGGCTCAGACGATGCCTGCATTTTCCTAAAGGATAACCGATGTACGATCCAGGCCGCAAAACCGCGGGCCTGCCGTACTTATCCATTGGTAGCGGAGCCGGATGATTCTTCCTCTTTTCAGTACTATCTCAGTATGGAGAAGAGCCACCATTTTACAGGAAGAAAATTCAAAGCACGGGACTGGATGAACCAGTATTTCACACAGGAAGACGAGCATTTGTCAATGCAGACATTTCGGCAGTGCCAGAGATTGCGCGGCTGCTCAGGCAGATACCAGAGACACACAAGCACAGGGCATTGTTCTTCTTTCTGTTATATAAATACACAGACTTTGATCTGGATCAGCCGTTTCAGGAACAATACGAGCGAAATAATAGAGAATTAATTGCTTCCTTAGAGGCAATGATTTCATAATCAAGGAGGACTACATATGAATACAAGAATGGAAGAAATCATGAACGCTATTGAACATAACAAACTGGCTGCCGATGATCCGTTTCGTTTTCACTGCACACAATGCGGGGAATGCTGCATCAACCGGGAGGATATCCTGCTGACACCGCTGGATCTCTTCCGGATTGCAAACGAACTGAAGCTGTCCTTAAAAGAATTCATCGGCCAGTATTGCGAGTTGTATATCGGGCCGGATTCGCACTTTCCGATCATCCGGCTGAAACCCAGAGATTCCATCAAACGGTGCCCTCTGCTTAAAAACCACAAATGCTCCGTCCACAAAGCAAAACCTGCTATGTGCGCCATGTTTCCAATCGGACGTGTCATTGTGTTTCCGGAAGATGAAACATCTTCAGAAGCACCAGTGATTGAATACTTTTATATGAATCCAGGATGTGGGAACAATACCAGGACGCAGACTATACGTGAATGGTTTGATTCCTTTGGTATTCCGCTTAATGATGACTTCTTTATTGAGTGGGCGACATTCCAGAAGAATTTTGTAACGCTCATAAGAGAAGTGGAAAGATTCCTGGACGAAGCAACTATGCGGCAAGTATGGAACCCGATCTTTGGCATCCTCTATCTCTGTTATGATCTAGAAAAGGATTTCCTGCCACAGTTCCGGGAAAATGCTGAAAAACTGTTGCGAGGATTACAGATGATGGCAGACACAAAAACAACATAGGAACGCTGCAGGTTTTACCAGCGAAGACAGCTATACTTGAATTTAAAGGTAAAAAATGATATGATAAAGTCACCAAACAGAAAGGATAACATATGGGAAATATATATGATGGCGCGTTCCGGACAATCCTGAATGACTGCCGGAAATTGATTATACCTGTAATCAATGAAATTTTTGACGAACATTATACGGGAGAAGAAGAGATTCGTTTTTTCCCTAATGAACACTTTTTAGACCAGCAGGATGCGGCTGACAAGGAACGAATAACAGATACTAATTTTCAGATTATTGGCAGAATAGTTAAAAAGTATCATCTTGAATGTGAAAGCAGCTTACCAGATGGGAAGATTACAATCCGTCTTTTCGAGTACGACGCACAGATAGCGCTTGATGAGGGCGAAGTTACAGAAGAAACTCTGACGGTAACATTTCCTAATACGGCGGTAATGTATCTTCGGGCATATAAAAAAACTCCGGATAAAATGAAATATGTGATCATAACTCCAGGCGGGACGGTACAATATGATGTCCCGATTATGAAGGTGCAGTCATATTCACTGGATGAAATCTTTGAGAAACGCTTATTAATGCTTATTCCATTTTATATTTTCTCACATGAGAAAAGTTTTTCGGAATATAATAACAATGAGCAGAAACTGGAAGAGCTGAAAACAGAATATAGGATAATTTTAGAAAGACTTGATGATCTGGAAAAGCAAGGTATTATTGGCGCATTTGACAAACGGACAATCCTGGAGCTTTCAAGCGATGTGATCCAGGAAATCGCACGTAAATATGAAAACGTGCAGAAAGGCATAGGTGCTATGATGAGAGGACCATTGATTCAAACAGAAGCAAGAACTATTTTAAATCGGGGAATAAGTCAAGGCAAAAAAGAAACGGCACTTAGGATGCTGAAAATGGGAAAGCTGACAGTCGAGGAGATTGCGGAATGTTCGGCCCTTAGTGTAGCAGAAGTAGAACAGCTTGCGAATCTTCAGACAGTATAAACAGCAGGGTGACAAAACAGACTGTATTTCCGAGCCATCTGATCTTAACAGGTGGCTTTTTTAATGACTCTACAACTATTAATATCTCTGCCGCACACTTGGAAATATTTAAAATGAATGGTTACTGAGGAAATCAGAAAGGGAATATTATAATGTATCTGAAGCGTAGTATCTACAACCAACTTCTGGATTGGAAAAAAGATTCCTTCCACCGGATTTTAGAAGTAAACGGTGCCCGGCAGGCAGGAAAAACATATATCATCAATAAATTCGCAGATGGACACTTTAAGCATAAAATTTATTTCAATTTCTTTGAGCAAAGCGGAAAGCAGTTCATGGAATGCTTCAGACAGGCGATAGCTGGAGTTCCCGATACAAAACATCCGGAGTACGTTTTCTATAACGCACTCCGGCTCTTTGAGTCTGATTTCATTGATTCCGATGATACCGTCATTATCATTGATGAAATACAGGAGTCTGCCGCAATATATAACTGCATCCAAAAGCTCGGCTGTCCCTTCCAATCCCGTTTTATTTTGATCAGCAGTTATCTTGGGCAGTTTTTGAACCCGAAATTCCAGTCTCATAATGAGGGGCAGAGAAAGCTTTCTGTTTATACACTCTCCTTCAAGGAATTTCTGCAGGCATATGATGAAGGGCTGTATACACAATATCTCCATCTGCCACCAAAGCCATTACAGAATAATGGCACTTGCAATAAGGTAAAAGCTGTATACGATATCTATCTTCAAATTGGCGGATATCCTAAAGTAGTCAAAACTTATCTGGAAAAGCAAAGTACAGAACGGGCCCGCGGCGAAGTGATAAAAATTATTGATACCTTTACAAATGAATCTACCCGGTATTTCACAGATATTCAGGATACCAGAATATTTACGCAGATTTTTCTATCTATCTGCCGGATCGCAGGCCGAAAGAGCAGCAGTAGAAGAGCAGAGAGCAGTATTCATGAGGAAATACAGGAATTAATCGCCAGAAATGATTCTCTTTACATTTCAAGGGACACCTGCAACCATTTGTTAAATTGGCTGTATCTTTCTGGAATTACAGGTTTTCATGGGGAGACCATGGGGACGGATACCCTTGATTTTAAACCAGCGGATCGTTGTTACTGTTATTTTATGGATCCCGGACTGGCTCATTACTACCTTTCCCTAACCGGGCTTGATCCCAGACTATTTTTAAATACAGATGAATAGAGAGGAAGATTGATTATGATTAAAACATTCACCATTGAGACCGGTCAAAAACTTACGGAAGAACAACTTGCGGAAATTAGTGAAGCAAAAAAATATCCGATTGTTTTTGATGATGACTGTCCAGAATTATCTCCTGCAATAATTAAAGCTTTTAAATGTGCGGTTACTCAGCGGAACCGGAAATGACAGAACTTAATAGACTTTCAAAGAATCAGAAAGATTGTATGTGTTCGGTTCGGATTAAGAAAATCAACTACAGATTATCCAAGTAAAAATTCCGGCAGAGAATTAGCCCTAGCCGGAATTTTTCTTGCAGCCTGCGCTCATATAAAGAAGCACAGTCAAATACATACATTTTGTTCTAACGACTGTATTTCCCTGTAATATGGTTTCAGAATGATGTCTGCCTTCTCCAGAAAATCTATTCCGCCCGTACTCTCCTGATAGACTTCCCACAATACCTTATGTAAGTTCTCCACCTGGATGCCGCTACAGTGTCTCTCCAGCATTTTCAAAAAGGGAAGCACCATAGTCTTGCGGAAATCCTTTCCAAGCCGCAGGTTATCGCTTTCCAGACCATATACTTCCTGAATACACTCCAGCACAACATCATAATCTGCCTCAAACCTCATAAATACCTGCTCCGTTGACCTCTCCATCTCACAAATACCTGGCCATCTCTCTTACATCCGCACAATCAGTCCGTCAAGGCTCATCCGGGGCAGTCCTGCCAGATACCATTCATCCCCCATCTCAATCCTGGCCGAAACCCAGGCATTATCCACCTTCAGGTCGAAGCAGTCTCCACAATGCAGCCCTCCATAGAACGAATCCAGCCCAAACCGGATATCATACCGTCCGCTTTCTTTGTCATAGAACAATGCTCCTTCTCTTTTTTCACTCATAACGCTATTACCTCCTCTAAAAATTTTGCTTTCATATAAGTAATAGTGTCATTTTTTCTGAGATTGGAAAATTTCCGGATTTTTTTCAAAATATTTTTTCCGGTAGCGGTAAAAAGTAGTGTGAGATAAGCCCAACTCACGCTTCAGCTCTGCCTGTGTAATCTCGCCAGCCGTTACTCTCTGGTATGCCTTGGCAAATTCTTCTTTGATTGCGGGCGGCCGTCCATAATCATCCCATTCTCCTCGGAGCTTCTTCATGGCAATTCCTTCACGCTGACGCTTCTCCTTTTTCTGAATCTCGCTTTCACTGATGGAAGCGTAAAGCTCCAACATCATGTTGTTGATCGTTTCCATCATCAGGCGTGCCATAGAGTTATCCATCTTGGACAGATCCATCAGTGTTGTCGGGAGTTCCAGCACCATTAGCCGGACATCCCTGCTCTGCAGTTTCCGGATCTGCACCATAGTATCCCGTTTATTCCTGCCTAATCGGTCTAACTCTGTCACAAGCAGAATATCCCCCTCCCGGAGAACATCTTCCACAAGAACCATATACCTCGGTCTGTTAAAATTCTTTCCGGTCTGCTGGTCTGTGAAAATATTCTCCAGTTCCAAGTCGTGTTCCTTGCAAAATATTTGAATCTCATGAATCCCCCTGTCAAGATGCTGATCCCTCGTACTGGTTCTGTGATACACGTATACAGCCATATCCGCTATCCTCCTTCTGAAAAGCGTGCCAAAATGTTCACACTTTTTCCGGCATATGCCAAAAGCCGTCATGTATACATTTTGGTACAGGATTTCCGCCTGTTTTTTGCTATGCCAAAAAGTTTACTTTTTGAAATATATCTTTACTATCTCTGTACGTTCTAAAACAGAAAAGCGCAACTGTTTTTTTGTACGCACAACATAGGTTTTTTCAGGCAGAAAATAATCCCAGAGGATTACTCCTCTGGGATTGCAAATTTATATCCTGCGCCTCTGACAGTCTGAATATATTCAGGATATCGTGAATTTGTTTCCAGTTTTTTACGCAGGCTGCGTATTAAACAATAAATAATATTATCTATCTCCTCCTTAAATTTTCCATCGTATACCGCATCATAAATTTGTTCCTTTGTACATATCCATCCCGGATGCTCTGTCAGAAGCCGAAGTGCAAGAAATTCCTGATGGCTCAATGGAATCCGTTTATCTTTTCGATAGACTTCCTGTTCTTTTAACTGTATTTTTAAATCCTTAAAATACAATACCGACTTTGGCATGACTTCAGTATATTCTACATTGGTTTCATTCTTGATGATGGACCGCACTTGCTCCATGATTTGTTTTTCTTTGTCCGAAAATTTCAAAATCATAATCTTACCTATAACTATCACCTCTTTAAACCGATTAGGAATTTCAGCGAACATACTGTTCAACTTGCATACCACGACCTCCCCGAATAGAAAGAACATAACTATGTCGAAACTATGGTATAATAATATTTTTTGTTTCCAATAGTAACTCTAAAGACACTTTCTTTTGGCTCACGTTTCCACCTATATAAAAAAGGCATAATTCGCACTAACTCTATATCATATCCTTCATGCATGTCTTCTTTCTGAACTAATACTTTTTCAAACCCAAAATAAACAAGATAAATATCGGTCGCTTGATAGTCATGTCTACGGGTTGCTCCCAAGTCATACTGCATCTTATATTCGTTTACTTTTTTTCTTGTTAATACTCCATCAGAAACAAAAGCTATTGGACTTATATACATAATTGCTGTACCGACCAATATCAAACCGACTATTACACATACCCACTTCTTCTTGCTCAAATTATTTGACATAATATTTATTTCTTTCATATGACCTCAAAAACGCTAACCACACCACATAATTGTCTTGAAACAATACCCCTTTTTTCTAATATGTTCCATTCCAAATAGCCTGAAATCCTGCCCGGGAATGATGCTCTTTCTCCTGCACATGAGTGGCTGCGTAGCCCGGCGCTTGCCTTGCCACATAGCTTGCAAAAATTGTCTCCCATGGCCGCATAATCTCCTGAAATCTGTCTACAGCCGCATCATAAGTACTTTTATCATTCGGATCAATCTTAGAAAATGCTTCTGTGATCTCGGAAATCATCTTTGTATTGGAAGCAACCGGCTGTGTTCCGGTTCCACCGATATAGTACCCTTCCCACATGGGATTTTGTTTAACCGCTGCCGCCAGTTCTAAAATAAGCCTTGAACTTTCCAACTTCCTGTCTATCTTTTTTTCTACCGCTTCACTTAAAAATTTTACCTGATCTTCCGTCAGACCCAACCCCGATTTATGCACATAGGCCCTTGCAATCCCTATGTTTGCATAAGTCATATAGGTGCCCGCACCTCCGGCATCTAAAAATTTATCTATGTACTTTCCTGTCTTTTGCATATTCATTAATTCTTTCCAAGTAAGCTCTATTCCACCTGTAGAAAGTTTTGTTTTCAGGTTATCTGGGGTATTGGAAATTCCTTTCGAGATATTCTCTCTCATCTCTTTCACAAGGGCGTTGATACCCCCTACCCAATCATCCGTGTTCAGAGTATTTTTAACTTCACTTTTAAACGCAGCAGAATATGCTATAAATTCATCTTCACTGATCTGCCCTTTTGCATATTGGTCAAATACTCCGAAATACTGTTCCGTATTTCTTAAATAATGCCTATCTTCAGTGTGCACCACCTTAATGCTGCCCCCTGGTTGGTATGTATTTGCCAATGAAACAGAATTCTCACTTTGCACATGTGTAATTTCCCAACTGTCCAATCTTTTTCCTTCTGACAGCTTCATCCCTGTCAATGCGCCCTTTCTTCCCTCACCCTGTAATGGCTGAATGGGCTGCTGCTCTGTCTTTTGCATATTTCCATGATAAGAAACACCTGATATATTCATTATGCGATATCTCCTCTACTAAATATACTGGTACGCTCATGGCCAAACCAATAGTGCTACTTCTACTGCCATCTACAATGCTGACCGCCTTTTGCAGAAATCCACCATTTACCCACATTAATACCTGCATTATTTTAAGAACTCCAAAAACACTTCATAAAATAATTTTTCCGTTCTCTCCGCATTATTCTCAGGTATGCCTAATCTGCCAAGTGCCTTTTGAACCGCTGTTTTTGCTGAATACACGGTATTCCCCAGGATATCTCGCCCCCTTCCATTATAAGCACTCTCCATTGACATGGCAAACAGCTCCGTTATGCAAGTAAGTTTGCCTCCTGTCTTTTGTATATTTCCATGATAAGAAATACCTGATATATTCATAATTTTTACACCCAACTTTTATCGTCGGTGTTTAACTTATAACAAATATTCGTTATGCTAATACGGACATACGGTTTATAGCCACCTGGCATTCCTGAAGCTTTGAAACATCGTAAGCATAAGAATTCCATGAATCTATCAGTTTCTGATACGATGTCCTCCGATCAACCCCTTCTGAATAATAAAACTGCCGGAAACATTCGGAATTATCATAAAATCTTTTCCAATAATAATTCGTCTTATATCTGTCCACAATTGCATTTGCGTTTTCTTTACTCCTGCTTCTATTTAGGGCATATTCTATACCTGCCAAAATTGTTTCCGAGTAAGTACCTTTTTCTTTATAAATCTTCAACATCATTTTGCTGACATCATAGATCTCGGACTTATCATACATCGGTGCTCTTTCCTTATCATAGTAAGGATCGTCATACAGTCTCCGTATCCGGTCATTGATCCTGTTAAGCACATCATCTATCCGGGTATTTACAGCTTTTGTCATCTTATCTGCAAACTGCCTTGACACCATACTATTTCCAGAAAATAACTGTGTCTTCAATAATAACATTCCGGCATCTAATCCAAAGCTTTCTTCATTTCCAAGGCTGTCAAATAATCCGTCAAACGTCAACTCCTGCACCAAACGATTGGCCAGAGAGATTTCTTCTAGGCTATATCTTTCAGATTTACCTGGCTCCTGTACTGTATCACAGGCCCTCCTCAACTCCTGAGCCATATAAGCAATATCCTCCGACAGCCATTCGTACTCCGTTCCTTTTAGATTTGCATAATCTCTGTGATTCTTAATAAATTCATTGTACTGCTGAATTTTATTGTTATATTCGGATGTAATGATGTCATATATTTTGTTTTTCTCACCAGCAAATCCATTACTCTCCAGAAATCCCCCTACATTCTCTACAAAAACATTTGCCCGTTGCTCCATGACCTTAGAAACCGCCGCATCCAATTGAACCCTGTGAGCTTCAAACTCCGTACCGCTAAAATGAGCATTCATGTGCTCAGACGCAGTTACATAAGACGCAGCAAGCCTGCTTAAAATCTCATCTAAATTCCCGCTCCCTCCAATATCAAATGCTTTCTGAAACCGGAATTCATCCCACGAGTATTCTTCTTTGTTTAGACTGACCAAAAACTCATGCGGTATGTCCGAAACATTCTCTACTGGTTTAGATTTCTGATCCTTCTCAAAGATTTTTATCGGATTAGCCTTCCGATATTTATATAAAAGTGTATTAGCCTTCGTAATCTCCTCATTGCCTCCATAAAAGGAATGCATTTTTTTATCAATCAGTTTGAGAAATCCATTCTGAAGTACCGGCGGTCTGCCGTTTAAATTCACAAACAATGAACTGGTATTAATTTGCATTACACGACCTCCCCGAATAGAAAAAACGCTATTACAATGTCTTACATAGAAATTTATCTATATACTTTTCCTTGTTCAATCCACTTTAATCTTGCATCCATAAGCATCCTATATATCGGCACATTCTTAGGACGTTCATACTTCTCTTTAAGTTCTTTCAGTTCACGTCCCTGTGTTATATTTTCTTTTGTCTCCAATTCCTGCATTATATTCCGATTATGCCGTTCCTCGGCGATCTTCTTCAATTCTTCCATAGTTTTTAATACGCTTGGAGATACTCTGTCAATCATAATTGCATAATTTACATGATCTTCAATATCTTGCGCATACTTTTCAAAAGCCTGATCTAATGTAGCAAGCTCTTCTTCCATGGTAAGTTTTCTATAACTTTCCATTCTTCCATTACTTATAAATTCGATCCCGTTAAAGTCATCACCTGTGTTATTATCTTTTATCCATACTTCCCTAGTACCGTCACTATATCCATCTACAATCTTATTATACATATAAGTATATGCTTCCATCAAATTTCCGATATGACTGTTTATATTCAAAAAATCTTCTTCTTTTGATTGTAAATCCTTATACATCTCCCACAAATCTTTAGATATAATCTCTGTACAGTCGCATGTCGTCAATGTATTGACATTAAGATGAGACTGAATATAATTATATATTTCCTGCTCTTCTTGCGGCATAGGCATATAATTTTGTATGTTTTCTTCCTTATGTAAATTTTCCTTCATATACTCAAGACCCTCTTGCGAAATATGAACCTTATCTTTTGAAACCTGATTAGCAAACAACGTTATCTCCTGTAATTTTCCCATGATATTTGAACTTTTATTATTTCCAGGTTTCTGCAAACGACCATTACATTTTTTGTTTAACTCTGAAAAGATATGATTATAATTCCCATATATCTTCATTTAACATTCGTCCTTTCCTATTGACAGTTCTGTTTTCAAATTTCGATTTTGTTATTACATACGTCTGATATATTCATAATTCCATTACACCTTTCATCTATTTTCAATCAATCCACATCGTATTCTATTTTATAACCTTTATTATCGTCATTCACTACTTTATAGCATCCTGCCGACTCTTTATGCTCTGACTTCTCATACGTATCGAAATGATTATGCGTGATAAGTCCTCCACTTTCTTCCACTCGTTCTTCTTTGGCTGTCACTGTCTCCACAGTTTCTTGTCGGTTTGTCTCAAGCTCTTTTGTGATTTCCTCAAGTTTCTTTTCTAACAACTCAATATTTTCTTCTGAACTCCCTGCATCGCCAGAAGTTCCTTTCATAAGCAACAGGGAATTCTGAATAGATTGCTTTTCTGCTTCTAAGGATCTTTTTCTCTTTTCCGCTGTCTCAATTCCCTCTAAGTAAAGAGGTTTTGCCTGCTTGTTTTTACTGCTCCCTACCATAGTCAATGGATTCACATAACCGGGTTTTACATTGTTTATCATATCATCTACCTCCATTTGTTATAATCTTTCAAGATATATCGGACAAAATTTTATTTACGCAAGCGGCTTTTCGCGAACGGCGGTTCCTCCTTCGTAAACGGTTTTAAACACAACAATGCCGTCAATTTAAAATAATTTTTGCTTTCTTCTATCTCCATTGTTCCTTCATACTTTTCAACAGTATGCCTGATATTTTTTAATCCGGTTCCATATTCTGTTGCCTGATATACTGCACTTACAGGATTTGCAATTTCAAGGATAAGAAAATGGTGCCGCTTACAGACCATAACAGAAATCTCTGGCTGCTCTATGTCTCCTTTCATACATGCCGTAATCGCATTGTCCATTGCATTCGCAAAGATCACACACAAATCTAAGTCCTCCACAGGACAATCCGATGAAAACCGGATATCATATTTCACTTCAATGCCATTTGAACGCGCATAATTGATTTTCTCATTCAAAAGAATATCTATAACCGGATTTCCTGTTTCAATCCCAATCAGCAGATGATCCGAAGCTTTATGCAGGTTCTCAAAATAGATCTCTGCCTCCTCATATTTCTTTTCATGGATTAAACCTGATAAAACCAGAAAGTGGTTATCAATATCATGGTGGAACCTGCGGTATTTTTCATTTCTCATCTTGGCTTCTTCTAAATAGATAGACTGCTCTTTCATCTGGTCTTCAAGCCTTTTCTGATCTGTTTCCTGCATGGACAATATCACAATCCTGCCCGCTAATCTTAATATAATAAAAAAAACAGCACATGCGCCCAAAATCCAGAACAATGCCCACAGATTTGACTGATTTCCCGGCAATAAATGTCCTGTGCCAGAATCCATCCACATATCCAGACTCAGGCCGCTGCGGATGGCCCACACAATAAAGATACATGGAAAAAGCAGTGCATACAAACAATGGGAGATCTTTTGCTGTCCTGTAAAAAAATAGGTTTTAGAAATATAATTTAATGTCACAACCAATAACACAGTCAATATGCCTGACACCAGTATCTGTATAACAATCGCCGTGCTGAAATCTGTCTCCTGTCCTGAAAGGAAACGCATGAAAACTGTCTGAAAACCCTCCATGAAAGTGAATAGCGTTAAAATAATCATCGCCGGAGCAACCGCATCTGACCATTTTATTTTTAAGCAGAAAACAGGAAAGCCAACTATAATTCCGGCATGCAGCAACAGCCTCAAAATGCCAGGACTTTGATAGAACATCACAAAAAATGTAAGAAGATCACTGAACATCACATACCACATCAAAAACTTTTTAGCATGGATTCCCGTAAAATTTTGTATAAAGTGGAATTCCGCAAAATAAAGGCATCCATTGATGCCCAGCCACCATAAATAGAATCCAATGGGAAAATTTTTTACTAATTCCATCATATCACCTCGTTTTTCAAGAAATTCAGTAGTCTCTGTATAAAATCTGTCTGCTTCCGCCTTGATATAAATATCTTTTCTCCATTTGTCAGAATTGCTACTCCTTTTTCCTGCCCGGCAACACAACTCATATTCACTACAAAACTTCTGTGACACCGGAAGAAGCGTTCATCCAACTTGGTTTCCAACATATCAAGAGTACCAAAATAATCATACGTACCATGCACGGTATGAATTCGGACCTGATGGTTAAACACCTCGCAATATAAAATATCACGGATAAAAATCACTTGTGTTTTCCCACTTTTCATAAGTGTCAATGACTGATTATCCATCTGCTCTGTTTGGTTAACCGCCCTGTCCAGTGCCAAAAAAAGACGTTCTTCCGTAACAGGCTTCACCAAATAGTGTACCGCATTGGCGTCAAAAGCCTCCACAGCATATTCCCTGTAAGATGTTACAAAAATAATGCGGCTTCTGCAGGAAATCTGTCTTGCTACTTCAAGTCCGTCTATCCCAGGAAGCATCAAATCTAATAGGATGATATCAAATTTCTTTTTTGCTTTTAATAATTCCTCGCCTGACATAAAAGTTTTTATACTTGCATCCAATGATTTTCTGTTTATATATTTTTCTACTTTTCTTCGCAGTTCCTCCAAAATATATCTTTCATCCTCGCATATAGCGACTATTATCATTTTGCATCTCTCCCCCATAATCTTAAACAGAAAAGCCTGCACATTTCATAAAGAAAGTTGTGAGACAGAATATCCTGTTTATATATCGGTAAATCCACTGAAACATTTATAAATGCTACGCAAAAGGCTTCTCTTATTACGTAAAAGGTAATATTTCAAATTATTTATGCACGATTAGCACTTAAAAATCTTTGAATTAACTGTGAAAACTCTTCTGCATTTGTTAATATAGCCGGGTGCCCTCCTTGATTGAATATATATACTTTTGCATCAGGAATAACCGTTGACATTTGTTTATATTCATCTTCAAGATCAGATCTACACATTTCGTCCTCTTTGCTTCCGACCAATAGTATGGGTACTCTTAAATCTTTCAGAGATTTATGGAACAAAGGACGTTTTTCTCTGGCACACTGCAATAGTGCTTCAGTATCAAGGTCAACAATTTTTTCCCAGTCTTTACCTTGGCACCATTCGTAAAACTGTCTTGCCTGCACATCGTTTTTTGCCCTTGTTCTTTCTGAAAGTAAATTATCAGAAAAATTATCGTTAAGTGTCCATCCGTCAAAACTATCTGCTATAACTGCATAAATTAAATCTGGCCGTTCTAAAGCAGCATTAATAGCTACCCATGCACCTCCGCTCGTTCCAACTAAATTAACCTTTCCACAATTCAAATGTTCAATTAGAGCAATAGCCTGTAGCGCTTCATCATACCACATATCCGGTGAAAACTTTCTAATTCTATCTGATTGTCCATTGCCTAAAAAATCAATAAGAATACATCTGAACTTTTCAGCATATAACGGCATAAGAACTTCAAACATTTTGGAAGAAGCCGTATTGCCATGCAAAAAAATAAGTGGTTCACCTTCTCCATATTCCTTATAAAAACACTGTTTATCTTTATAGCTGAAATATGACATTTTCGAACACCTCCTGCTTTTGTATATTAAGCTAATTATAATCGTACAAACCCTAATGTAACGCCTCACGTTCTTTCTTAAAAGAAAAATGTGCCACATATACTCTGTGACACATTTCTAAACTACATTTTTTCCTGTCTAAGTATTCTTTGTATGCTTTTCTCCGTCAAAAAATATTTTTCCGATAACTGTTTTATTGTCATTCCATTTTGACGGTCTGAACAAATCTGACAATTGCGTAAAGCCAATACTTGCTTGGTATCTGTATTTTCTCCCCATTGTTTTTTGTTTTTCTGCTTTTTGGGAATATAAATCACTTTACCGTCTACATATTTTTGAATTTGTTCAATTAACTCCTTCGGCAATATATTCGTTGAGTTCTGACAGTCCATTCTGCACCTCCTAAATTGTTGCTTTTAGGATTTGCAAAGGCTACTATCACTCAAAAATTATTTTACGTGCAATAGCCTTTGCTATGCACAGAATTTTGTTCCCATAAATTGATGCTCCTTCCTACTGGTCAAAGGTTTTCTCTATTGTCCTCATATTGAGTTCAATAAAAAGTCTGCACTTTTATTATATACATTCCAGAAGATAATAGCAATCGCTTTTAAAAATATAGGAATGAGAGGGATTCCGTTAGTGGCATTGTGGGAAAATCCAAAAGTTTAAATTTTTCTATAATGCTTCTTGTCTTTGCGATACAATCTATTCCGTTTTTTCTGGCCAACTAACTTTTCTTTCGTCTCCCCGGCTTTCTCCTGTTCGCGCCTTGCCCTTTGCGGGCCGGCTTTCTTCCAGCTTAAAAATACTAAAAATAAATATACACAATATATACCCTCAAAATACCTAAAATAATTTATTCATTCAACAATATAGCATTTATATCTTTGCGACAGGCTATCGTTAAAAATGCCAGTAAGAAAATATATCTATGCCTCTCCATATATTAGGGACAGCCATAGAGACTGCCCCTTTCACTCCTTATCTACTCCAGTTTTCTAAAATTTCTGATGCACTTTAGCGTTTCCAAAATTAATTCCTGATACAAATCTTCGTCAAATACACCATTCACCAGTGCATTTTTTACTAGCAATGGTTGATATATCTTCAGCACTTGCTCTGTTGCCTTTTCATCACCCATTTTAGCCTGAAATAATAACTCTTCAAAATTCATTCTTACCTTCCTTCCATCATTTTACGTACTTTTCGAATTGCATAAAAATAAATCCCTTTAATCCTATAAGTTGGATGACAATTCATCAGTCCCATTTCAGTAAATGTCCTGCCTTCGAACACATGCTGATAAATTAGCTTGCGTTCTTCCTCACTTAGCCTCAATAGTGACCTTACAAGTTTCTGATCTGTCAGTTCATTCCATTCCGGGTAAACCCCTTCTGCCTCCTGAAATAACAATTCTTCTTTCTGTCTTTGCTCCAAGGACTCTTCAAAGGGAATCCCCATTTCAGTCTGCATAAACTCATCGACAGATATTTCAGCATTAGCAGTCCGAATTTTTTTCTTCAGGTAATAACTCCGTTTTCCACGAATAGAACTTAAAAGATAAGCGGTAAATTTGTTCTTTACTTCAGAACCAGTAAATTTATTATTTTTGTTCATGATTTTCCTCCAGAATATTCAAAATTAACCCGTTTTGAAATTCTGGAGCGGCGGAGAACGGCAATGCTGGCTGATAGCAGGTTCTTTCTCTACATAAAAAATACTGCCAAACCGGCATATTACCAGTCTGACAGCATTAAAAAACAACCGAATCTCATGTGCTATATGAAATGTTGACACATCATATACTGCATATGCATGAGTCTCATGCCTCCACCATGCGGTTGCGATTTTTTTAACAAACTACTTACTGCACATTTTCCTTTCCTGCCATATATAAAATTTAATTCCTTGTTTTCCTGCCTGTCACACACCAAACACGCAATATAATACGCGAAAACAGGTATCTTAACGCATTTCATATAGTGCATATCTCATGTAAAATATAAGAACTAAGTGAGGTGGTACAAATGATGGCTAAGAAATTATTAGGAGATGCGGTAAAAGAAGAACGATTAAGAAGAAATCTGTCCCAGAATGCTCTTGCCGAAATGGTGCATGTTTCTCTCCGCACCATCTCGGATATTGAAAATTACAATGGTAATCCCCGGTTTGAAAATCTGTACTTACTAGCATCTTATCTGAATCTGTCCATAGATGCAGTCTTTAATGGTGAAAACGAGCCCATGGATTCTACCATGAAACAGATTATCGCAGAACTTAATCAGTGTTCCAATGAAACAAAGCGCCTGGCACTAGGGGCATTGCGCGGCCTTTTATCCGCAGCATCCCAGAACCAATAGTCTTCATTTTTGCATCCCATATTGACTTAACCATTATTTCTGAGTATAAAAATGAAATCTGTGAATAGTCTGTGAGTAATCTGTGAGTTTAGATGGATGATAGAAAAAAGTTCGGATATGACAAAAGCAGCCCCGCTTGTGACAGGACTGCTTTTCTCTGTTACTTTTTGTGACATCTATATCCTATATTCATGAACCCGGTTAATTCCTTCGGAAAGTGTCCATGGCCGCCATGATGTTCTGGGTTATACTTTTATCCATTTCCTTTTCTTCAGGCGAAAGATCCAAAACCAAATCGGAAGGCTGCCCTTCCTTAGCAGCAGGAGGTACCAAGTGCCTGCTCATGACTTTTTCCAGCTCCTTCTGTATCAGCTTTTCCAATAGAGGCTGAAATGATTCCACATGAAAATCAGGGATTCCTTCTGAATCAACACTATCCACATAGCTTAAAATAGCGGCAGCTATCAACTGAGCCTTCTTTTTCGTTCCATTCAGGATCTCTGCAGCCCGTACATGGGTTGGATCTGTTTCATCAAATCCAATGGTAAATACATACGGATTTTTCTTTGCCATTCCTATCACTTCCCATTCTCATATGCGCGGTATAACAGGTCATATCCTCTGGCATTGGCTTTCAGATCCTCGATAAACAGATATTTTCCCAAACGGTCTGATTTTTCAAGGAATTGCTTCAGCAGGACGGCGCCTCCGCCAATAAATACTGTATAAGATGTCTTTGTATCTATTCCGCGTTCCCTGATGCTGTTCAGAAGATCTGTCACAAAATCCTGCACCATACTTTCTGTCATACGTACCACGCTGTCATCATAATACTGTGTATTTCCGGCAAGGATGCTGTCAATGTCTGTATCCTCCAGAAGCATGTCATACTCGCTGTTGACACTGGAGATAATCTGGTTATACATGGTAATCACACCCTTTTCCAGAGAATCGCAATATCCCATATCCGGCCTTCCTTTTCGCATAAGGAGATAATCAGTTGTAAATCCTCCTATATCAATGCCGACTGCTTTCGGAACCTGCATAATGTCCTGTCCTATAGTCATCATAGCCGCAAAGTCCTGTACAAAAGCCCGTACCTCCTGAATACAGATATGATAAATCTTTCCGTTAAAATTCAGATCCAATACTTTGCCTTCCGCCCGGAAAAATGTCTCATACTTTTCATAAAGCTCTGCAAAATGCTTCGGCGGCAGTCCGATAGGAAGCTGGATCTGCACCACGTCCTCAGGCTGAATCTGTTCTTTGCCTTCTAGCTCCATTGCAATCGCAAACAGTGTGAGAATAAAGAACCGGAAGTCTAACGTCTTATCTCTTTGGTAAGGAATCCTCTGCTCACTGAGGGTATAATACTTTCCCTCATACTGAAGATATTGCTCGCCCCTTGCAGGCTTCTTATCCAGCACATTCAGACCGCTTGTGAAAATAAAATGGCAGGTTTTCATATTTCGGTTTCCATGATCCACCGCAACTCTTAGTTTCTTAATCATATATCATCCACTCCTTTGTCGTTGATACATACTCTATACGTGTGAGATATGTAAAATGCAACCTTTTTCATAAATTCGCTTTGTCAAGTTTTTATCCCCAGCCATGTCCTGTCACCATAACTTTTCTATCGCACGAAAAAAGCACCGGTCAAATACCGATGCTTTTATCCATTTAATATTTTTCACTGCTTCATTCATCCTGCTAATCTGCACATATTGTTATATTCCAAACATTTTTCTTGTGCTTTCTACCTCTTCTGGCTCGCAGCCGACTTCCGCCGCAATTTGCTCATCTGTAAGATTCGGATTGCTTTTCACTGTCTGAAAGATTCTTCCTGACAGAATCAATCCTTCCTGTCTTCCCTGCTGTTTCGCCTCCTGCTGCTTTACCTGGATATCTTCTTCGTAACTGTACTCTGCAATCAACATGTTCTCAACCTCGCTTCCTTTCCGCTTCAGATAATCCGCCAGTATTCCACGGTCAATACATTCTCTGATTGCCTTCTTAATTGCACTTTCTTCACCGGAATGCGCTCTCACCGTATCAATAAACTGGCTGTATTCCCTCAATATGTCACATTTCTTCAAGAGTTCATGTGCCTTATCGGAATTAATATTGATAACTTTCACCTTTAATTCTGCGGAATTGTTCCCTACCGGATTTATAAATGCATCTGACAGTTTCAATTCCTGCTCTAATGGCTGATCCTTTTGCCCATTGTAAAAAGTGTAAAATTCTGGCGTAGGTATTCTGACCAGCGTTGTCCTGTAACGAGCTTTCTTATCGATCAGCTGTTCATACGCCCTTCCCACATATAACAGGCATCTAAACGGAATGTTCGGGTTCACAGTACTTTGGTGTTCCCCCAGGACAAGCACCTGTCCATCTACTTCAAAGGAAATATCATTTTTAAAATTCTTATACAGAACATCTGGGGTCTTCACTTTCCGAATGACATCCTCATCCTGATACTCTGTATCGTGCAATGCATTATATAAACTTAGCAGATTCTTTTTTGCTGTCTCATCCTGATAGAACAGATCTACAAAGAGACTGTCCTTATGTTTACGGTTCTCCTTCTCCATTATCATATACCGCCTTTCCTTTCTCTTATACTATCACATTTCAATTTTTGTTTCAATTATGCTTTTACGCTGCTTCATTCCTTGCTTCATCCTTAACATATTTCTCAAATAATTCCTGATACCGCTTATATCCCTGCGAAATCAACGGCGCTTTTAAAGAAGTCTTTGACCACAGAATTAATTCTTCCTCCTCCACATGATAGGGGTTGCCAGGATAAAAAATCCCGCCGGAATGCCTTGGACTGCTTGGCTTTATAATCTCCTCCAGTTCAGCCTTTGTCTTTGCCCTCATGATGAAATCAGCCTTTTTACAGAATACCGTCTCAACCAGTTCCGGCAGAAACTTTTCTTCTTCATACTGCGCCGTAATTCCCCTCATTTTTCTTAACGCATCAAATCTCCGGGAACGCAATTTTTCATTCAATTCATTATCCATTAATAGCTCCGTGATATAACGGCTGTATTCCAAATCTATCATCTCTTGGTTCTCCTCTTAATTCTGAATTTTCTGTACCAGCTTCCCATGTACAAGATAGCGGTAATTCCTGTCTGTATTCACGCAGGTCGAGAGTGTCACGATATGGTCTGAACCCGTTACCGTTACTCCCGTATCATACCCAGAATAGGAGAGTACCGTATCTACAAACTTCTGGAAATCCTCTGGCTCCGGAAAGGAGTAAGTATATCCAATGCTTCCGTTCCGGCCAGCATAACAGGATATGATCTGATGTTCCAGTACAACTCCCGGAACATAGATATAAAAATACGGATACTGCTGGTATAGATCTTGGTCCTTGTAATGGTCAAGCGTGCCGAACATGCTGCCATTTTTCATATTATGGCCATAGACAATGGTATTGCTGTCTGAAAAATCCGGCTGATTATGATAATCCACAAAGATACTCCCGTTTTTATTTTCCTGACCGTCAAACATATGGTGCAAGTAATAGTAATTGTCCTTCCCACGTACTACCGGATAACTGATATCCAAAGCCGGAATCTGAATCCATGCAATAACATCCGGGTTCACTTTCTTAAGCCCTGCAAAATCAACCTGCAGATAAATATTTTCGGTATCCTCCGGTGATTCCTTTGAAGTTCCATCCTCTGACGATGGCTCGTCCTTTTCTTTCGGCTCCTGTACAAAATTCTGCAGTTCCTCATAGGTTTCCGCTCCCTGATGATATTCTGCATAAATACCAAACAGCTTCCACGCTGCAAATGCAAAAACTGCAAGAGAAGCAAGCAGTAAAATCAAAGATGCATAATCTCTCTTTTTTTTCATGTATCATTTCCTCCTCTTTAAAATAAATATTTCTTCTAAAAGCGCGCTTTTTATGGTACCTGTAGAAAAGCCAGAGTGTTATATCCTCTGGCTTATGTAATTTTCAAATACTTCCGTTTTATTGTTTCACTGCATTTCTCCTGGTGACATAATAAAAATCATCAATCCCTTTTATCCTACCACACCATTCACCCTTCTCATCCATGTCCCAGATCATCCTCTGTACCGGCAGGGAAAGACTCCGGCAGCCTTCATAAAGCTTTTTGCAGCCATTCTGTATAATCTCCCTCTTTTTCACTTTAAAAGGGCAGTAGTCATGTACACCGGCTTCCAGGCATTCCCCGCATTTTTTGTGGTTTCCATTGCAATTCACCCGCATCTTCTTATCCATATCATAGGCCTCATAAACCAGCTTCAGATTTCTTTTTGAAAGACCTTCCAATACAGGATGAAGGCTTCGATACTGATTGACGCCTGGCGCACATAGAAATGTATCTCCGGACAGATAATGGGCAATCGTTCCTTTTAGTGCCCCTTTTGTCACATACATTGTTTCAGCATCCAAATTCCCGATTACATGCACCGGGCTGCCAGAAGAGACACCCATCTGATAGTTAGCGCTGGAAAGCCAGATGTATTTTCTGGAGTCTGTCGCAAAATCAAGCCGTATCTGGAATCCTTGCATTTGTCCTTCCATAGAAAGAATCGGAATCAGGATACCAGAGTTTTTGGCTGTAAAATGGATACTCCAAGCTCCATCTTCACATTGATAGAACCCAGGTACTCCTTTTATAGTACAGCCTTTGTCTTCCAACCGTTCCACCAGTTTTTTGATTCCAAATAACGGAACACTCCGGTATCTCTGTACAGCAATCTGCTCCGGCGTTAATCCGCGTTTCTGCAAGTCTTCCTGATGCTTCCGCGATAGTGTAAGCATGGAAAGCATCTGGGAATAGGTCTGGTCGATTTCCACATCCGAAGCCCGTTCGCTGTTTACCGGTGCTGGCGGTTCCAAATCCCTTTCCTGTCTTACCGGCCTTTGGTAATCATCCCGGTACTGTCCGAGATGTAATGCCTCCCGGATCTGCTGGTTTGCCTCTGTCTTTGTGACGTTATACAGCTTGGAATACAAATCCAGCATCCCGCCGTGCGCATCACAATAATTACAGCGGAAAACATTTTTTTCAATATTGATGTTCAGCTTTCCCGTCTTGTGGTTGCAAAATGGACAGTCCACGTCATACGACCTCGCATTTTTACGCCGGATGGTAAGATTCAGCACCCGCACCACATCCCGGATGTCGTAGCCAAATCCAGATATATCATACATCCATAAACACGCCTCCTCTCGTTATCAGAGCATTCCGGGAACTCTAAATCTGCTTTCAATGGATAAGATTATCCGTATAGAGTATGCAGATGTTAAGTAAAGCTTCCCGGAATAACGCTGATAACTGTTTTTAATTTAAAAAGGGTTCATTCCTCTAACCAGCCATTGGCATGGCCGCATTTAAAAGGACTCTGGCCGAAGCTGGGATCAGATGGTTCTTGCCGGAATAACTCTGTGCAAACCACTCCAGATTCTTTGGGCTTTCCACAGCAACCTGTCCCATGGTCTTGCCGCCAAATTTTCCGTTCCCGTTAATCACTACCTGTGTAGCCTGCTCATACGTCATGCGCTGCACCAGTTCTTCTACCGGAAGTGATTCATCCAGAGAAGCGGCGGGAGAGTACTGACTGGAAGCTTTGGAATTTCCCTGCATCTGCGGCATCTGACTTACCTGCTGGTTCTGATTTCCAAAACCATTCTGCATCTGGGGCATTCCTGACGGATTCTGCCCGATAGTTGTGCCTTTTTCCTGAGCCTGCTGATAAAACTGGTTCATCATAGGATTGGATTGTGCCGACGCTGAAGACTGCGGATTAGCTGTTCCCTGCGGCATAGTCTGTGACTGATTGCCCTGGTTCTGTGCGGCTGCCTGCATGCCTTGATTTTCCGTCACGGCAGGCTGCATCTGCGGATTCCCTGTCATAGCATGCTGTGGATTCTGTCCATACTGATTAGCAGGCGGGATACTGTTTCCCTGCATACCAGGCTGCATCTGTGGGTTCCACGGCATGCCTCCCTGCGGGATATCATTCCCCTGTACCTGGGATTGCGCCGTCATACTTGGCATCTGGATTCCCGCATCTACCTGCATGGGATCATTTTCTTCCCCTACATCTGCAAACTGTAACCCAAACCCAGCATCAGAGAGCGCACGCCCTACGGCAGCCGTTTCCGCCATCTCCAGGAACTTATCCCCAAAATTCGGATCATTGGTCCGGAACCTCTGGGAAAAGGCATTGGCAATGTAATTCTCCTCTGCATCGCATTTATCCAGATAGATCCTTGCCTCCACGATTGCCATGTTCTCCGTAAAGCTTCGGATACTGCTGACAATCTTTCCTAATGGATGTACAAGACGGAACCATAGCTTCCGGTATTTCACATCCAGATAAAGCTGATCCTCCTGTCCCTCCTTAGTAAGTGTTCTTGCCAGCTCCATCGGATTAAATCCCTCTACACGGTTCAATGCCGCGACTGCCTCCGACCGGTCAAATAACTTTTCTTTCATTCGCTTACGCTCCTTTCATTCTCTTCGTGAAAATGAAATGCAGACGATACCCTTTCATAAGAGTAATAGTCTGCATTTCTTTAAGATTGGAATATTCTTTTGTTTTTTATACTTTTTAAATTATTTACTGGAATATCATACATAAAACCAGGAATATACCTAATGATACCAAGATCATTTCCGCAATTCCATGTTTTCTCATAAGATATATACCTAAGATAAGAGAAATCAGTAATCTCATTTCTTCCTCCTTAAACTGTTCGCTTTACTCTGTAAAAAGGCCACTTTCCCAGCCGCATTTACGACATTCGTAGGACCAACAGCCGCCTCCGTTAGCTAGGTCAGCATGATCAAAAGCAAATGATTTCTCACGCTTTGACAACGGCTTCATCCGTCCATTCTTCATGCAAAAAGGCTTTTCCGTAGACAAATTCACCGATACCTGCAGATTCCTCTGTTCATGCCTTGTAATTCTTGTACTGTTACATACCGGACAGCAGTTACCTTCTCTCGTATCACTAATTGGTATTTTTTCTATCATCCGTTTTTCCCTTTCTTATGGCAGTTTACAGATTATTCTTTAAACTGCCAGCTTCAACTGTTCCATTTCTTCTGTTCGCTTCCTTTGTTCTGCATCATAATATCCCTGGATTCTCTGCCCTAAGACGGTATTGCGCTTTCCACTGTCATCCGTATGGATACACTGGCACACTGCGTTCCAGTCTCCAACCAAATAAACCTTGCATTTCGCCCTGGTAATCGCTGTATAGAGGATGTTGCGCTTCAGCATGGTGTAAAATGCTTTTACACACGGGATAATCACGACTGGATATTCGGAACCCTGAGATTTATGGATAGTAATTGCATTGGCATGCTCCACCATCTCCATCTGTTCCCGTTCGTACCGGACCACCCTGTTTTCCGAGAACAGGATCTGCACCTTCTGGCTTTCATCCGAATCCTCGTAAATATCCTGAATAATCCCCATGTCTCCGTTGCTGACCAGATCCGTATTCTTATTCTGCAGAATCTTATCGCCCACCCGGAATACATCTTTTCCTATCGTAATCTCACTCTTTCCGATAGCGGGCGGGTTAATCAAGTCCTCTAATGTACGGTTCAATTCCACCACGCCAGCGGCAGTCTTCACACGGTACGAGGTCAGGATCTGCACCTGCTCCAGCCCATATTTCTGCACTTCCTCCAGATACAGCTTCTTTACCATCTCTGCAGTCGGCTCTGTTCCATCGCATGGGACAAATATAAAATCTTCCCCCATAAACAGGTTTGTCCGGTTCTGCTGAATCAGATTCGCATTGACCGGGATATTGCTTGACGCCCCCTGGCGGTATACCATATCTAATACGGTTACCGGGATCAGGCCGCAGCCAATCAATTGCCGGAATACGTCCCCGGCTCCTACGGATGGGAGCTGGTCCACATCTCCTAACAGCAGCACCCTTGCATGATCTTTTACTCTGCTGAAAAATTCATAGGCAAGGTGCATGTCTACCATGGATACCTCATCTACGTTTAGGAACTCTGCTTCCAAATACTGAAATCCCAGATTGTAATCGCTTCCTCCGAGCAGACCTAATGCCATATGCATCGTAGATGCGTCTTCCCTGCCGGTGCTTTCCGCCATTCTCCTTGCCGCGCGTCCGGTAGGCGCCATCAGCTGTACCGTAGTCTTGCATTTCAGGCCATGGATATAAAGAATGACCTTCAGAACAGTCGTCTTGCCCGTTCCCGGTCCTCCCGTAATGATACTTAAAGGGCTTTCAAACACCATCCTTACCGCCTGTTTCTGCCGTTCGGACAGTGTAATCCCTAAGACCTGCTGTGCCTGATTCAGTTCATTTTCAATCGGGAATGGCTGTCTTGCTGTCTGTATCCGTTTTGCAATCATCAATGCCGTCAGCCGCTCCTCCTCATACTGCTGGAAGATATATACCTTCTCATGATCAATCACAATGCTCTGCTGCATGACCAGCTGATAGAGCACACGGCTGATATCCTGTTCTGTTACAGCCGGAACCGTTAAATCCTTATTCAGCAATACTAATGTTTTATCCATTAGTGTCTCCTGATTCAAGTACAGATGCCCTTCCTTCATGGCTTCATGCAGGATATAGCTGAGACACCCTGAAATACGCATAGGATCATTCAGTGTCCTGCATAGCTGCCTGCCAATCGCATCCACCGTCAGAAAGCCAAAGCCTTTTACTGCACACAGCATATACGGTCGGTTCTGGATAATACGGACAGATTCCTCATGGAAAGTTTTCAGGATCATGTTCACCTTCTTCGGCGTTACCTTATAAGGAGCCAGAAATGTCATCAGCTCCCGGAATACCTGGTTCTGCCCATAACATTCCACAATCTCCCTTAACTTTCGCTCAGAAATCCCCCGGATAGACAAGAGTTTTTCCGGAGACTTTTCTATCACATCCAATGTCTGCAGCCCGAACTGCTGGTAGATTGCCTCCGCCGTTCTCTGCTTTACGCCTTTAATGGCTCCGGAAGAGAGGTAGCCGATGATCCCCGCCTTTGTCCGAGGCACGATCTCCATAAAGGAGTCAACCTTCAGCTGTAGCCCGTGGCTTCCGTTCTCCCAGTCGCCTTCCATTTCCAGCTCAATCGTATCGGTCAGCGGCAGGTTGTAACCTACCGCCGTAAAACCAATAATATTTCTGCTTTCTAGGTATTTATTTCTGGCAGAAAGGGGTACGGACTCATCGGAAGTGGAATAGACAGCGACCGTAAATCCATTTTCCTCGCTTAAGAAGATTTTATTTACATACCTGCAGCGCATCCCATTCCTCCCTCCAGCTTTCTATGGCCCTGAGTTCAAAAGGCTTTTCCTCACTGTCATACCAGTATACTTCCATGCCCTTTTCTAATGCTTCCTTGATTTCCCCTGCCATGCCGGAACTGACACGCCTGCCGCAGATAATCAAGGCATCGCATAAGTCCATCAGCTCCATACCGATCCGGAGTGCGGTTTCCCGTTCCTCCGGAATCGAATCATCTAACATCAGGGGCAGATACGCGTGGGAAGCAAACGTCCTGCAATGGTAGAGAACCTGCATCCTTTCCATATAGAACCTCGCCATGTCCATGTTGTGGCTGACTCCCTTCGCATCAGGGGCAGAAAGCGGAGAGCAGATATATGCTTTTTTTCCGCTTAACATCATGCCGCCTCCTTCTTTACCCGGAACGTCCGGCTCTCTGTGGTCTTTGTATATTCCTTAAAAATATCCGGATGCTGGATTTTCAGCTTTTCCATTGCGTCCTTCCCAACCTGGGTTCGCCTGGTTGGATTATAAGTAATCCGGTAACGGCTGATCCCGTCGGATAAGACTGCCTTGCAGGAAGCGCCAAGCTGTTCTACAAACGGCACACTAAGCTTCCTCTGCATTGCCTCAATTTCCTTTTTCCGTTTTTCCAGTTGGGATTTTTCTTCTGATAAGGTAAGATACTTTTCAAGATCAACTGAATGTTGCACCCCAATCTCAATCTCAGGAAGCTCCTTGTCGGCATACCCGCCGTATTTCCGGATGCTTGCAAGGATCAGGTCAGGTTTGCCGTTGTATGGCGGCTCTGCCTGCTTTTCCACATATTCCTTCCAGAAATATTCCTCCTGTGCAATGATTTCTTCTTCCTCCATCATATTCCGCTCAATCGGACGGATGACAAATTCATTCTCATTATTTCCATAGAGACAGGCAATATAGGCTTTGTCCATGTTCATCACAGACAGATAATGCCTTACCTGAAGGATGTAGTTATCGGGAATCCCTCCGTCCTCCCACTTGGTCCTGGCATTATAGTTGCAGGTCTTGCACTCTAAAATACCATACGAGCCATCCGGGAAAATGATAAAGAAATCCACATCTGCCAGCATAAACGGATACAGCGGATGCCGGAACATCTTCCGCACCGGGAAGACCGTAAGCCCTGTCTTCTTTGCAAAGATCTCCGCTACCAGATCCTCCAGCCGGTGTCCGACTTCCTTTGCTACCCAGTTGCTTTCTTCCTCTTCGATCAGCGGTTCGATTCCGAGCTTATCGTTATAAAGGTCGCGGATGGTTGCAAAGGGTGAAATCCCCATAATGGCAGCAACATCACTTCCACCGATTCCAAGCTTCCGGTAAGACAGCCAGTCTTCACGTGAGAGAGTGTCCGTATCAACAATAACCTCCGGTTCATAATTCATGTTCAAACTTGTTTCGTTCATCTTAATCCTCCTCATATTATCAAATTTATTGGTATTTCTTCACCTGTTCTGTACAGTGCTTATCAGAAATCACAAACTGTTTGTCAGCTATTTGCTAAAATAATCTGCTATAAAGTTGGGGCTACCACTTAATCGCACCGCTGACATCATACTCTTTCCAGTTCAGCGCCAGTGCGCGGGTAACCTGTTCCTCCAGGCTGATAATCCCATGCCCCTGCATCCCTTCACAGGCTGCGAAAAAGCAAGCCTCGTTGATTGCAAAGTAAAGATCATGGGCGGTACAGGGATCTGTCCCGTTCTGGCTCTCAAACATTTCCGCCACTTCGTTGATCAGCTTCTTTCGGATTCCGATACGCTTCATCACAAGCTTCAGGCAGTTTAAAGGGTTCCGGATCTCAATATCCATCAGCTTCGTCATATCCGCAACTGCGTCCTGATATCTGGAACAAAGCATACGGAGGTTGTTCATAAACTGTACCAGATCCGCACCTCCCGTATGGGCCAGCTTGATCGGACTTCCAAGACTGATGGTCCGGTTCCCACTGTCACATAACAGCATTGGGTACAGGTTCGCACCGCTGGCCGCCACATCTGATGTAGTAAGCCGTACTGCAGGCGCAATCACCTTGTCGGTCATACCATGGTCGGCAAGGGCCGTCCGGTAAGTATCCAGAAGCTCCTGGTTTCCTCCAAGCTCCCACATCGCCGATACGATGGAATGGTCAAACGCACCGGAACCTTCCATATAACTGCTTCCTTTGAAATTTGTGTCAAGATACTGCATGGTCGTCTCAAAGACTGCACGCATATCAAGGATGCTGTAATCATGACTGTCTCCGCCGTGAACGGCAGATACCTTGCCATCCGCAATCTTGATCAGCGCATCTCCCTTTGCCACCTTCAGACAGTAGTTCACCACCCTGGCATAGTTGGACTTTTCCAGCTTCCGCAATCCGGCGCCAGAGATACCTGCACGATCCAGGATAGTTTTAATGGCACAGTCCCGTACCGGGTAGGTTTCCCCTCTGACCTTTAATGCCAGCTGGGTATTCTTTTCCGTATCCTTAAGGATCTCCTCCCAGTCTGCTGCAGAAGAAGCCTCCATATGCTCTGCCTCCTGACTGATTGGAACCAGCCTGAGAGACCTGGTAGGCTTTCTGATCCATGTGGCAGCCTTTGCTCTTTCTGCCAGAAAATCCAGCATTTCCTTTGGGTTTGCAAACGTCGTTTCAAATGCGTCTGCATAGATTCTTGTCTCATTCATGTTTTCTTCCACCTTTCTTAAATAAATTTTTTATCCATAAACGGCACGCTGGCCAGTTTTGGCTATCTCATCCGTAAAATCAGCCTGTGGCAATTTCTTTTGGATGATTGCAATAAAAAAGGAATGAAACAGAGATATATTCTCCATTCATTCCACACTGACTGGCTGATATGTTAATGAACATCTCCAGCCTAAAAAACAAAAAGTGCCACTACAAGCCGGAAACGGCGTATGGTGACACTCCTTACAAACATAAACAGCTTATGCCGGACAGATTTCTTTTTCTTCTGTCCTCTGCTTTCGGGATTCCTAAGAATCCAAAAGCTTCCCCACAAGGGACATGCATAAAATCAACTATACCAGTATAGTAACACAAGATATAGGTGATGTCAATTTTATTTATACTATATATAGTTTATTCTTTTACGCATATACAATATACAGCATCACGCATCACTTTCTATAATAAACTCTATAGCCTCTCCCAGAAAATCCTTACATGTATGCTGAACCTTTCCGTACAGCCGGTTATCCTGCTTTGCAGACTCACTGCAGGACTCCATATAAGGGCACTGGTCACAGCTATTCTGAATAGCTTCCTTTAGCCATTCAATTTCTTTGACGGTTCCAATTACCTTCACTAATATTCACTCCCTTCTGTCCAGAAATTATCTTCAACTGTCTGTAAAATATCCGAAATAGTCTTCTTAAAGTTTTCCTGCCTGTATAATATCTGAAAATTGTCAGGTATAAGTCCGGCTTAATCTTCAAAATACAATTCTTACTTACAGATTCCGTATAAAGCGTATAATAAATACTTCATCTCTTGTATTATATCCATAATATACGGATATAATCAATCATATATTTCTGTATATGATACTTATAACTATTTTAATCCGCAATTCTACATACCTAAATGGGATAAAATGAGGATACGAGGTGTAGAAGATGGATAAAAAGTATGTAGCAGACCGTATCACGGAGTTACGGATTAAGAAGAATGTATCAGAATACCAGATGAGCTTGGACCTGGGGAAGAACAAAAGCTATATCCAGAATATCAGTTCTGGGCGTTCCCTGCCATCCATGAGTCAATTTTATGAGATCTGCCAATACTTCAACATCACACCATACCAGTTCTTTGACGAGGAATTACACAATCTTCCGTTGTACCAGAAAGCCTGTGACCTTCTAAAACAACTAGACGAAGATGACATGATGACGATCATTCCTCTCTTAAAGCGCCTGTGTAGCAAAGAAAAATAAGGGATTTTACCGGGTTGTCTCCTGGCAACCCGGATTTTTCTTGACCTTTTTTATCATTTCTTGATTTATTTTAACTTTTTTCAAAAATTTTCCAATCTCCCAAATTTCAACACTATTACTTATATAGATGGACAAATAATCCAAGGATTATTTGTGCCTTCACGTACCTTGACAATTCCATACATCTTTCAGGAGATTGATACCGGGTGCTGTAGGTAGTGTGCATGAATGCGCGCCTGCAGTTTAATGATTACACAGTAACGCCTGCTACGTGGCCGAGAAGGGCATAGGAACTGGCTTCTGGAAGATCACTAACATTATTAATTTGAAATTTACAAGGCAGCAAAAGGGACGTATAATAGAAATATGAGGAGTTTTGGCTATACGTTACTCATGCTGTCAAAAGAAAGGAGTACATATGACAGCAAATTCTAACCAAGAAACATCTGCTGTACATCCAGAAGGATCAACGACCTACTCTGTACAAGAAATTGCCGTCATTTTAGGTATAAGCAAGAAATTAGCATATAAATTATGTGAAGAGAACTGCTTTATCTCAAAACGAATCGGCAGAATCATACGGATAAATAAGAGATCCTTTGAGGACTGGCTGAATAGCGGAGCTAATTAAAAAGGAGAAAACGTATGGCTACGATTATTAAACGTAAGAAAAAATATTCTGTTGTTTACTATTATGAGGATGAAAAGGGAGAGAAAAAGCAAAAGTGGGAAACATATAATACACCAACAGAGGCCAAGAAGCGAAAAGTAGAAATTGAGTCAGAACAGATAAACGGTACATTTATTCCGCCAAAGGATATTATCGTAAAAGATTTCCTATATGATTTTATCAAAATTTATGGCAGTGCTCACTGGGCATTATCCACATACGAGTCAAATTGTGCACTGATAGCAAATTATATCAATCCGATCATTGGGGACTTACCAATACAAAGTATCACTCCAAAAGTAGTTGATGAATACTATCAGACCCTTAAAAAGACAAAATCAGTGGTGAAAAGAAATATGAAACCAAGATCTGAATATGTAACATCTGGTGTTATTAACAGTGTCCACAAAGTTTTAAGGTGTGCTTTTGATCAGGCTGTAAAATGGGAGATGATCTCAAGGAATCCGTTTCCAATGGCTAATCGTCCAAAGACCAATTACAAGAAAAGAGAGATTTGGGATGCTGAAATGATCCGTACTGCTCTGGATGGCTGCAAAGAACCAAAATTATATATAGCCATGAATCTGGCATTTGCATGTTCTTTGCGTTTGGGTGAGATCATTGGCCTTCAGTGGGACAATGTTCACATCTCAGATGCTGATATAGCTGCTGATGATGCACATGTGATTATTATGCAGGAACTTTCAAGAGTATCCAAGGATGCAAGACAGTTTATGGATGAAAAAGATATTATTCAGGTCTTTCCTTCTATGATGAATGGAACCAGCACCAATTTGATATTAAAAACCCCTAAAACTGAATCCAGCGTCCGTAAGGTATGGCTTCCTAAAACAGTTGCCTATATTTTGAGAAAATGGAAAGAAGAACAGGAAGAGGTAAAATCGTTCTTTGGCGATGAATATTACGACTATAACCTGGTCGTTGCTTTACCCAATGGCAGACCATGCGAATCCAGAGTTATAGAGAAGGAATTTAATAAGTTAAAAGAAAAACTAAACCTTCCCAATGTTGTTTTTCATTCTCTCAGACATTCAAGTACGACTTACAAATTGAAATTAAACAAAGGGGATATTAAGGCAACACAGGGCGATACCGGACATGCACAGATTGATATGATTACAGATGTATATGCACATATTCTTGATGAAGATCGAAAGGTCAATGCCCAAAGGTTTGAAGAGGCTTTTTATGCTAATTGTGATCTGCGGAAAATCACTCCGCCTGAAGAAAAGAAATTGGCGCCAGAGGTGACAAATATTGTACAACTGCTTCAGGACTCCCCTGAATTAACATCTATGCTGAGTAATTTAATTGCACAAGCTGGAACAAAGGCGAATTAAATTATCAAGATTACCTTATTAGCAGATTTTTGGCTAATATTTCTTATTAGCAGGCTATTAGCAACTGTTCGAATCCTTAAAATAATAGTTCGTCCACCAATTAGCAGGATATTCACTAAATATGCATTTAGAATTTTTACAATTTGAATCATGCATATGTGATTTTTCAAAAAGAGAAAGTGCCGGAAACCTTTGATTTCCAGCACCCTTAGCGTCCCTGAGACGATTTGAACGTCCGACCCTTCGCTTAGGAGGCGAATGCTCTATCCCCTGAGCTACAGAGACACTTTGTATATTATAACAGTTTATTCAACTGATATAACCTCTTTATTCAATTTTGGTGGACGACCTCCGACTACTTAGGAGGCGTGTGCTCTATCCAACTGAGCTACTGGGACTTATGCAAAAAATATGAACTTGTATTCCTAATTTAGACTCGAACCATCTACCACTTAGGAGGCGGTCGCTCTATCCAGCTGAGCTATAGCGACAAGATGAACACCTGTTCTTTTTCAAATAATCAACTTTCCTCTAGATGTCCAACACTAATTATTTTAACACCAGATTTATATAAAATCAATCTTTTTTTATCTATTTCTATAAAATTATACAAAGTAGTGAAGCGAAAAGTTAAATTCCACTCTGTAAGAGGGCGAGTTGAAAATAGTCTTGCCCTCATTTCTATTCCCATACCAGTAGATTTTACTTTTACATTTTTTTCACTTCACTAAATTATTAAAGTTGAAGAGATAAGAAGTCCAATTCCATTCTAAAGGGTAGAAAATCCTAAAAGTTGATCTCTCCCTGCAGCCAGATATTCCCTTTAAATCTTCTTCCAATCTCAGGCTCTCCCAAAACTTCTTTTTGGGGAACACATATATCGAACTGAAGTTCGTTAACATCCAGCCGAAGCTGGTACAGCTTTTCTTTCGTGACCAGATTTTCTGCTTCCTTAACACTCAGGATTTCACCCATAATTGAGTAGATATCGCACTCCACCCCATACGGCATAAAGTATGTATCCACGATTGTAAATACATCCTCATACAGAAGTCGCCTTGATACCTGGGAATAGATATCGATATCATCCAGAGTTAAGGTTTCGATTGCATTCTGGTCGCCGTTTCTTGCTGCGTTTAAAAGGTTCCTGCGATTATCGGAAGCCTCGTTTACACTTTTAATCTGATTCTGGCTTTTCTGGACAGGAAGCAATATTTTTCCCGACAGCGCCAGCCCGGAAAATGTTACGGAAGTGTTCAGCCTGGACATCCCGCCAAGCTGACTCTCCTTCTGATAATCAATTCCATTTTTTAAGGTGAATATAAGGCTGATTCCCACCTTCGGGTCTTCGCAGATGCCTACATACTGTTCCCGGTCAATCCGCTTTTCTACAATCACCTCAGAGTATGTGGTGATTCCGCTGCCTTGAAAATAGGGAGAATAATAGTCTGCATCAAAATTTTCATTTTCATCCATTTCTCCATACAAAGCAATCCCGATTCCCTGGCCGAAATCTTTTCGGAATTCACAAAAATCAGCGGATTTATTATATGATATGATTGTCTGGTGTGTAAATTTTTTTTCTACCTGCCCCAGTATTTCTTTTAATTCCTTCTTTGCAGAAAAATTTCCGAATCCAATTGCTTTCAAATATTGATGCATGATCATCTCCACTTTTTGTATATATTTAGAGCAGCAGGAATATGAACTCAGGCAAGCCTGTTATCTGATGTTAGGAACTTATTGGCAAATTCTTGCGAAAAATGGCAAAATATTTTCTATCGTACCTTTCCTGCAATTCCTGATCTGCTTCTTTGGAAGTCTGGTTCCCCGTCAGATTGCCGCAGAGTTCTTTGATTTATTCCTTTGGTATAATTACAGTATTTCCACCCATATATGGCTGCAGTGCTTCCGGTATTTTTACAGAGCCGTCCTCCTGAAGGTTATTCTCCAAAAATGCGATCAGCATTCTCGGCGGTGCGACTACTGTATTATTCAGTGTATGAGCAAAATACTTGTTTTCTTTTCCTTTTACGCGGATTCCCAGCCGCCTTGCCTGAGCATCTCCCAAATTAGAGCAGCTTCCCACTTCAAAATATTTTTTCTGTCTTGGGGACCATGCCTCAACGTCAACGGATTTTACCTTTAAGTCTGCAAGATCGCCGGAGCAGCATTCCAATGTGCGGACTGGTACATCCAGGGAACGGAACAGGTCTACCGTATTTTGCCAGAGCTTATCATACCATTCCGGACTTTCCTCAGGCTTACAGACTACGATCATTTCCTGCTTTTCAAACTGATGGATCCGGTATACACCTCTCTCTTCGATTCCGTGTGCTCCCTTTTCTTTTCTAAAGCAAGGAGAATAACTGGTCAGTGTCTGCGGAAGCTCTTCTTCCTTTAATTGTGTATCAATAAATTTTCCGATCATGGAATGCTCACTGGTTCCGATCAGATACAGATCCTCTCCTTCAATCTTGTACATCATGGCATCCATTTCCGCAAAACTCATAACTCCGGTCACTACGTTGCTCCGGATCATAAAAGGTGGTACGCAGTAAGTAAATCCACGGTTGATCATGAAATCTCTTGCATACGCAATGACTGCGGAATGCAGCCTTGCAATATCGCCCATCAGATAGTAAAATCCATTACCGGCAACCTTTCTTGCACTGTCCATATCAATCCCGCAGAAACGTTCCATGATCTCTGTATGATAGGGAATCTCGAAGTCGGGAACCACCGGCTCGCCAAACCTCTCAACTTCAACGTTTTCACTGTCGTCTTTTCCGATCGGCACGGAAGGATCTATGATATTAGGAATAGTCATCATATCCTTTTTCAGCTTCTCTTCCACTTCTTTTTCTTCTATGGAAAGAGCTTCTACCCTGTCTGCATTTTCAGCAATCTGACGTTTCAGCTCTTCTGCTTCTTCCTTTTTTCCCTGCGACATCAGACCGCCGATCTGCTTGGAAATCTTGTTCTTTTCTGCGCGGAGAGATTCTACCTCCTGTTTGATCTCCCGGTTCCTAGCATCCAACTCCAGAACCTCATCTACCAACGGTAATTTTTCATCCTGAAATTTATTTTTGATATTCTGTTTTACAATCTCAGGATTCGTCCTTACAAATTTAATATCCAGCATTTTTCATTCCTCCGTCAATTTATGTTCAATTTATCTACAAATTAATTAGTAACTATTCAAAACGGCAACGGTATAAAAAACAGACTGTGTAAACTTACTTACTAAAGGCTGTTTTTTATATTTATATTGGACTTTACACTATCTTATGTTTTCGGCAGTTTTCTTATTTTCATTAGCGTAAAAGCTCATTTTAAATATTGATATCCATAGTTTTCAGATCATACGCTTCCTGGAAAATGGCACGTTCCAGGGATTCCTTTTCTTCCTCGCAGAGTTCGATATAACTTTCACCTTTGACGATCTCTTTGATATAAGTATAGCAGGCATCTCTGCTGTGCATTGCATTGAACACCCAACCGCTGTTTTCATCATCCAGCATTGTCAGCGCAAAGCTCAAATTTCCGCCCATTTCCTGAAATGCATTGTACCGCACGATTCCTGCCTTCTGATAACTTTTCTTTATCTTCTTTTTGATTTTGCGGATATTCTCTTCATTCTTCTTTACAACTCTCGAAATCTTATCCAGCTCTGCAAATTTTTCTAAAATGCTTTCTTCAAGATTTTTCCCATCTTTTCCTCTCATAAACATGGAATAATTTCTTTTTAGTCTGGAATATTTCAGATTGACGCCTATCAGCAGGACAAATAAGATGATCTGGATTAGAAAAAGAAAAGCGACCAGGTATTCGATCTGGATTCCTGTTTTGGAAATAAATTCGCTTATCATAAATATCCTCTCTTATATGAATAGATTGTATCTGTTCTGCTTTTTTTATTATTGGCTGATTGTCATGATCAGATCATAAATTCTTTCTAACTCTTCTTCTGAATAATATTCTATTTCAATTTTTCCCTTACCATTCGCTTTTGCATTAATATTAACCTTTGTCCCCATTACATTTTTCATTTTATCAATCAAGTCATTATAAACAAACACGTGTTCTATTTTTTCTTTTTCAACCTTTTTCTTAGGATTTTTTAAAGATTTAACCAGCTTTTCTGTCTCTCTGACACTCAGTTTTTCATCAAATATTTTCGTTGCGATCGAATATTGCTGTTCTTTATTATCAATTGCAAGAAGTGCTCTGGCATGTCCTGTGGATATCATATCGTCTATGATCATCTGCTGTACTTTATCATCGAGCTTTAAAAGCCTCATGGAATTGGTTACTGCAGTTCTGCTTTTCGATACTCTTTCCGCAACCTCGTCCTGTTTCAGGTTGAATTCATCAAGAAGTCTTTTAAATGCCATTGCTTCTTCAATTGGATTCAGGTTTTCCCTCTGGATATTTTCAATCAGGGAAATCTCAACGACTTGTTGAGATGTATATTCTTTTATGATAACAGGAACCTCTTTTAGTCCGGCAAGCTTTGCCGCGCGCCATCTTCTTTCTCCTGCTATAATTTCATAATATCCTTTATTTTTCTGAACAATGAGGGGCTGCAGTATGCCATACTGTCTCACAGAATCTGCAAGCTCCAAAAGCGCATCCTCATCAAATTCCTTTCTGGGCTGGCCTCTGTTTGGTTCTACCTCATTTATATTCAGCATCAACTCTCCCGTGGGATTTTCGTGAGTATTTTCTGAATCCGTTTTCTCTGTCTTAGGATTTTTATTTTTTAATGACTTTTCAACAGATACTTTTGCCTCTGCTTCCGGTTTTACATTTTTATCTGGTATCAGACTGTCCAAACCTTTGCCAAGGCCGTTTCTCTTTATTGGCATTCACTCACTCCTCCTCTCCTTTGTGGATCACTTCATCCGCTAACTGCATATAACTTTCTGCTCCCGCCGATTTAGGATCATACATATTGATTGGCATTCCGTAACTGGGTGCTTCTGCAAGACGAATATTTCTTGGAATAATCGTCTTATAAATATTCTGATTCAGATTGTCCTTCACATTTTCCACTACCTGTAGGGAAAGATTTGTCCTTGCATCATACATTGTAAATACAACACCTTCTATCTGCAATGAAGAATTCAAGCGTTCCTGCACCAATTCAATGGTATGTATCAATTGAGTCAATCCTTCCAGAGCATAGTATTCACACTGAATTGGAACAAGGACAGAATCAGCCGTGGTCATAGCATTGATTGTCAGCATACTTAATGCAGGAGGACAATCTATGATCACAAAATCATAATCATCCTTTATTTTTTCCATTTCATTTTTCAAAATAAATTCTTTATTTTCTACACCAATCATTTCGATTTCTGCTGCGGATAGATCAATATTTGAAGGGAGTACATCAAGATTGTCCAATACATTTTTGCAAATGCATTCCTCTATTCCGGCATTTCCAATAATTAAATCATATACACTTCTTTCGATTTCATCTTTATCAACTCCTAATCCGCTTGTCATATTTCCCTGCGGATCCAGATCAAGTGCCAGAACTTTCTTTCCAAGATCTGCCAGACATGCTGATAAATTAATGGCCGTCGTCGTTTTTCCAACGCCGCCCTTCTGGTTTGCTATTGCAATAACTCTATTCATCTGTAGTACTCCTTTCTTTAATACTGTTTATTATAGCACTATTCAAATATAGAATCTACACCTATTATTTAAAATGTTGATGATATTTTAATTTATTGGTTATTGATTTTAGAAATTTAGAAGTATTTTTCGAGTAAAATAGTATAATTTATAATATGCTATTCTGCTTTATTTAATTCAGAAACTGAACCACTACCGGCTAAAGCCGGTAGGTTCGGTTTGCTG
>ERZ808051.578-NODE-578-length-36963-cov-4.345714_pt1 | contig 36963 bp, 33 predicted proteins | sample MGYA00380199_ERZ808051 | MGnify/ENA primary metagenome ERZ808051 (study PRJEB31490, sample SAMN06133391) | mouse gut metagenome | isolation source: J11 | host: mice | place: China: Chengdu | collected 2015-05 ...
TTCAGGCCGTCCATTGCCGTAGGCAATTTTAAATGACGGCCTGAGTTACAGGGCACGCCTGGTCAAGGTGTGACCTGCAACTAAAACTGTAAAAGAAAGCATGAAAATGGAAAATTACTCTTGAAGAATCAAGGTTTTTTGTGTATGATAAGTATATTGCGCCGGAAGAGGATTTGGCATGTACAGGAATTTCCATAGAGACAAAAGATCTATGCGGAGTATTTTCCGGAGTACAAAAGTTAGGAGGAAACAAAAAATGAATGGAATATTAGCTTCAAGCGGAGCAGGTGGAGCGGCAGGCCTGGGCAGCATTTTTATCATGTATGCGGTTATGATCGGCGTATTTTGGTTCTTTTTGATGCGTCCGCAGAAAAAGGAGCAGAAGCGGATCCAGGGGATGCTTGCCACCATGGAGATTGGAGATACGGTTTTGACGACCAGCGGTTTCTACGGTGTGATCATTGATATTTCGGATGAAGCGGTGATCGTGGAATTCGGAAGCAACAAGAATTGCCGGATCCCCATGCAGAAGTCAGCGATCGCTCAGCTTGAAAAACCGGGAGCGGAATAGAAGAGGGCAAAAAAGACTCCGGATGGCAGAAGCCTCCGGTTTCTTTTTTGTCCTTTTCGTTTTCTGAGTATCGCTTTCAGGGGTCTTCGACTGGGATTTTTTGTGGATTTTTACAGGAAGTGGCACTGCTTTGGACGATATATTTTGCAGTTCAAAGGGTTGAAACAGCCGAAAAAATGCTGTATGATAAACAAATAGTGTTTTTGGGGCCTGACCGTTGGTCTTCAACAGCAGTCAGTATTTTTATAATAATGGAAGGAAGATGGGATATGAAATTAAATATCGGTGTGATCAAGGGCGATGGAATCGGGCCGGAGATCGTGACGGAAGCAATGAAGGTCCTGGATCGGACCGCAGAAGTTTACGGACATGAGATGAATTATACGCAGCTTTTGATGGGCGGGGCATCTATTGATGTACATGGAGTTCCGTTGACAGACGAGACGATCAGACTTGCAAGATCGAGCGATGCCGTATTGATGGGTTCCATCGGAGGGGATGCGAAGACTTCACCCTGGTACAGGTTAGAGCCGTCTAAGAGACCGGAGGCAGGACTTTTGAAGATCCGGAAGGAGCTGAACCTGTTTGCAAATCTTCGGCCAGCGGTTTTGTATGAAGAATTGAAAGGGGCTTGTCCTCTGAAGGAAGAGATCACACGGGGCGGATTTGATATGATGATCATGCGGGAACTGACCGGAGGATTATATTTCGGGGAGCGTTCCACGGAAGAAGTGGACGGTGTCCTGACGGCCCGTGATACCCTTACATATAACGAAAACGAGGTCCGTAGGATCGCGCGGCGGGGGTTCGACATCGCCATGAAGCGGCGGAAAAAGGTGACCAGTGTGGACAAAGCCAATGTGCTGGATTCTTCCCGGCTGTGGAGAAAGGTCGTGGAGGAAGTCGCGGCAGAGTATCCGGAGGTGACGCTGGAGCATATGCTGGTGGATAACTGTGCCATGCAGCTGGTGAAGGACCCGAAGCAGTTTGATGTGATCCTGACGGAGAATATGTTCGGAGATATCCTGTCGGATGAGGCCAGTATGGTGACAGGCTCCATCGGGATGCTGGCTTCCGCCAGCCTGAATGAGAGCAGGTTCGGACTCTATGAACCGAGCGGCGGTTCCGCGCCGGATATCGCGGGGAAGGGGATCGCTAATCCTATAGCCACCATACTTTCGGCAGCCATGATGCTGCGCTTCTCCTTTGACCTAGACAAGGAGGCAGATGCCATTGAGCAGGCGGTTGCGCAGGTGTTGAAGGAAGGCTACCGCACCATCGATATCATGTCAGAGGGAAAGACGCGGATCGGCACCGCCGAGATGGGAGATCGGATCTGCGGATATATCAGATGAAAGGAAGGATATGAAGATGAGAAGTGATACCGTTACAAAGGGGGTACAGCAGGCGCCCCACCGTTCCCTGTTCAACGCGCTTGGATATACGAAGGAAGAACTGGAGAGGCCCCTGGTAGGTGTGGTCAGCTCCTACAACGAGATCGTGCCGGGGCATATGAATCTGGATAAGATCACGGAAGCAGTCAAGATGGGAGTCTCTATGGCAGGCGGGACACCGGTCATGGTTCCGGCGATTGCGGTCTGCGACGGCATCGCCATGGGACATATCGGGATGAAGTATTCCCTGGTGACCAGAGACCTGATTGCGGATTCCACCGAGGCGCTGGCTATGGCCCATCAGTTTGACGCTCTGGTGATGATCCCTAACTGTGATAAAAATGTGCCGGGACTGTTGATGGCAGCGGCCAGGATCAACGTGCCCACCATCTTTGTCAGCGGCGGTCCCATGCTGGCTGGTCATGTGAAGGGGCAGAAGCGGAGTTTGTCCAGCATGTTCGAGGCGGTGGGTTCCTATGCGGCAGGCACCATGACGGAGGAAGAGGTCTGTGAGTTTGAGAACAATGTCTGCCCTACCTGCGGTTCCTGCTCCGGCATGTATACGGCCAACAGCATGAACTGCCTGACTGAGGTGCTGGGTATGGGGCTTCCGGGAAACGGGACCATCCCGGCAGTCTATTCCGAACGGATCCGCCTTGCAAAGCATGCGGGCATGCAGGTGATGGAGCTGGTGAGAAAGAACATCCGCCCGCAGGATATTATGACAGAAGAAGCGGTCCTGAACGCTCTGACCGTGGATATGGCATTGGGATGCTCCACCAACAGTATGCTTCACCTTCCTGCCATTGCTCATGAGATCGGCATGGATTTTGAGATTGATTTTGCAAACGGTATCAGCGCAAAGACGCCGAACCTGTGCCACCTGGCACCGGCAGGCCCCACCTATATGGAAGACCTGAACGAAGCCGGCGGTGTCAGCGCGGTGATGAACGAACTGAATAAAAAGAATCTGCTCCATACAGAGTGTATGACCGTAACCGGAAAGACGCTGGGAGAAAACATTTCCGGATGTGTCAATCGGGATCCGGAGGTCATCCGTCCCATCGACCATCCCTACAGCGAAACAGGCGGACTTGCGGTTCTGAAAGGGAACCTGGCGCCGGACGGCAGCGTGGTCAAGCGTTCTGCGGTGGTGGAAGAGATGCTGGTCCACGAAGGGCCTGCGAGAGTCTTCGAGTGTGAAGAGGATGCGATCGCGGCAATCAAGGGCGGAGAGATCCATGCGGGGGATGTGGTGGTCATTCGCTATGAGGGCCCCAAGGGCGGTCCCGGAATGCGGGAAATGCTCAATCCTACCTCCGCCATTGCCGGTATGGGACTGGGCTCCTCCGTGGCGCTGATCACGGACGGACGTTTCAGCGGAGCCTCCAGAGGCGCTTCCATCGGCCATGTGTCGCCGGAAGCGGCAGTGGGCGGCCCTATTGCTCTGGTGGAAGAGGGGGATCTGATCCGGATCAACATTCCGGAGCTGAAGCTGGAGCTGGATGTGTCCGAGGAAGAGCTGGATGTAAGAAAAGCAAAATGGCAGCCCAAGGAGCCCAATGTGAAGACCGGATATCTTGCAAGATATGCCTCCATGGTGACCTCCGGCAACCGGGGCGCCATCCTGGAGATCCCGAAAACAAACGAATGATTAGGAGGTACCTGCAATGTATTTGACAGGAGCAGACATTGTGATTGAATGCCTGAAGGAGCAGGGCGTGGATACGGTATTCGGGTATCCGGGCGGCGCGATCCTGAATGTATATGACGCGTTATATCAGCATAGTGATGAAATAGAGCATATCCTGACCTCCCACGAGCAGGGGGCGGCTCATGCCGCGGACGGATATGCCCGTGCCACCGGCAGGGTCGGGGTCTGCTTTGCCACCAGCGGCCCGGGGGCAACCAACCTGGTAACCGGGATTGCCACCGCGTATATGGATTCGATCCCCATTGTGGCGATCACCTGCAACGTAGGCGTATCCCTGCTTGGAAAGGACAGCTTCCAGGAGGTGGATATTACCGGGATCACGATGCCTATTACAAAGCACAATTATATCGTAAAGGATGTGGACACCCTGGCGGACACCATCCGGAAGGCATTTCAGATTGCGCGGTCCGGCAGGCCGGGTCCGGTACTCATTGATATTCCAAAGGATGTGACGGCCAACAAGGCAGAGTATACCAGGGAGGAGATCCAGCCCTTTGCTCCGGATGGAGGACAGATATCCGAGGAGGAGATCGACCGGGCAGTGGCTATGATCGAAGAAGCAAAGCAGCCATTTGTATTTGTAGGCGGCGGCGCCGTGCTCTCCGGAGCCAGCGAGGAGCTGAGGGAGTTTGTGGAGAAGGTGGATGCGCCGGTGACCGATTCCCTGATGGGGAAAGGCGCGTTTCCGGGTACCGATGAGCGTTACACCGGGATGCTGGGTATGCACGGGACAAAGACCTCCAACTTCGGAGTCAGCGAGTGCGACCTTCTGATCGTATTAGGCGCCCGCTTCAGCGACCGTGTCACGGGTAATACGCAAACCTTCGCAAAGAACGCAAAGATCCTGCAGTTTGATGTGGATCCCGCGGAAATGAATAAAAATGTGCTCATCACTGCCGGAGTGACGGGCGATATCAGGGAAGCACTGAAACGGGTGAACAAAAAGCTCTCCCGGTTGTCCCATCCGGAATGGATGGAACGGATTCAGGAATATAAACAGCAATACCCGATGAAATATCATCCGGATACGCTGACCGGTCCCTTTGTGATTGAGGAGATCTACCGGCAGACAAAAGGGGATGCCGTGATCGTGACTGAGGTGGGACAGCACCAGATGTGGGCGGCACAGTATTATCGGTATTCCAGGCCTAGGACATTTTTGACCTCCGGAGGCCTGGGGACTATGGGCTACGGCCTGGGGGCGTCTCTGGGAGCCAAGATGGGCTGCCCGGAAAAGACCGTGGTCAATATTGCCGGGGACGGCTGTTTTCGGATGAATATGAATGAGATCGCCACTGCGGCCCGGTATCAGATCCCGGTCATTGAGGTGGTAATCAACAACCATGTGCTGGGCATGGTGCGCCAGTGGCAGAACCTGTTCTACGGACAGCGGTATTCCGCCACGGTATTGAACGACGGGGTGGATTTTGCCAAGCTGGCCGAGGCCATGGGGGCAGTCGGGATCCGCGTCACTACCCGGGAGGAGTTTCAGGAGGCATTTGCAAAGGCGCTGCAGTCAGACGGGCCTGTATTGATTGACTGTCAGATCGACTGCGACGATAAAGTATGGCCGATGGTTGCGCCCGGCGCGGCGATCAGCGAAGCATTTGATGAAGAGGATCTGTAACGGTCAAGAACAGGATTACGTATGGACTGCGTGATCCTTACTAAAAGGAGGAATGAAACATGAGCAGAGTATATAACTTTTCGGCGGGGCCGGCGGTACTGCCGGAGGAAGTGCTTCAGGAAGCAGCAGACGAGATGCTGGATTACAGAGGAACCGGCATGTCCGTGATGGAGATGAGCCACCGTTCCAAGGCCTATGAGGAGATCATCACAGGCGCGGAGGCGGATCTGCGGGAACTGATGGGGATTCCGGACAATTATAAGGTGCTGTTTTTGCAGGGTGGCGCTTCCCAGCAGTTTGCCATGATCCCGATGAACCTGATGAAGAACAGAACGGCGGATTATATCATCACCGGACAGTGGGCGAAAAAGGCGGCTCAGGAGGCAGAAAAGTACGGAAAGGTCAACCGGATCGCTTCCTCGGAGGATCAGACTTATTCTTACATCCCGGACTGCTCCGACCTTCCGGTTTCCGAGGACGCGGATTATGTTTATATCTGTGAAAATAATACGATCTACGGAACCAAGTATCATGAGCTTCCCAATACGAAGGGGAAGCTTCTGGTAGCGGATGTTTCCTCCTGCTTCTTATCCGAACCCATCGACGTGACGAAATACGGGATCGTGTACGGCGGGGTTCAGAAAAATATCGGCCCGGCCGGTGTCGTAATCGTGATCATCCGGGAAGATCTGATCACAGAGGATGTCCTGCCGGGAACTCCCACGATGCTGACCTACAAGACACATGCGGACGCGAAATCCTTATATAATACACCGCCGGCTTACGGAATCTATATCTGCGGCAAGGTGTTCCAGTGGCTGAAAAAGATGGGCGGTCTGGAAGTGATGAAGGAGCGCAATGAAAAGAAAGCGAAGCTGTTGTATGATTTCCTGGATCAGAGCAGGCTGTTCAAGGGGACAGTCGTACCGAAGGACCGTTCTCTCATGAATGTGCCGTTTGTTACAGGAGACGCGGACCTGGATGCCAGATTTGTCAAAGAAGCAAAGGCAGCAGGCCTGGAAAATCTCAAAGGCCACAGAAGCGTCGGCGGCATGCGCGCGAGCATTTACAACGCCATGCCCTATGAAGGCGTGGAAGCGCTGGTTGCATTTATGAAGAAGTTTGAAGAGGAGAATCTGTAAGATGTATAAATATCATTGCCTGAATCCAATCGCGCCGGTTGGAATTGAAAGATTTGACGAGAATTATGTCAGGGTAGAAATCCCAGACGAGGCAGATGCGATCCTTGTCCGCAGCGCCGCTATGCATGAGATGGAATTTGGAAAGGACTTGAAGGCGGTTGCCCGTGCCGGGGCCGGAGTGAACAACATTCCTCTGGAAAAATGTGCGGAAAAGGGAATTGTGGTATTCAATACGCCGGGCGCCAATGCCAATGGTGTCAAGGAGCTGGTGCTGGCCGGGATGCTGCTTGCGGCCCGTGATATCATCGGAGGCATCAACTGGGTGCAGGAGCATGAAGAGGACGGCGACCTGGCGAAGGAGGCCGAAAAAGCGAAAAAGGCCTTTGCCGGAAGAGAGCTTGACGGCAAGAAGCTGGGAGTCATCGGCCTGGGGGCTATCGGCGTGAGGGTTGCCAACGCGGCCATCCATCTGGGTATGGATGTGTACGGATATGACCCATATGTATCGGTAGATGCCGCATGGCAGCTTTCCCGAAATATCCATCACGCAAAGACGGTGGATGAGCTTTACAAGGAATGTGATTATCTCACCATCCACGTGCCGGCGCTGGACAGCACGAAGGGCATGATCAACCGGGAGGCCATCAGTCTGATGAAGAAGGGTGTCATCATCCTGAACTTTGCCCGAGATATCCTGGTAGACAGCGAAGCTATCGTGGATGCGCTCATTTCCGGTACGGTGAAACGGTACGTGACGGATTTCCCGACCCCGGAGATCGCAGGCGTGAAAGGCGCGATCGTGATTCCGCATCTGGGCGCATCCACGGAGGAATCTGAGGACAACTGCGCGAAAATGGCAGTGAAGGAGCTGCGGGATTATCTCGAAAACGGAAACATCACCCACTCCGTAAATTATCCGGACTGCAATATGGGAGCCAAGGAAGAGGGCAGCCGGGTCACGATCCTGCATCATAATATCCCAAATATGTTGGGACAGTTTACGTCTCTTCTTGCAAAAGAGAATATGAATATCACGCTGATGACAAACAAGAGCAAGAAAGCCTACGCATACACGATGATTGATGTGGACGCGGCGATTTCCGATGAAGTTGTGAAGCGGCTGGGAGAGATCAAAGGGGTGCTGAAGGTCCGGGTTATCGTCTGAGCTTCGATTTTTTACAGGCTGCGGATTCATTGCGGCCTGTAATTTTTGGTTACAGTTCACGGCCGGTTAGGCCGTGAACTGTAACAATTTTTGTGCGTTATCATTTTCTCTTGTGTTCCATATATTGACAAAAATTGTATTAGTGTATACAATGATACGTGTTACTGTTTACACCCTGATAGGAGGAAATGATGGAGGGACATCAGGAGAATTCATTGAGAGGTCACGTGTTTCAGAGCATTCGGGACAATATTCTCAATGGTACATATAAAGAGCATGAGGAGCTCCGGGAGGTTGCTCTTGGAAATGAGCTTGGCGTCAGCAGGACGCCTGTGCGTGAAGCGCTGCGCCAGCTGGAGCTGGAAGGGCTGGTTACGATCATCCCGAATAAGGGCGCCTTTGTGACCGGGATCACGCAAAAAGACATTCAGGATATCTATGAGATGCGCTTCATGCTGGAAGGGCTCTGTGCGAGATGGGCGACAGAGCATATTACGGAGGCGCAGCTGGAAGAGCTGGAGGAGATCATCTTTCTCTCGGAATTTCATTCCAGGCGGTACGGCAGCAGTGGGGATCAGGTGACGGAGCTGGACGGCAGATTTCACAGGGTACTGTATGAAGCCTCCCAGAGCCGTATGTTAAGCCATGTGCTGACGGATTTTCACAGGTATTCCCTGATGGCGAGGCGTTCCTCCATGGTCTCGGAGGAGCGTGCCAGGAAGTCGATCCGGGAGCATAAGCAGATCCTTCGGGCTATCCGGGACAACGATTCCAATCTGGCGGAACAGCTCGCCAATGAGCATGTGCTCCATGTGATGCAGAACCTGCGGAGACAGGGGACGGAAGAATAAACGGAACGAATCAGCACAAATACGAATAAACGAGGAGGAGTTATCCAATGGAAAAAATTAAAATGACAACGCCGATCGTGGAAATGGACGGGGATGAGATGACCCGGATCCTCTGGAAGATGATCAAGGAGCATCTACTGGAACCGTTCATCGAGCTGAATACGGAATACTATGACCTTGGGCTGGAACACCGCAACGCGACAGACGATCAGGTAACCGTAGATTCCGCAAATGCCACGAAAAAATACAAGGTTGCCGTAAAATGCGCCACCATCACGCCTAATGCGGCGCGTATGGAGGAGTATGACTTGAAGGAAATGTGGAAGAGCCCCAACGGTACGATCCGTGCCATTCTGGACGGAACGGTATTCCGTGCCCCCATCGTGGTAAAGGGGATTGAGCCTTGCGTCAAGAACTGGAAGAAGCCTATCACCATCGCAAGGCATGCTTACGGAGACGTATACAAAAACACAGAAATGAAGATTCCGGGAGCCGGTAAGGTGGAACTGGTCTACACCGCCCAGGACGGAACGGAGCACCGCGAACTGGTGCACGAATACACAGGTCCCGGCGTAGCACAGGGAATGCACAACCTGAACCAGTCCATTGCCAGTTTCGCCAGAAGCTGCTTCAACTACGCTCTGGACATCAAACAAGATCTCTGGTTCGCGACCAAAGACACGATCTCCAAAAAATACGACCACACCTTTAAAGATATTTTCCAGGAGATCTACGACGCGGAATACGCAGACAAATTCAAAGAGGCAGGAATCGTCTACTTCTACACCTTGATCGACGATGCCGTAGCCCGCGTGATGAAGTCCGAAGGCGGCTACATCTGGGCCTGCAAGAACTACGACGGAGACGTCATGAGCGACATGATCTCCTCCGCCTTCGGTTCCCTGGCCATGATGACCTCCGTCCTCGTATCCCCCGACGGCTACTACGAATATGAGGCCGCCCACGGCACCGTCCAGCGTCATTATTATAAACACTTAAAAGGAGAAGAAACCTCCACCAATTCCGTAGCCACCATCTTCGCCTGGACCGGCGCTCTCCGCAAACGCGGCGAGCTTGACAGCAATCAGGCACTGATGGACTTCGCCGGCAAACTCGAAAAAGCTACCATCGACACCATAGAGTCCGGCGAAATGACCAAAGACCTGGCATTGATCACTACCATAGAGAACCCAACCGTACTCAACAGCGAGGACTTCATCAAAGCCATAGCAAGCAGGCTGTAATAAAAAAGCCCATAACAAATATTTTGTGTGATAGGGGATGCCATAACGGCATCCCCGTTGTTATAATTATAATCTATTCCGCCACCTCCGTATTTCTGCCAATTTCTACTTTTTTTCATTGTATTTTTCCAACATTTAGTTTATACTAAAATAGGCATAAATTTTGGTTTATTTTTTAAATATTTTTTTATATGGAGGGCTAAAATATGAGCTACAATGCAACTGGGAACCCAGCAAGCAGAAGAATTGCCTCGATGCTTGATGAGGGAAGCTTTGTTGAGATCGGCGGCGCGGTGACAGCCAGAAATACCGATTTCAATCTGCAGGCAAAAGAGACTCCATCCGACGGTGTCATCACCGGTTATGGAGTGATCGATGGTAATCTGGTGTATGTATACAGCCAGGACGCGACCGTTTTGAAAGGCGCGGTAGGCGAGATGCATGCAAGAAAGATTGCCAATATTTATGATATGGCAATGAAGATGGGGGCGCCGGTGATCGGTCTGGTAGACTGTGCGGGGCTGCGTCTTCAGGAAGCTACCGACGCGCTGGAGGCATTTGGAAGTCTGTATTTTAAGCAGTCCATGGCATCTGGTGTGATCCCGCAGATCACGGCGATCTTCGGTATGTGCGGCGGCGGGCTTGCGGTTGTTCCCGGACTGACGGATTTCACATTTATGGAAAGCAAGGACGGCAGACTGTTTGTGAATTCCCCGAATGCCCTGGAGGGAAATGAGATCTCCAAATGCGATACGTCCAGTGCCGAATATCAGAGCCAGACCTCCGGCCTGGTGGACGGAATCGGAACAGAAGAAGAGATTTTGGGCCAGATCCGTACTCTGATCAGTATGATTCCGGCCAATAATGAAGATGATAATTCCTATGAGGAATGTATGGATGACCTGAACCGTGTCTGCGCAGATATTGCCAATGCATCCGAGGATACTGGCATCGCGCTTGCGCAGATTTCGGACAGCCAGGTGTTCTTCGAGGTGAAGAAGGAATATGCAAAAGAGATGGCCGCAGGCTTCATCCGTCTTAATGGCATGACCGTCGGCGCGCTTGCCAACCGTTCCAAAATCTACGATGCGGACGGAAACGCGGAGAGCTTTGACACGGTGCTGACTGTAGACGGCTGTAAGAAAGCGGCGGATTTCCTGAATTTCTGCGACGCGTTTTCCATTCCGGTATTGACATTGACCAATGTGACCGGTTATGAAGCGACAAAAGCAGCGGAAAAGGATATGGCAAAGAGCGTTGCGAAGCTGACCTACGCATTTGCCAACGCGACGGTGCCGAAGGTGAATGTGATTGTGGGCAAGGCTTACGGCAGCGCTTACGTGGCGATGAACAGCAAGTCCATCGGAGCGGATCTGGTCTACGCATGGCCGGATACACAGATCGGCATGATGGATTCCGCGCTTGCGGCGAAGATCATGTACGCGGATGCGGATGCCGAAGTGCTCAAAGAAAAGGCGGCGGCTTACAAAGAGCTCCAGTCCAGCCCCATGTCTGCGGCAAGGCGGGGATATGTGGATGCGATCATTGAACCTGCAGACACCAGAAAATATGTGATCGGCGCATTTGAGATGCTGTTCACAAAAAGAGAGGATCGTCCCGACAAAAAGCACGGTACGGTTTAGTGAGGTGAGGCGAAGTGAAGAAAAAATTAAGTATAGCAGGACTTGTCCTTATCCTGATCTTCTGCCTGGCAGGATGCGGAAGCAAGTCAGCGGAAAAAGAGTATGATCAGGAAAGGCTGCAGCAGTATGCCCAGGGGATCATCGATAATTTCAGCAAGATGTCAGAAGAGGAGTTTGAACAGTATCAGTCCATGCCTGATTACAACCTGGATTATACACTGATGATGACAGGATTTCCGATCTCGGGAGAAAACTTCCGGACTATGATTGATGCCTGGAAGTCCGGCAGGGAGGACTGCGGTGAATTTCTGGAAATCGGTGATTTCACGATGGAGGTCACCAACACAGGCGCAGTGCTTTCGGCTCCCCTGAAAGGGGAAGAAAGAGATGCCGATCTGCAGTTTGCCTTTGACGAGGGCGGGCAGATGGAGAGCATCACAGTCAACGCGCACTATTCGACAACCGAGATCCTGAAAAAAGCCGGGCTGAATACGGTTCTGGGAATGGGAACCGTATTCGTGGTTTTGATTTTCATTTCATTTATTATTTCACTGTTTGAGAAGATTCCGGCATTGGAAGAGAAGTTCCGTAAAAAAGAGACTGCTCCGGCAGCGCCTGCACCGGCCCCGGCAGCAGCGGCAGAGCCGGCAGCGGAGGTACAGGCCGATGACAGTGAACTGATCGCCGTGATTGCGGCAGCGATCGCAGCGGCGGAGGGAACGACCACCGACGGATTCGTGGTACGTTCGATTAAGAGAAGAAAATCCAATAAATGGAATGCATCCGTAAGGTGAAATAAGGAGGAAAATAAAAATGAAAAATTATACGATCACAGTAAATGGAAATGTCTATGATGTAACGGTAGAAGAGAACGGCGCAGGCGCGGCTCCGGCAGCAAGACCTGCGGCAGCGGCGGCTCCGGCACAAGCTCCGAAAGCGGCTCCCGCAGCGCCCAAGGCAGCGGCAGGCGCAGGCAGCATCCAGGTGAAAGCCGGTGCGGCAGGCAAGGTATTCAAGATCGAGGCCAGCGTCGGACAGAGCGTACAGGCCGGTGACACGGTTGTCATTATCGAAGCCATGAAAATGGAGATCCCGGTTGTTGCCCCGGAGGCAGGAACAGTTGCTAGTATTGATGTAGCAGTCGGCGATGCCGTAGAAGCAGGAGCAGTATTGGCTACATTAAACTAGTGTAAATACGGAGGTTTAACAAATGGAATATATTTCAAATACGTTGGGACACCTCATCGAGCAGACTGCGTTCATGAACCTGACCTGGGGAAATGTGATCATGATCGCGGTTGCCTGCGTGTTCCTATATTTAGCAATCAGGCATGAATTTGAGCCGCTGCTCCTTGTTCCGATTGCCTTCGGTATGCTGCTTGTCAATATCTATCCGGATATCATGCTTCATGCCGAGGACTCCTCAAACGGAGTGGGCGGACTCCTCTATTACTTTTATGTGTTGGATGAATGGGCCATCCTGCCGTCCCTGATCTTCATGGGCGTCGGCGCGATGACCGATTTCGGACCGCTGATCGCCAATCCGAAAAGCTTCCTTTTAGGAGCGGCAGCACAGTTCGGTATTTTCGCGGCTTATCTGGGCGCCATGGCAATGGGATTCTCGGATAAGGCAGCGGCAGCGATCTCCATCATCGGCGGGGCGGACGGGCCGACCTCCATCTTCCTGGCAGGAAAGCTGCAGCAGACCGCGATCATGGGGCCCATCGCCGTGGCGGCATATTCTTATATGTCCCTGGTGCCGATCATCCAGCCGCCGATCATGAAGCTTTTGACCACGGAAGAAGAGCGGAAGATCAAGATGGAGCAGCTTCGTCCGGTCAGCAAGCTGGAGCGGATTCTGTTCCCCATCGTCGTAACCATCGTTGTCTGTGTGATCCTGCCTACAACAGCTCCCCTGGTTGGTATGCTCATGCTGGGTAACCTGTTCCGGGAGTGCGGCGTAGTAAGACAGCTTACAGAGACGGCTTCCAATGCGCTGATGTATATCGTAGTCATCCTGCTGGGAACATCTGTAGGCGCGACTACAAGCGCGGAGGCATTTTTGAACTGGAGTACGATTAAGATCGTAGTCCTCGGACTGGTGGCGTTTGCGTTCGGAACGGCAGCCGGAGTCCTGTTCGGAAAGCTGATGTGCAAGGTGACCGGAGGCAAGGTAAATCCGCTGATCGGTTCCGCCGGCGTATCCGCGGTTCCGATGGCAGCCAGAGTTTCCCAGAAGGTGGGTGCGGAGGCAGATCCGACCAACTTCCTTCTGATGCATGCAATGGGACCGAATGTGGCCGGGGTAATCGGTACTGCGGTGGCAGCCGGAACCTTTATGGCGATATTTGGTGTAAAATAAAATGGAGGACAAATTGAATGGCAGAAATAGCAAAAAAACCGGTAAAAATCACAGAGACTATTCTGCGTGACGCGCATCAGTCCCTGATCGCTACAAGAATGACGACAGAGCAGATGCTGCCGATCGTGGAGAAGATGGACAAGGTCGGATACCATGCAGTAGAATGCTGGGGAGGCGCAACCTTTGACGCATCCTTGCGTTTCCTGAAGGAAGATCCGTGGGAGCGGCTCCGGAAGTTCCGCGACGGATTTAAGAATACAAAGCTGCAGATGCTCTTCCGCGGGCAGAACATCCTGGGATACCGCCCCTATGCGGACGACGTGGTAGAGTATTTCGTACAGAAATCCGCGTCAAACGGCATCGACATCATCCGGATCTTTGACTGTATGAACGATATCCGCAACCTGCAGACAGCCGTAACGGCAGCCAACAAGGAAAAGGCGCATGCGCAGGTTGCCATGTCCTACACACTGGGCGACGCGTATACGCTGGAATACTGGATGGATCTGGCAAAGAGAATCCAGGATATGGGTGCAAACTCCATCTGTGTCAAGGATATGGCGGGCCTTCTCTGCCCGTATCAGGCAACGGAGCTTGTAACCGCTCTGAAGGAAGCGGTGGAGATTCCCATCGAGATGCATACTCACTATACTTCCGGTGTAGGTTCCATGACCTACCTGAAATCCATCGAGGCAGGGGCGGACATCATCGATACCGCAATGTCGCCCTTCGCGCTGGGAACCTCCCAGCCGGCCACAGAGGTTATGGTGGAGACCTTCAAGGGGACGCCTTACGATACAGGGCTGGATCAGAACCTTCTGGCTGAGATCGCGGACTATTTCCGTCCGATCCGGGATGAAGCTCTCGCAAGCGGCCTGCTGAACCCGAAGAACATGGGTGTCAATATCAAGACACTGCTGTATCAGGTACCGGGCGGTATGCTCTCCAACCTGACAAGCCAGCTGAAAGAACAGGGTGCGGAAGACAAGTTCTACGACGTGCTGGAAGAAGTGCCGCGTGTAAGGGCAGACCTTGGGGAGCCGCCGTTGGTTACTCCTTCTTCCCAGATCGTGGGAACTCAGGCCGTATTCAACGTACTGATGGGCGAGCGCTATAAGATGGCCACCAAGGAGACCAAGGACGTGCTGACCGGTAAATACGGCGCAACCGTAAAACCGTTCAATGCGGAGATCCAGAAGAAGGTTGTGGGAGAGGACGCCGAGATCATCACCTGCCGTCCGGCAGACCTGATCCCGGACGAGCTGGATACCCTCCGCAAGGAATGCGCGCAGTGGATTCAGCAGGACGAGGACGTGCTCAGCTACGCGCTTTTCCCACAGGTGGCAGTGGATTTCTTTAAGTACAGGGAAGCTCAGCAGACGAAGGTGGATGCAAAGGTAGCGGACACGGAGAACGGGGCTTATCCGGTATAAAGACAGGTGATCCATTACAAATAGTGAAAAAAGCCGGGGCCGGTTTCCTCCACACGAAAAGCGGCTTCGGCTTTTTATTAGAGAAATAAAGGAGCAGGAAAATGACAGTTCGGGAAAGAATTGAGAAACTTCAGGAACTGATGAAGAAGCAGGACATACAGATCTATATCGTTCCCACGGCGGATTATCATCAGAGTGAATACGTCGGGGAGCATTTTAAGGCAAGGAAATATCTGACAGGCTTTACCGGGTCCGCAGGAACGGCAGTGGTTCTTCAGGATCAGGCATATCTGTGGACGGACGGAAGATATTTTATCCAGGCGGCGCGGGAGCTTCAGGGAAGCGGGATTATCCTGCAGAGGATGGGGGAGCCGGATGTGCCGACCATGGAGACGTTTTTAAAGCAGGAGCTGCCGGAATCCGGAGTGATCGGATTTGACGGCCGCACAGTAGGCGTCGCGAAGGGACAGGAATATGCGAAGATCGCGGCAGACAAGGGCGGCAGTGTCCGGCATGATCTGGATCTGATTGATGAGATCTGGGAGGAACGCCCGGCGCTTTCTGAAAAACCGGCCTTTCTGCTGGACATCCGATATGCCGGGGAATCGGTAGAGCATAAGCTGGTGCGGGTGCGGGAGGCCATGGAAGAACAGAAGGCAGATGTGCTGGTGATCACCAGCCTGGACGATATCGGATGGCTCTTGAATATCCGTGGAAATGATGTGGAGTATTTTCCGCTGCTTCTTTCCTATGCGGTAGTCGGAAAGGACGGGGTAGAGCTGTATGCGGATGAGCGGAAGTTTTCCGATGAAATGAAAGCACATTTTCGGGAAAACCATGTGACCTTGTATCCGTATGACGGGATTTACGGCCGTATGAAAGCATTTACCAAGGAACAGAAGGTGATGCTGGATCCGGAGCAGATGAATTATGCCCTGTTCAGCAATATTTCCGGGGAGGTCAAAAAGATCCAGGCGGAGAATCCAATCGTGCTGATGAAGGCAGTCAAGAATCAGACGGAAGCGGAGAATATCAGAAATGCCCACATCAAAGACGGGATTGCCCATACGAAGTTCATGTATTGGCTGAAAAATAATATCGGGAAAGAACACATCACGGAGATGACGGCTTCCGCAAAGCTGGAGGAATTTCGAGGGATGCAGGAGCATTATATGGGACCCAGCTTCGGGCCGATCAGCGCGTATAAGGAGCATGCGGCATGCGCCCATTATTCCTCCACGCCGGAAACGGATGTGGAATTGAAGACCGAGGGACTTTTTCTGACGGATACCGGCGGACACTACTGGGAAGGCTCCACGGATATTACCAGAACGGTGGCGCTGGGAGAGATCACCGAGGAAATGCGGCGGCATTTTACCACGGTAGTCTGCGGTATGCTGCATCTGGCGGATGCCAGGTTCTTGTATGGCTGCTCGGGATTGACCCTGGACTATGCGGCGAGAGAGCCGTTTTGGAGACAGGGGCTGAATTATAATCACGGGACCGGCCATGGGGTTGGATACCTGGGGAATATCCATGAGCCGCCCGTGAATTTCCACTGGAAACGGGTGCCCGGAAAATCCAAATATCCGGCATTGGAGGTCCGTATGGTGATCACGGATGAACCAGGGATTTATATAGAAGGTTCTCATGGGATCCGTATTGAGAATGAGCTGATGGTGGCCGAAGGGGAGAAGAATGAGTACGGACAGTTTCTGCATTTTGAGATCCTGACCTATGTGCCCATTGATTTGGACGCCATAGCTTTGGAGTTGATGACAGAGCAGGAGAAGAAGCTGCTCAATGACTACCATCAGAAGGTATACGAGAAGATCGGGCCGCATCTGGAGGAAGAGGAGAGAAACTGGCTGAAAGAATATACAAAGGCAGTCTGATGTGAATATCATGAGTAAAGTTTTGGTGACAGGCGGCGGGGCTGCCGGAATGATGGCGGCACTGACTGCCGCCGGGAACGGACATGAAGTCCATGTATATGAAAAGAATGAGAAGCTTGGCAAGAAGCTGTTTATCACAGGCAAGGGGCGGTGCAATCTGACCAATGCCTGCGACCTGGATACGCTGTTTGCTTCTGTGGTCAGCAATCCCAAGTTTTTATACAGCGCGTTTTATGGATTTACCAATGAGCAGGCCATCGAGTTTTTCGAGAGCATTGGACTGCGCACGAAAACAGAGCGGGGGAATCGCGTATTTCCTTTGTCAGACCATTCTTCCGATGTGATCCGCGTGCTGGAAAAGGAGATGGAGAGGCGGAACGTGCGGGTGCATCTGCACAGTGAAGTGAAGGAGGTGCTGACAGACGGCGCCGCATTTTCGGGACTCCTCTTTCAGAATGGAAAAAAAGAGACAGGGGATGCCTGCATCATTGCAACCGGAGGGCTTTCCTATCCGTCTACCGGAAGCACGGGGGACGGGTACCGGTTTGCGGAAAGCTCAGGCCATAAAGTGACGGAGCTTGCGCCGTCCTTGGTGCCTATGGAGGTAAAGGAATGGTACGCAAAAGAGCTCCAGGGACTTTCCCTGCGCAATGTCACAGCGGCAGTTTACGACGGGAAAAAGAAGCTGTATGAGGAATTCGGGGAAATGCTGTTCACTCATTATGGGGTCAGCGGCCCGGTGATCTTAAGCGCCAGCAGTGTGGTGGGAAGAAAGCTTGGGGCAGGGAAGGCGCTTGGAGAAATGCTGGAGGAAAAGACGGCATCCAGGAGGCCTGTAAAAAAAGAACTAATCTTGAAAATTGACTTAAAGCCCGCATTGACGGCAGAGCAGTTGGACCAGCGGGTATTGCGGGATTTTGAGGAACAGAAGAATAAGCAGTTTAAAAACGCGGTAGACAAGCTGTTTCCCGCAAAGCTGAAGCCGGTCATGATCGAGCTTGGCAGCATCCCACCTGAGAAAAAAGTCCATGAGATCTCCAAAGAGGAGCGGCGTCGATTTGTGGAACTGATCAAGAATTTTCGGATGACTTTGACCGGGCTTCGGGGATTTTCGGAGGCCATTATCACCCGAGGCGGAGTCAGTGTGAAGGATGTGGACCCCGGCACCATGGAATCCCGGTATGTAAAACATCTCTATTTTGCCGGGGAAGTATTGGACCTGGACGCGCTGACCGGAGGCTTCAATCTGCAGATCGCCTGGTCCACAGGATACGCGGCGGGGAATGCTATTTTTAGTGAATAGGAGGAAGCAAGGATGGGATATAATGTAGCCATTGACGGCCCGGCAGGTGCGGGCAAGAGCACCATCGCAAAGCTGGTGGCGAAGGAGAAGGGATATATCTATGTGGATACCGGAGCCATGTACCGTGCGCTGGCGGTTCACTTTCTGGAAAAGGGGATCGCCGCGGAGGATACGGCAGGGATCATTGCGGCAGCCCGGGAAGCGGAGGTCAGCATCCGCTATGAGGAAGGGGTACAGCAGGTCTATCTGAACGGAGAAAATATTTCTTCCAGACTGCGGACCGAGGAAGTGGGCAACATGGCATCCATGACCTCACTTGTTCCGGAGGTGCGGGAGCGGCTTCTGGAGCTGCAGCGTTCTCTGGCAAGAGAAAGAGACGTGATCATGGATGGCAGGGATATCGGAACGAACATCCTGCCGGATGCGGATGTGAAGGTTTACCTGACCGCCAGCGTGGAAACCCGGGCGAAGCGCAGATTCGATGAATTGACCGAAAAAGGGCTGACCTGCGATTACGAGGAGATCGCAAAGGATATCCGGGAACGGGATGAGCGGGACATGAACCGGGAGACCGCGCCGCTGCGTCAGGCGGAGGATGCCGTTCTGGTGGACAGTTCGGATATGACTATCCCGGAGGTGGTAGAGACGATTGTCAGATTATGCAGGTGAATTTCGCTGCGCCGGTTCATATAGTAACCGCATAGTCGGAAAAAATTTAGATATAAGGAACCGATATTCATGAAAGTCAAATTAGCAAAAACCGCCGGCTTCTGCTTCGGCGTGAGGCGTGCCGTTGATACGGTATACCGGGAGCTGGAGCACTGCGGCGGCGAACGGATCTATACCTTCGGCCCTATCATCCACAATGAGGAAGTGATCAAGGATATCCAGGCGCGGGGGGCTGCAGTCCTTCGGACAGAGGAAGAGCTGGATGCCCTCGCCGGGGGCACGGTCATCATCCGCTCCCATGGAGTAGAAAAACGGATTTACGACAAGCTGGAGGCTAAAAACATTTCCATCGTAGACGCAACCTGCCCCTATGTGAAAAAGATCCACAACATCGTCCGGGAGGAAAGTGAAAAGGAAAATTTTGTGATCATCATCGGTGATCCGAATCATCCGGAGGTGAAGGGGATAAGAGGATGGGCCGGGGAGAACGCGGTGATCATCCAAAATGCGGAAGAGATAGAAGAAAATTCCAAAATAATCGAGTATTTCTTCTCAAAACAGGGAAATAATTCCAAAAATCATGAAAAAAAAGCCTGTGTCGTGGCCCAAACGACATTTAATTACAATAAATTTCAAGATTTAGTTGAAATTATTTCCGAAAAGAGTTATGATATAATTGTTTTAAATACAATCTGCAATGCAACAAAGGAACGTCAGATGGAGGCCCTGCGTATTGCGGAAGAGGTGGATGCAATGATTGTGATTGGAGACAAGCACAGTTCTAACACCCAGAAGTTATTTGAAATATGTGCGAAAGCATGTAAGGATACGTACTACATACAGACACTTGACGATTTGAATTTGAATCAATTAGGGTCAGTGGAAACAGTAGGTATTACAGCGGGGGCGTCCACGCCCAACAAAATAATTGAGGAGGTTCAAGTAATGTCAGAATTATCATTTGAACAGATGTTAGACGAGTCATTCAAGACAATTCACAATGGAGAAGTTGTAGAAGGGACAGTAATCGATGTAAAACCCGATGAGATCATTCTTAACATTGGATATAAAGCAGACGGTATTATTACAAAGAATGAATATTCCAATGATTCTTCTCTTGACCTGACAACGGTGGTTTCCGTAGGGGACGCCATGACAGTGAAGGTGCTGAAGGTGAATGACGGAGAAGGACAGGTGTTGCTGACTTATAAGAGACTGGCGGCTGAAAAGAGTAATGAAAGGCTGAAGGAAGCCTTTGAGAATAAAGAGGTGCTGAAGGCAACGGTGACTCAGATCCTTGGCGGCGGATTATGCGCGGAGGTAGAGGGCGTGCGTGTCTTCATTCCTGCAAGCCTGGTTTCAGATTCTTATGAGAAAGACCTGAGCAAATACGACGGAAAAGAGATTGAGTTCGTGATCAGTGAATTCAATCCGAGAAGAAACCGTGTCATCGGTGACAGAAGGCAGCTTCTGGTTGCGGAGCGTGCAGAGAAGCAGAGAGAGCTGTTCGCGCGTCTGCAGGTTGGAGATACGATCGAGGGTGTAGTGAAGAATGTAACGGACTTCGGTGCGTTTGTGGACCTGGGCGGCGTTGACGGCCTGCTCCATATTTCCGAGATGTCCTGGGGAAGAGTCGAGAATCCGAAGAAGGTCTTCAAGGTCGGCGACAACCTGAAGGTTCTTGTTAAGGATATCAACGATACAAAGGTGGCACTCAGCCTGAAGTTCCCGGAGACCAATCCGTGGGCACATGCTTCCGAGGATTTTGCGGTTGGTTCCGTGATCACCGGAAGAGTGGCGCGTATGACAGATTTTGGCGCCTTCGTAGAGCTTGCGCCCGGAGTAGACGCACTGCTTCATGTATCTCAGATTTCCAGAGCGCATGTGGATAAGCCGTCGGATGTTCTTTCTATCGGACAGGAGATTCAGGCGAAGATCGTGGATCTCAACGAGGCGGAGAAGAAGATCAGCCTGAGTATGAAGGCCATTGAGATGTCTGAAATGGCAGACGCGGAATAAGGACTACGGCACGATTCAGTGAATGATTGGAAAAACAAAACTGAGCGGAGACAAAAAGCGTTTCCGCTCTTTTTATGTTAAAAGAGCGACAAGATGTTCGCGGAAAGATACAATAAAATCACGAAATTTACTGGATTTTGTATACAAAGTACTGTAGAATAATATCATGTGAAAAAGAGCTGCTATTCTCAGGCTCATAAGAATTAGAATAGCAGCGGATCAAAGAAAGGAAGGGTAAAAGAATGGGACTTTTAACTTTTAAAGGTGGGATCCATCCCAATGACGGCAAGAGCCTGGCAAAAGACCAGCCGATTACGGAAGTGCTGCCGCAGGGTGATCTGGTATATCCACTTTCCCAGCACATCGGCGCTCCGGCCATCGCAGCTGTGAAAAAGGGCGACCATGTGTTAAAAGGCCAGAAGATCGCAGATGCGGGCGGCTTTGTATCCGCGCCTGTGTATGCGTCCGTGTCCGGGACGGTGAAAGCGTTGGAGAAGCATTTCAATCCGACGGGCAGCAATGTGGACTGTATCGTCATTGAGAATGACGGAGAGTACAAGGAAGCAGAAGCCGCTCCGATGAAGCCGCTCTCTGAGATGACGCGTGATGAGATCCTGACCCGGATCGGGGATGCAGGCATCGTCGGTATGGGAGGCGCAGGCTTTCCGACCCGTGTGAAGCTCTCTCCGAAGGAGCCGGACAAAATTGAATATATCATTGCCAACTGCGCGGAGTGTGAGCCATACATCACAGCCGACTACAGAAGGATGCTGGAGAACACCGAGGAGCTGGTCAGCGGGATGCGGGTCATCCTGTCCATGTTCGAGCATGCCCAGGGAATCTTCGGCGTGGAGGACAACAAGAAGGACTGCATCGAAAAGCTGCAGGAAGCCATCAAGGACGAACCCCGCATGAAGGTCTGCGCGCTGCAGACCAAGTACCCCCAGGGCGCAGAACGCCAGCTGATCTACGCGCTGACAAAGCGTGCCATCAATTCTACTATGCTTCCGGCAGACGCAGGCTGCATCGTGGATAATGTGGAGACACTGATCGGTATTCACAACGCAGTGATCAACGGCAGGCCGCTGACCGAGCGGATCGTGACCGTCAGCGGAGACGCAGTGGAGAAGCCGGGGAACTTCAAGGTTCTCCTGGGAACCAACCACCGGGAGCTGATCGAGGCGGCAGGTGGATTCAAAAGAGAGCCGGAAAAGCTGATCTCCGGCGGCCCCATGATGGGATTTGCCATGATCACGCTGGATGCGCCGGTGACAAAGACTTCTTCCGCCATCCTGGCATTCCAGGAGGACATTGTGGCTAAGGCCATGTCCACTCCCTGCATCAACTGCGGCCGCTGCGTGGAGGTCTGCCCCAGCCGGATCATCCCGTCCAGGCTTGCGGACTATGCGGAGCGTCACGATGAGGAAACCTTTACGGCACAGAATGGGCTGGAGTGTGTGGAGTGCGGCTCCTGCAGCTATGTCTGTCCCGCAAAGCGCCCGCTGAAGCAGTCCATCGGTTCCATGAGAAAAATTGCTTTGGCAAATAAAAAGAAGAAATAGAGAGGTGAAAGAACAGTGAATGGAAAATTAAACGTATCATCCTCCCCCCATATCCGGGATAAGGTGACAACCAGCAATATCATGCTGATGGTAGTGATCGCACTGTTGCCTGCTACTTTCTTCGGAATCTATAATTTCCGGCATGAGAATGCATGGCTGCTTGTGGTGGTTACCACAGGCGCGGCAGTGCTGACAGAATACATTTACGAGAAACTGATGAAAAAACCGATCACGATCAAGGATTTCAGTGCCGTAGTCACAGGTCTGCTCCTGGCATTAAATCTGCCGCCCACACTGCCGCTCTGGATGGGGGCACTGGGCTCCGTGTTCGCGATTTTGGTAGTGAAGCAGCTGTTCGGCGGATTGGGACAGAACTTCATGAACCCGGCGCTGGGTGCAAGGTGTTTCCTTCTGATCTCCTTTACCGGCCGGATGACCTATTTTGTATATGACGGTGTGACCGGGCCGACTCCGCTGGCAGAATTAAAGGCAGGGGAAGCGATCAACTCCATGAACATGCTGGTGGGGAACATTCGGGGAACCATCGGAGAGACCTCCGTGCTGGCGATCATGCTGGGAGCCATGTTCCTGCTCCTGATGGGAATCATTGATCTTCGGATCCCGGGTACATACATTGTGACCTTTGTGATATTCATTACGCTGTTCGGCGGGCATGGATTTGATCCCCAGTATATTACCGCGCATCTCTGCGGAGGAGGCCTGATGCTGGGAGCCTGGTTCATGGCCACCGATTATGTGACCTCCCCCATCACCAAGGGAGGACAGATCGTATATGGAATCTGCCTGGGAGTGCTGACCGGACTGTTCCGTCTGTTCGGCGGTTCCGCGGAGGGCGTATCCTATGCGATCATCATCAGTAACCTTTTGGTTCCGTTGATCGAGAAGGTTACTCTTCCAAAACCATTTGGTAAAGGAGGAGAAAAATAATGAATAAAATAGTAAAGAATACCCTGATCCTGTCGGCCATTACGATTGTAGCGGGCTGTCTTCTCGGGCTGGTCTATGAGATCACCAAGGCTCCGATTGCGCAGGCCCAGGAAAATGCGAAGCAGGAGGCTTATAAGACGGTCCTTGCAGACGCGGCGGAGTTTACGGTGGATGAGACGTTGGACCCGGCCAAGGCGGCGGATGCGCTGCTGGAAGCAGGCTACTCCGGAGATGATATTACAGAAGTGGCGGAAGCTAAGGATGCTTCCGGAGAAGTGATGGGATATGTGATCACAGTCACCTCCCACGAAGGCTATGGCGGAGATATCAAGATTTCCGTAGGGATCCTTTCCGACGGCACGGTAAAGGGAATCGAGATGCTGGAGATCAGCGAGACAGCCGGCCTGGGAATGAAGGCGGATGAAGACGAGTTTAAAAACCAGTTCAAGGATAAGCAGGTGGAGAAGTTTTCCTATACAAAAAGCGGAGAGGACGGGGATGATAAGATCGACGCGCTCAGCGGCGCTACCATCACGACCAATGCCGTGACCAATGCCGTGGACTCTGCGCTGGTTTATTTTCAGAATGTGTTAGGAGGTAGTGCTCAATGAATAAGTATACGGAGAGGCTGTACAATGGCCTGATCAAAGAAAATCCTACCTTCGTGCTGATGCTTGGGATGTGTCCTACGCTGGCGGTCACTACGTCGGCAATCAACGGAATCGGGATGGGACTTTCCACCACAGTCGTTCTGGTACTGTCCAACATGCTGATTTCCATGCTGCGGAAGATCATACCGGATTCGGTGCGTATCCCGGCGTTTATCGTTGTAGTCGCGTCCTTCGTGACTATTGTACAATTTCTGCTGCAGGGATTTGTCCCCAGCCTGTATGCGTCGCTGGGACTCTATATCCCGCTGATCGTAGTAAACTGTATCATCCTGGGAAGAGCTGAAAGCTATGCTTCCAAGAATCCGGTGCTCCCGTCCATTTTTGACGGTCTCGGAATGGGGCTTGGCTTTACGGTAGGTCTGACCGCTATCGGTATTGTGCGGGAATTGCTGGGCTCCGGCAAGGCATTCAATATGCAGGTTCTGCCTTCCTCTTATGAACCGATCACGATCTTTATCCTGGCGCCGGGAGCCTTTTTCGTACTGGCAGGACTGACCGCCCTGCAGAACAAGGCGAAGAAGCGCGCAGAGGCAAAAGGCGATCCCAGGGCGGAACTCATCGGATGCGGTACGGACTGTGCGTCCTGCGGCAAGAAAGCAGTCTGCGGAGCAGGCACCTCTGGGGCAGAAGCGGGAAAAACAGAGTAGGAGGGGATAGAAGATGAAAGAATTATTATTGATCGCGGTTGGCTCCGCATTTGTAAATAATGTCGTACTCAGCCAGTTTCTGGGAATCTGTCCGTTCCTCGGCGTTTCCAAAAATGTAAAGACTGCAGGCGGTATGGGTGGAGCGGTAATTTTCGTTATTACCATTGCTTCCCTCGTGACAAGTATCGTCTATAAAGGCATCCTGGTTCCGGCGCATGTGGAATATCTGCAGACCATCGTATTTATCCTGGTCATTGCGGCGCTTGTGCAGTTTGTGGAGATGTTCTTAAAGAAGGCAATGCCTCCTCTTTATAATGCGCTGGGCGTATACCTTCCGCTGATCACGACCAACTGTGCGGTGCTGGGGGTTGCTCTGACCAATGTGCAGAAGTCTTACAGCATTCTGGAAGGTCTGATCTACGGGATCGGCACAGCAGTCGGATTTACGGTAGCCATTGTACTGATGGCAGGGATCCGGGAGAAGATCGAATACAATGACATTACGGAATCATTCCAGGGAACTCCCATTGTGCTGGTAACCTCCGGCCTGATGGCGATCGCGTTCTTCGGATTTTCCGGATTGATTTAAGGAGGGAAGAAAAAGCATGAGCATGACAGGAATTTTACTGGCCGCCGTGATCGTCGGCGGGACCGGATTGTTGATCGGCGTCTTCCTTGGAATCTCCGGCAAAGCATTTGCCGTTGATGTGGATGAACGTGAGGAAGCCATCCTTGGCGTCCTTCCGGGAAATAACTGCGGCGGCTGCGGATACGCGGGATGTTCCGGACTGGCTGCGGCCATTGTCAAAGGTGAAGCAGAAGTCGGCGCCTGTCCGGTGGGCGGCGCCCCGGTGGCGGCACAGATCGGCGACATCATGGGTCAGGCGGCCGGAGACCAGGCGCGCCAAACCGCATTTGTAAAATGTGGTGGAACCTGTGAAAAGGCGCAGGATGAGTATGCATATTATGGCATCCAGGACTGTACCATGGCCAGCATGATGCAGGATACCGGGCCGAAGGGCTGCGATTATGGGTGCCTTGGCTACGGCTCCTGCGTGAAGGCGTGTCCCTTTGACGCAATCCACATCGTGGAAGGGATCGCGGTGGTGGATAAGGAAAAGTGCAAGGCCTGCGGAAAATGTATCGCGGCCTGCCCGAAGAAGCTGATCGAGCTGGTTCCTTATGACCAGAAGACGTTTGTACAGTGTAATTCGAATGACAAAGGAAAGTCTCTGATGGATGTATGTCTTGTGGGCTGTATCGGCTGTAAGCTGTGTGAGCGCAACTGCGAGGCGGGCGCCATCAAGGTGACCAATTTCCTGGCACATATTGATGCGGAAAAATGTACCAATTGCGGCGTCTGCGCGGATAAGTGTCCGCGGAAGATCATTACGCCGCGGAAGATACCGGTATCATAAATATTGAGACATTTACAGGAGGAGTCAGAAAATGTTTTCTGACTCCTCCGATTTTAGTTTCACGTTTGGCAAACGAAAAGCCTTCCTGAATATATTCAGACGATTTCTTAGACATTTCCTTAGATTTTGTATGATGCAACCGCAAGTTTACATGATTTTCTTCAAAAGCAACAGCAATCTGCTTGTATTTACATGGAATTTTCCCTATAATGCGGACAGACAGTCCGGACTGCTGTAAAATAAAAATACTGCGAAAGCGAGAATGTGGATTCAGGAAAGGAAGGAAATGCAATGAGTTTTGGAGAAAATCTACAGTTTTATAGAAAGAGAAATGACATTACACAGGAACAGCTTGCAGAGCAGATGAGTGTATCCAGGCAGACAATCTCAAAGTGGGAATCGGAGAACTCTTATCCGGAGATGGAGAAGCTGCTCCAGCTCTGTGATATGTTTGGCTGCACGATGGATGTTTTGCTGCGGGGGAACGTGCAGGAAAGTCTGCAGGAGGATACAATGGGATATGACCGGCATATGAACCAGTTCTCCGTAAAGATTGTGGCCGGAATCGGAGTGATCCTGTTCGGCCTGATTCTGCAGATCCTGGGAGAAGCATTTCAAAAGCCGGATTATTTTGTGAACACGATATTCTTATTCGTTGCCATGACAGGGATACTGATCATCATAGAGGGCGGAATGCAGCACAGCAGGTTTGCAAAAAAGCATCCGCATATCAACCCTTTTTACAAGGAGGAAGAGCTGGAACTTGCGGAAAACAGATTCCGGGTGCGGATCATTGCCGGAATCGGGATTCTCTTTGCAGGAGCCCTGGCAGCGGCCATGTCAGAAGGATTTCCGGTTCCGGCAGGATGTACGAAAGAGATTTATGACAGTGTACCCATGTTCTTTTTTACAGTCGGAATCTGTACCATTGTATATGCGGGGATGCAGAAGTCAAAATACAATGTGGAAGAATACAACAAAGAGAACTCATCGGTTAAGAGCCGTAAGGATCAGTTGGTTGCCGTCTGGTGCGGATGCATCATGATCATGGCTACGATTCTTTTCTTCATCGCCGGGCTGGGGTACGAGATGTGGGAGAAATGCTGGATTGTCTATCCGATCGGCGGGATGCTCTGCGGGATCGTGACGCTGATACTCAATGGGATGTATAGGGAATAGTATTGACAAAAAGGCAGCAAAAGTAGTATATTTGAAAGGTGGTTAGCGAATACTAACACAAAATGTAATGATTGGAGGACTTTTTATGGGTGGGATTTCAGTGGGGAATGCGATGCAGACTAAGGCACTTTTGGGTCTTATGATACCGTTCCTTGGGACAGTGCTTGGGTCCGCCTGCGTGCTGTTTATGAGGGATCGGCTGAATCCTCTGGTGCAGAGGGCGCTGACCGGATTTGCGGCGGGGGTGATGGTGGCGGCTTCCATATGGAGCCTGCTGGTTCCGGCTATGGAGCAGGCGGCGCACATGAGGCAGTGGGCTTTTCTGCCTGCGGTGATCGGCTTCTGGCTAGGAATCTTTTTCCTGCTGCTTCTGGACCGGACCATTCCCCATCTGCACATGAACAGCAGCAAAGCGGAGGGGCCGAAATGCAGCCTGCAGAAAACCACAATGCTGATGCTTGCGGTGACGCTCCACAATCTGCCGGAAGGTATGGCGGTGGGAGCGGTCTACGCCGGCTGGCTGTCCGGGGAGGCCGGGATCACGGCCATGGGGGCGCTGGCGCTTTCCCTGGGGATCGCGATACAGAACTTTCCGGAAGGCGCGATCATCTCCATGCCCCTGCGGGCGGAAGGAGTCAGCAAAGGAAAAGCGTTCCGTTACGGCGCGTTTTCCGGCGCGGTGGAACCGATTGGCGCAGTCCTGACGATTCTCATGGCGGGATTCATTATTCCGCTCCTACCGTACCTTTTAAGCTTTGCGGCAGGCGCCATGGTCTATGTGGTTGTGGAGGAACTGATCCCGGAAATGTCCGAAGGCAGCCACTCCAATCTCGGAACGGTTCTGTTTGCGGCAGGCTTTACGGTCATGATGGCGCTGGATGTGGCGCTGGGATAGAAATAGATGAATCAGACTGCCGCATACAGCTTTTAATATCCCACATAGTGTAAGCGGTAGTCTTCGGTCACAAAGATGGCCTGTACATTCTTCAGGCTTTCAATCAGTGCGCTGCCTTCCTCCAGTCCCAGGGCGAAACAGCAGGTGCTTAAGGCATCCCCGTCTGCGGAAGAGTCGGTGATGACCGTTGCCTGTAGCAATTGATTGGCATAAGGATAGCCTGTCTCCGGGTTCAGGATGTGGTGGTACAGCCTGCCGTCCTTTTTAAAGTACCGCTGATAAACCCCGGAGGAAACTACGGAGCGGTCCTGAATCTCTAAAATATCAATGGGCGCATTCTGTTCATCAAAGGGCTTCTGGATGCCGATGCGGAAGGGGCTGCCGTCAAAGGATGCCCCAAGGGTGAGCACATTTCCGCCCAGATTGATCAGGGCATGCTCTACCCCCTCTTTTTTCAGATACTCTTTCAGACGGTCGGCAATGTATCCCTTGGCAATACCGCCTAGGTCTATTTTAGCCTGAGGATCCAGCAGAGTGACCGTACAGGCCTTTTTATCCACCAGAACCTTTCTGTAATCTACATGGGAGCGGGCTTCTTCGATTGCCTCGGCATCAGGAACCGTATGCTCCGTATGATTCGTAAAATTCCAAAGATCACTCAGCGGCGAGATGGTGATGTCAAATTTCCCGCTGGAAAGCTCACAGTATCTCAGTCCCAGAGAGATCAGATCGACCGTTTCCTGTGATACCTTAACAGGGGTTCCGGCGGAGGCGTTGATCCGGGAGACTTCGCTGGTCTTGACCTTATTACTGAAAAGAGACTCATAATTTTCACAGATTTTCTTACATTCATCCAAAACAGAAGTGCTGACACCCCATGCGTCAATCTGGATCACCGTATCAAAATAAATGCCTGTGACACTCAACTTCTCATCCTTACGCGGAGAAGAGCAGGAGGCAAGCGGCAGAAGAAGCAAAATGATGAGAGAAAAAAAACTCACTTTTTTCATAGATATTTTCCTTACAGGTGGAATTTTTTGCAAAGCAACAATTACATTATATCCGGGGAAAAGAAGAAATACAATCATTTTATTCTCACGCCGGTTTGATATTTTATTTTTGGGCGAACAGATATTCGAAAGGTGTTGCAATCTGGAAAGGGATATGGTATGATGTTCAGAGCAAATGACAGAGCAACAGGAGGCGTTATGAAGAGAAATGACTGGATATTGATCACAGTGGTGCTGGCGGTGTCAGCCATTTTTCTTGGAATCCATTTTTCACGTCCGCAGCAGAAGGATGGCATGGCAGAGGTTACGATAGATGGGGAAGTATTTGGCTCCTGGCCTATTTCTGAAGACCGTACGGTTGAGATTGGGGATGGAAACCGTCTGGTGATTGAGGACGGGAAGGTGGACATGGTATGGGCGGACTGCCCGGACAAGCTGTGTGTGAACCAGAAGGCAATCTCACGGGAGGGGGAGAGCATCATCTGCCTGCCCAATAAAGTGGTGATTTCCATTGTGGGCGGTGAGGAACGGGAAGTGGACGCGGTGACCTGACCGGGGCAGAATAGAATTTGGCACAGTGAACGCAGGAGGAATCCATTTGAAAAACAGAGCGGCATATTTCGGTGTATTTACGGCATTGGCCCTTATTTTCAGCTATTTGGAAAGTCTGATCCCAATCCGGTTCGGGATTCCCGGGATCAAGCTGGGACTCGCCAATCTGCTGACTGTGATCCTTCTATATAAAAGGAATGCAAGGGAAGCCTTGCTTCTTTCTGTAGTACGGGTCATCCTGTCCGGTTTTCTGTTCGGAAACCTGTTCAGCATCGTGTACAGTCTGGCAGGCGGGATCCTGAGCCTTTTTGTGATGGCTGTTCTGAAAGGAACCGGGAGGTTCAGTGTGATGGGAGTCAGCGCGGCGGGCGGCGTATCCCACAATATGGGTCAGCTCCTGGTAGCGATGGCAGCCGTGGAGACATACCGGGTGGGGTATTACTTTCCGTTGCTTCTGATTGCGGGGGTGGTGACGGGGCTGCTGATCGGTGTTGCGGCAGAGCAGGTATTGAAACGGCTGGAAAGCTTCCGGTTCGAGTCGTGATTTAGTACAGCAATAGATACAAAAGGAGAAGTACAGGGATGATATCATATATCAGAGGAAATCTGGCAGCGATGGAGAGGGATAAGGTGATCGTAGATGTCCATGGCGTGGGTTATGGAGTTTTTATGCCGGAGCGTTCTATGGGACTTCTGCCCCAGATGGGAAGCGAGGTCAAGCTCCATACCTATCTGAATGTCCGTGAGGATGCCATGCAGCTTTTCGGCTTTTTGACCAGGGATGATCTGGCAATCTTCAAACTGCTGATCGGAGTCAGCGGCATCGGGCCCAAGGGGGGATTGGGAATCCTGTCCCAGCTCTCTGCGGATGATCTGCGGTTTGCGGTTCTGGCGGGAGATGTGAAGGCAATCTCCGCAACTCCGGGAATCGGGAAAAAGACGGCGGAGAAGCTGATCATTGAATTGAAGGATAAGTTGGATCTGGACGATATGCTGCATCCGGCAGAGGAAGGGATTCCCGCGGCAGCAGCGGATTCTGGGGCGACGTCGGTACAGTCCGAGGCGGTCCAGGCGCTGGTGGCGCTTGGCTATGGAAGTACGGAGAGCTTAAAGGCCGTGAAGAAGGTGCGGCTGGAAGACGCGACAGTGGAGGAAGTGCTGAAGGCCGCGCTGAAAAATTTCTAAATAAAACAACATGCGCGGACAGATCAAGCTGCTTGAGCTGTTTTCCCGCAGTACCTGCAAGCAGGAAATCGCAGTACGGGGTTACATAACAGGGGAGACATATGGGAAAGAGGATCATAACAACAGAAAATCTGGAAGAAGATATCAAAATAGAAAATCATCTCCGCCCGCAGCGTTTAAAGGACTACATCGGGCAGGAGAAGGCAAAGCAGACGCTGGGCATCTATATCAGTGCGGCGAAGGAGCGGGGTGACGCCCTGGATCATGTGCTGTTTTACGGACCGCCGGGGCTGGGAAAGACCACCCTGGCAGGGATCATTGCCAATGAGATGGGGGTAAATATCAAGATTACCTCCGGGCCGGCCATCGAGAAACCGGGGGAGATGGCGGCGATCTTGAACAATCTGCAGGAAAACGATATTCTGTTTGTGGATGAGATCCACCGTCTGAACCGCCAGGTTGAGGAGGTCCTGTATCCTGCAATGGAGGATTATGCCATTGATATCCTGATCGGGAAAGGGGCGACGGCACGCTCTATCCGCCTGGATCTTCCGAAGTTTACCCTGGTGGGGGCGACCACACGCGCTGGGATGCTGACCGCTCCGCTGCGGGACAGGTTCGGGGTCATCCATCATCTGGAATTCTATACAGAAGAAGAGCTGACGACCATCATCCTGCGTTCCGCCCGTGTGCTGGAGGTGGAGATCGAGGAACAGGGGGCCAGGGAATTGGCAAAGCGTTCCAGAGGGACTCCGCGTCTGGCCAACCGGTTATTAAAGCGTGTGCGCGATTTTGCTCAGGTCAAGTATGACGGTGTGATCACGGAGTCTGTGGCGGATTATGCCCTGGATCTTCTGGATGTGGATAAGTACGGTCTGGACAATATTGACCGGAATATCCTTCTGACGATGATCGAACGGTTTCAGGGGGGACCGGTGGGACTGGATACTCTGGCGGCATCCATCTCCGAGGATGCGGGAACCCTGGAGGATGTCTATGAGCCGTACCTTCTGAAAAACGGATTCATACAGCGGACCCCGCGGGGACGCGTGGCGACCGAGCTGGCTTACGCCCATCTAGGGATACCGGCTGGCCAGTGAACTGTAAATTCATGGAAAAAACAGTTGGTTTTTGCTGTCGGATAGTTTATAATAACAAGTAAGAAACGCAAGGGGAGGAAGCTATGAGTTCAGCAAAACATTTTACAGAAGTACTCATCGGAGGAAAAGTTTATACTTTAAGCGGATTTGAGGGAGAAGAATATCTGCAGAAGGTATCTTCTTATCTGAACCATAAGATTACGGAATGTGCGAACAGCGATGGTTACCGCAAGCAGAGCGCAGACACTCGCAATGTACTCCTTGCCTTGAATATTGCGGATGATTACTTCAAAGCGAAGAAGCAGGGAGATTCCCTGGAAAGCGACATTGAACTGAAAGACAAAGAGATGTACGACTTGAAGCACGAGCTGATATCTGTCCAGATCAAGCTGGAGAACGCGGAAAAAGAACTGGCGAAGATGAAGGAAGAAAATAATGACCTGCAGATGCAGATCGTGAAACTGGAAACCGAGATGAAGAATCGAAGAAAGTAAATTCCCGTTTTTGCGCGCGGGCGCGGCAGTGAGGATTGACAGGTTCGCGGCGGTTTGGGATAGAGATTTTTTCGGTAGTATGTGCGGGAGGCTATGATTTCAAGACGGGACATCCAATATTGCGGAGAAGATTTAAAAATGAACAGAGGGCGATGTGTGGAAGTACTGGCTCCGGCAGGGTCATATGACAGCTTCCGGACAGCGCTGACGGCAGGGGCGGATGCGGTATATGCAGGCGGCCCTCATTTTGGTGCGCGTGCATATGCGGAGAACTTTACCGAGGAGCAGCTTCTGGAAGCAATCGACGAAGCGCATCTGCACGGGCGAAGATTTTATCTGACTGTCAATACACTCGTGAAGGATCAGGAGATGCCGCAGCTTTACCGCTACCTGGAACCCCTGTACCGGGGCGGGCTGGATGCAGTGATTGTACAGGATATCGGCGTGTTTCAGGTAGTGCGTACCTGCTTCCCGGATCTGGATATCCATGCCAGTACGCAAATGACCATCACCGGGGCAGAGGGCGCCAGGTTTTTGAAGGAATGCGGCGCCGTGCGTGTCGTTCCGGCGAGGGAGCTGTCCCTGGAGGAGATCCGGCAAATGAAACATGCTGTCGGGATGGAAATGGAATGCTTTGTCCACGGCGCACTCTGTTATTGCTATTCCGGCCAGTGTCTGCTCAGCAGTTTGATCGGAGGAAGGAGCGGGAACAGGGGGCAGTGCGCCCAGCCCTGCCGCCTGCGCTATGCATCGGGAGGCAAAAAAGGGTATCTGTTGAGCCTGAAGGATATCTGTACGCTGGAGTTGATCCCGGATCTGATCGAAGCGGGGATTGATTCCTTCAAGATCGAAGGGCGGATGAAGCGTCCGGAATATGTTGCCGGAGTGACGTCCATGTACCGGAAGTATGTGGACCTGTATCAGAAGTCAGGCAGACAAGGGTTCCGTGTCAGCGAAGAGGATCAGGAAATGCTGCTGGATCTGTATAATCGGGGCGGATTCCATACAGGCTATTATCAGCAGAAGAACGGCAGGGATATGTTCGCGTCAGACCGTCCGAACCATGCCGGGGTGCCTGCCGTAAAGGTCATGGATCAAAAGGGCAGGGAAGTGACTGTAAAGGCGCTGACTCAGATCCACAGGGGGGATGTTCTTGCATTTCCTCAGCAGGGAGATCATACCTTTGGCAAAGATCATGAGAAGGGCAGCCGGATCACGATTCCTTTACCGAAGGGGAAGCATTTGGAAAAAGGACTTGTCCTGAACCGGATCAGAAATGAAAAGCTGCTCGAGGAGCTCCGGGATTTCCAGAAGCAGGGAAAACGAAAAGAAAAAATTTATGGTTTCTTAAGACTTTATTCTGAAGAACCTGCCATGATGACGGTATGCATGGGCGAAGTGTCCGCGCAGGCTGTTTCGGAGATTGCAGTGGAACAGGCGGAGAAAAGCCCGCTGGATGAAGCGCGTATCCGAAAGCAGTTGGAAAAGACCGGAAATACGGAATTTGAATTTGATAATCTGGAGATGGATCTGGAGGAAGGGGTATTTCTGCCGATGCAGCAGATCAATGAGCTGCGGAGACGGGTACTGGAGGAACTGCGCAAAAAAATATGCATGCAGTATCACAGACCAGATATGCAGTCAGCGCATCAGGAAAACAGGCAGCCGGATATCGATCGGATCGGAACAGGGCTATTGACGGAAAAAGAAGGAAGCCGGACAGGGTCATTTCAGTTTTCGGCGCTGGTACAGACCATGTCTCAGCTGGACCAGGTGTGCGCGTTTCCCGAAGTTTCCCGAGTCTATATAGACAGCGCGGCCTTGGGGATGCTCAGCGCCGGAGATGCATTGGCGGATCGCTGCGGCTGGCTTCGGGCGCAGGGGCGGGAGGTATTCCTTGGGGTGCCGCATATTTTCCGCGAGCAGGCGGTTCGGATGTGGGAAGCTCGGATGAGATGCTTTGAACGGATCCATTTTGACGGGATCCTCCTGCGGAATTATGAAGGCTTTGCGCTTTGGAACGGCGCGGAAGAAAAGGAGCGGTTACTGCGGGCGCCCGGTCAGGCTGGGAACAGCAGCAGGGACAGAAAAGCGGGCGGATGGATTTCGGGAATTGACAGAAATGTGATCCTGGATCATAATGTGTATGTTATGAACCAGGCTGCGAAGGCATTCTGGAATCAACAGGGGGTACGGGAATTTACCGTGCCTGTGGAATTGAACCGGAACGAGATCCTGCATCTGGGAGCAGAGCATATGGAGATGCTGGTCTATGGATACCTTCCGGTCATGGTGACTGCGCAGTGTCTTGCGAAAACCGTAGATCGATGCCGAAAGCAGGCCAAACCGAAAGCGGAGTATTCCGGAGGAGGGAATCCGAACGAAAATATAAGGGAACTGACGGATCGGTACGGAAATCCGTTTTTAGTGGAAAACCGCTGTGAGGACTGCTATAATATCATTTATAATTCAGTTCCGCTATGTCTGTTTGACGAAAAAGCGGCATTGAAGGAAATTGGCCCTTCCCGGCTCAGGCTGCAGTTTTCCGTGGAAGATGGGGAACAGACGAGTCGGATCCTGCAGGAATGCATCCAGGCATTTTCAGAAGGGATGCAGAAAAAAACAGCCGGAAGTCACCCGGATTTTAAAAACGATACGGAAAGAGGAAGTGATCCTCACCAGTCAGGCAGCCGCTTTACGCGGGGGCATTTCCGAAGGGGAGTTTTATAGTGGTTAATATTATTGTTGAAGTCTCAAAGTATATGATCATCCTATTGATGACCGCCTATACATTTTCCTGTTTCTCGATCTTTGCGCAGAGTTACGAGGAAGATGAAAAACGGGCCTATATTCTGCAGAATGTACTGATGTTCATGATGCAGTTTCTGGCCTATGCGGTGATGTACCTGAAAACAGAGGAACACAAGCTCCTGCTGTTCTTTGCGGTACAGGTGGTGCTTTTAGTCGCGGTCATCCTTCTGTATTCGATCCTGTATCCGAATGTATCCAGGCTGATCGTGAACAACATGTGCATGCTGCTCAGCGCGGGACTGATCATGATCACACGGCTGTCCTATGAAAGCGCGGTGAAGCAATTCATCTTTATCGCCCTGGGGACCGCGTTCGGCCTGGTCGTTCCGGTCCTGATCCGAAAGCTGAAATTTCTGGCGGACTGGGTCTATATCTATGCGGGAGTCGGATTTGCGGCGCTTCTGCTGGTGGCAGTGTTCGCTGCCACGTCAGGCGGGGCGAAGCTGGGATTTACCATAGGCGGGATCGGGATCCAGCCTTCCGAATTTGTAAAGATCTTGTTTGTATTTTATGTGGCGGCCAGCCTGAAAAATTCTACGGAATTTAAAAATGTGGTGATCACTACGGCGGTGGCAGCGGCTCATGTGCTGATCCTGGTGGTGTCTACGGATCTGGGCGCGGCGCTGATTTTGTTTGTGGTGTACCTGGTCATGCTGTACGTGGCGACAAAGCAGCCGCTGTATGCCGCGGCAGGGCTTGGGGCAGGCAGTCTGGCAGCGGTGGCAGGTTATCATCTGTTTGCCCACATTAAAGTACGTGTGGCGGCGTGGAAGGATCCTTTCGCGTCTTATAATGAAGGCGGCTATCAGGTGGCCCAGTCTTTGTTTGCCATCGGGACCGGAAGCTGGTTCGGCATGGGGCTGTGCCAGGGAAGTCCGGATATGATTCCCGTAGCAGAGTCGGATTTTATCTTTTCTGCGATTGCGGAAGAGCTGGGTGTGATCTTTGCGCTCTGCCTGATCCTGATCTGTGTGAGCTGTTATGTGATGTTCTTGAATATTGCCATGGAGCTGCGCAATCCGTTCTATAAGCTGGTGGCATTGGGGCTTGGAACCTGTTACATTTTCCAGGTGTTTCTGACCATCGGCGGAGTGACCAAGTTCATTCCCTCGACAGGGGTGACGCTGCCCCTTGTCAGCTATGGAGGAAGCTCGATCCTGAGTTCTATGATCATGATCGGGATCATTCAGGGACTTTACATCATCCGTGAGGACGAGGAAGAGGAACTGGAAATGAAACGGGAGATGGCAGCCAGACGGCGGCGCCAGCGGGCAGCCAGGGAAGCCCGGGAAAGGACGGCGGCAGGCCAGAACGGAGGCGGACGAAAAAGCGGGGATTCCCCAGGATCCCAGCGGCAGAACCCGGGCCGCCGCTCCGGAACAGATCCGGAGGGAGCGAGACGCCAGGGCGCGGGACAGAGACGGACCAGGGCAGGACAGGAGGAGCCAGGAAGAGAGAG
>ERZ808051.579-NODE-579-length-36868-cov-10.869778_pt1 | contig 36868 bp, 28 predicted proteins | sample MGYA00380199_ERZ808051 | MGnify/ENA primary metagenome ERZ808051 (study PRJEB31490, sample SAMN06133391) | mouse gut metagenome | isolation source: J11 | host: mice | place: China: Chengdu | collected 2015-05 ...
TGGCAACCCCAACAAGATTCCCGCAGGACAAAATGAGCCGGTAGGCGAAATTTGGTACTGTGGTAGAATCTTGCTCTAAGAAAGTGGCGGCTTCCTCTGTGTGGGCTTCCGTCAATACCTTTAGTGCTGCAAACGGGGATTTTGCCAAAGCTGCGGAAACATTTCTCCCTCTGATACCTACAAACCTGCAAAATGCAAAATGGACGTTGATTTGCGGAAATTTCCCCTTATTCCTTACAACACCACACAAGCCGGAATAGGCGGAGATTTACGGAAATTTCTCTTTGCCTGCCCTCCACGGACAGCTTGCGGATTTGCCAAATGGGAGAGGAAATTTCTTTCTATCCCCTTTGCACGGCATAATACTGGCGATTTTTCAAAATGCCAAAAATGGGCGCAAAAAAACAGGAAACCTTTTCTTGATTTCCTGTCTTGGTGTGCCGCTTGTTATGGGCTACGGATATTAAGTTTTCATGTGTCTACAATTCTATAAATAAGAATTTATGTTACAGTAAAACAGTCAATTATGATTCATTTTCAGTTTTGATATTATGACATTATCCGTATTCCTGTGACTAAAAAAATGAACCTCTCCTGTTGTCAAATTATAGACAGCAGACCATTGCAGGTTATCAATATCCCCATCCCGCACACCAACCTCGGCAAGAAGTGAAACGGCATCATCCTCATTTAGTACACCATTGTTGTCCAGTATCTCTTTTTCCACTGTGTTATATCTTTTAAATTCCGTTCCGCCACCGCCAATATTTACTCCGTTATAGGCAATAAAGTTTGACGCAATCTGATAGTTTGAATCTGTTTCCACAATTTGAAGTTCATTATCATAATACTCAACAAGCACCGACTTCCCACTTGCATCTGCAATCAGATAATGCGCTGCTATATCGTACGAAAAATAGATATTATATTTTTGGAGCAGTTCAACCGCTTCGTCCACCGTTGCCGCCTTATCTAACACCAGACGTGTTGCCGTTGAAATATTCAGTGTTATCTTATGACTGTCATAAGGTGCTTCTGCGTTGGGAACCGAAAGGGATGCTATGGCAACGCCTTTTTCATTTATACCATCACAAGGCAGGTATGGTGCTGCCAATGTAAGAAACTTGTTAAAAATAGAGCCTTCCGGCAAATTCCCCTCCGAATATCCAATAAAAGATAAATTCACTGTGGAAACAGATGCATACCCGTTCTTCGGTTCAGTAAATACCTGTAAAGTTGGTGAATAGCTATAATCAAAATTTCGTCCATACAAAATTTCGTCTTGTTCATTTTTTACAACAAAACAAGTACAGCCGCCACCTGTTACGCCAAGGTCAATAGGAATACCTTTTAGTAATTTTCTTACCACAAATTTTTCAATGTCTGCATCGCTCTGTGCGCCAACTTCCAGAAACTCATCAAAACCATAGTCACCATAATAGGTCATTTGATATGCGCCATAATCATCAATTTTAGTTATGGAAGAAATTGTCCGCAATTCATTCCAAAACAGGGCAATCGCTCCTACAACAATTACAAGCAAAACTACAACTATGCCGATTAAAAACCGACTTATTATTTTTTTGCTTTTTCCATGTGTTTTTCTACCTGTATTATCCATAAAGCCCGTATATTCCGATTTATAGCCAATAGCCCATAGCAATAAAAAGATAACTATGTAGCCATCTTCTGTTCCATTCCATATTTCAATCCCTACCCCTCTTGATACAAAATGAAATATTCCCCATGTCATAGCCAATATGATTCCATTCCCCGGAAGCAAACTTATATCCTATTTCTAAAACTGTTTTTATGCAGGTGGGATTTTGACTGTCCGGCTCTATCTTTTTCCGCAAGTTGCATATCACGTTAGCAACATTTGACTGGCAGCTTTCGCTCCCCATGCTCCATACAGCTTCAAAGATTTGTGCCTTTGTGAACACCCTCCCCGGACTGGCGGCAAGGTAGCAGAGTGCGCCGTATTCCAAACGGGTAAGGCTTATGTCTGCACCGTCTTTCAGTACCCGGCGTTAGTGTAATCTGATTTCCAGTCCGGGAAAAATCAGTGCGGGGGAATGTGGCGGCGGTATGGCTTCCGGCGGTATCATATCGGCAAGGGCGGCTATGGCTTTCTCAACTGCTTTTTCTTCCGTGTCGTTGAATGTAAGCATGATTATTTTACCGGCAAATCCCACCTCCTGTTATGTAGGCTGTATATTAAAATGATATTTGAAAATAGCTGTACAATAAAGCAAATTATTGTAATATAGCGTTTATATTGTTTTCAGATAAGTCATACCATTCCACATCTGCCTTTTGTTCTTGCCCGCTTAGAATATCATTAAATTCATCTTCTGAACAAGATTCATCATTTATAAAATATTGTACATTCAATTCATTATTTGTATCATATCCAGATTGACTATAAGCCTGAGTATTGACACTATATCCCGTTTCGGAAAAAGTCATTTTCCCTATTCCGGAATCAGCCGCACCACTCGAAAACAAAAATGTACCGTCTGTTTTTAAATTCATAAATGCTCTATAGTGCAATGTATATCCATAGATTTCTCCATTTTGATAATGCAATATCTCAAAACCATAATCAGAGATATTATTTATTTGAAGCCAAAGAACAGCTTCATCTTTTCCGTCACCATCAATATCCATAATTGTAAATTTTGTAGCACTTACTGTAACACTATCATCATCTGTAACAGCCTGACCTATCTCACCGATATTTATACTCTCATTTGCCAAATTCGTACATATAAAATCACTTTTCCCCAAAAGTATAGATTTGTAAGTATTTTCCTCTAATTCTACTGACTGCTCTGGAGGGTTCTCAATATTTCCATTTTGTATATCACTGGTTATATCTGTAGCACTATTATCTGTCGGTGCATCACTGGATAAATCTGTACTGTTGTCATCTGCTGAATCTGTTTGGGTATTGGTATTATTTTCTAAACTTTGACTTATAGATTCTATCTGTACCGTTTCTTCTGGTAACTCATTTTTTTTCGCAGAACACCCAATCAACATTCCTGAAATTAAGGTAATACAAATAGCACATATACAAAGTAGTAAACCATTTTTCTTAGGTGATTTGGTTAGTATATTTTTGAATCGTTTTTTCATGATTTCTTTTCCTCCATAAAATTGTGTTGTCAAAAAAACCCCTTTTTTATGTTGTTTATTAAAAGTGGAAAGCAGAGTTTCTGTATATGCTTTCCGAACAGCAAAAGCGGTTTTTAGGATTACCTTTTCGTCACATGATAATTCCATATCAACAACTGCTTCTTTTTGCATAATATAAATTAAGGGATTAAACCAATGCAAAGCATTTGCAATCACAAAAAGTAACTTAAAATATATATCATGGCGTTTTATATGAATCAATTCATGTTTCAAAACAAAAAACAATTCCTCCTTGCTATAATCGCAATTCGGTAAAACCAACATTGGTTTTAGAAAGCCAATAACCATTGGGCTTTCTGCGTCCTCGTATCTCAAGATCCTAATGTTAGACTTAATCCGTAATTTTCCTGACAACTTATAAATTTGCTGTAAAATGTATCTTTCTTTCACAATTATACCTTTTTTGGCAATTCGCCTTTTATAATGCAGGAAACTGAATATATGTACTGACAGAAGCAGCAAGCAACCTGTTAGCCATAAATATGCAATAATGTCTAACAAAGTAATTTTTACAGTTTTTTGCTTTCTTTGAGTTGGTGTTTTAAGGGCGTTTTCATTATTGGTCTGTGTCGGTTTTTGTTCTATCGGCAATATTGTTTGCGTGTCATTTTCATTATTTGTGTCAATAGGAACTGTAATCTCTGTTGGAACATCAAATACTATCTGCGGAAAGGGAATGTCTATATTAAACGGTATAATCAAGCGGACAGCAATAACCACCCATATTAGATATTTCCACTTTATTGCATATCTTTTATTCAAGAATGGTGCAAAAATGAGTAGAAAAATTATAATAAGGCTTGTTGATAGGGAAATGGCGATTACATTTAAAAATAAATTTGTTATCATTTTCCCTCCAAATCATCTAAAAATTTTCTCAATTCGTTCATATCTGAATCATTTATCGCCTTATTGCTGTAGAGGGTAGCAACCATATTTTGTATGGAATTATTATATAGTTTCTCTAAAAAACTTTTACTTTCCTTTGCCTTAAAATCATTCTCTGAAATAATTGATGAATACAAATTATTTCCAGTAGTACGGTCACAACTGATGAATCCTTTGTCAACTAAACGTGATAATGAAGTCATAAGAGTGGAAAGCTGCCACTTTCTCCGTTCCTGTAATTCTTTTAAGATAAAACTGGAAGTAATAGGAGCGTCTGCTTTCCAAATTACCTGCATAATTTCCAATTCAGCTTCTCCTAACTTTTTCACAATCTTATTCATTTATCAAAGCCTCCCTTTTTATACGAATGTATAAACAATTATACGATCGTATAAACTATTTGTCAATAGTTATAAAATATATGATATGATGAGTTCCGTAATAGTCGGCATTCGTGGAAAAATCAAAACTTTTGGATTTTTCCATAATGCTTGTCTTTTGGTCTTTGGCTACTTTGGTTCGGAATAGTGTGGTGCTGGCGGTCTATCTCTTGTTTTCGGTTGCTTGCTTCTTTACCGTACATGGCATTTACCAGGGGCTGCTCTCCAGATGTGACGCACAATTGACAGAAGGAATTTTTGAAACACACTCTGCCGCCATTTCTAAAATCTGTCCGCAAATCTTCGAAAAATCATATTGTGAAATTCATCCCGGAATGATATACTGGACAAAGTTCACAGCAGCAAAGTGATTGGCAGCATAAGGTCAGAAATTAGCATCGCGAACCGCCTGTTTCTTGGACTGCACCTGTCAAAAAGCCTCGCCGCAGTTCGCTGCGTTTGAGTTCTTTTGACATGCGCGCTCGAAGAAATATCCTACGCGATCTGTACCGATTATTTCTGTACAATTCCTTAATATGGATAAAAATGCGGAGGCTGGATTGATTTATGAGACAAAAGAAGCAGGAAGCTTTGATCGACAAGAGACTATTTTACAGAAACCTGACAAGGCTTGCGCTTCCGATCGCGCTGCAGAGCCTGATGCTCGCATCGGTTGCGGCGGGGGATGCGCTGATGCTCGGGAAAGTCGCACAGGATGAGATGACAGCCGTCTCCCTGGCGACCCAGATCCAGTTTGTCCAGAACATGTTCCTCTCGGCTGTCACGGCGGCAGGAGCCATTCTCGGAGCGCAGTACTGGGGCAAGGGTGACAGGCGGACGCTCGAGGATGTCTTCAACATCATGCTCTGGATCTGCGGGGCGGTGTCTGTCCTGTTTTTTCTGGCGTGCGAGCTGGCACCGGAGCGGCTGATGTGCATTTTTACATACGATGCCCCGCTGATAGCCATCGGCAGTGCCTATCTGCGCATTGCTGGCTGGTCGTATCTGTTCACGGGGATTTCCCAGTGCTATCTGACCACGATGAAGGTGTCCGAGCATGTCAAACCCGGTGCGCTCATCAGTTCTTGCACAGTGATTTTGAACATATGTTTAAATGCAGTGTTCATATTTGGACTGTTTGGAGCGCCGCGGATGCAGGCGAGGGGTGCTGCGCTCGCCACGACGATCTCGCGCGTTGTCGAGCTGGTCCTGTGTGTCGCTGTATCGTTCAACGCGTCCTGCATCCGCCCTGCATTTGACCGCATTATGAGGCTGCCAAAGCAGCTGGGATCCGATTTTGTGAAGCAGTGTCTGCCGCTCATAGGCGGGTCGCTGTGCTGGGGTGTCGGATTTACGTCATACACCGCGATCATGGGGCATATGGGAACTGACGCGGCGGCGGCGAACTCCGTGGCGGCGGTTGTCAGGGATCTGATCTGCTGTATGTGCAACGGGATCGGCAGCGCTGCGGGGATCATTGTAGGAAATGAGTTCGGGGCAGGGCGCCTGGAGTTGGGAAAAGCGTACGGGATAAAGCTCAGGAATATCTCGTTTGTGATCGGATTTTTCTCCACGGCGCTTGTGCTTGCGGTGACGCCGGTGGTGGTAAAGATGGTGATACTGACCGATCAGGCGAGAGGGTATCTGACGGGGATGATGGTGATCATGTCCTTTTATATGATCGGGCGGTGCGTGAACACAGTCACGATAAACGGTGTGCTGAACGGCGGCGGTGACACGATATTTGACATGTACAGCCTGGTCGTCTGCATGTGGATGATCGCCATCCCGCTTGCGCTTGCAGGGGCATTTGTCCTGCACTGGTCGCCGCTTGCGGTCTATGCCTGCACCTGTCTCGACGAGGTGGGAAAGATTCCGTGGGTGATGGTGCGGCTTCGAAAGTACAAGTGGGTGCAGGATCTGACAAGGCAGATGAATACACCGTGATGACACCGCAAATGGCATGTGCGGGCGCGTGAGCAGCTCTTTTGCTCACGCGTGATTTCCGGTGTCCCGGCACCAGCGTGCAATTTTCTGGATCAGTTCGGTATCGATGTCCCCGTATGGTATGCGGATCGTTCCTTTGTCCACACTGTACTTCTGGAGCGCCTCCTCAAATTCCGCCACTGCCGCGGGACCGGGATAGAGACCGATATGCTAGGAGATGCGCTCCTGCGCGTCGGGGAGTGCCTGCTGCAGAGCCTGTCTCACGAGGAGCAGATCCGCCTGCTTTTGCGCATCCTGCTGTGCGATGTACTCATCGATCGTTTTTGGCTTCTCGCCGCAATAATGGCTTTGATTGGTGTTCTTAAATTCTTTTTGGCATTTTGGACATTTCCACATGATATAACCTCCACAGTTCCTTAGTATGAACCTGATACACCACATTATACAGAAAACTTTTTGCCTGTACAAGACACCGCGCAGTTTTTTTGCAGAATCGCAGCGGACGCAACGATTTTTCAATATCCTATTTAAAGGATTTAAAGGAGAAAAATAAATAAACTTGCTATCTCCGGCAATCACATGGTAAAATCAGAGTATATAAAATCAGGGTCGGGCGGTGTAAACCGTGTTAAATATGTGCCCATGTCCTCTGGTCGTGGGCTGCCGGTCTATACTGGGGGAGGGAAAAGATGATCAAGGTAACTGTATGGAATGAAAATCTGCATGAGCAGAGACAGGAGGAAGTGAGACAGATCTATCCGCAGGGGATCCATGGGTGTATTGCGGATTTTCTGGGTGCGGACCGGAATCTTTTTGTGCGCACGGCGACGCTGGAGGAGCCGGAGCACGGTCTGACCGAGGAGGTGCTCTCGGACACGGATGTGCTGATCTACTGGGGGCATACGGCACACCACGCGTTTTCGGACGAGGTGGCGGAGCGCGTGCAGCGCCATGTGCTGCAGGGCATGGGGCTGATCGCGCTGCACTCGGCGCATCTTGCCAAGATTATGATCCGCCTGCTGGGGACGAGCATGACGCTCCGCTGGCGGCATGGGGATCGCGAGCGCTTGTTTGCGACAGCGCCCGGGCACCCGATCGCGCAGGGGGTTCCGCCGCACTTTGACATTCCGGTCGAGGAGATGTACGGCGAGTATTTTGACATTCCAAAGCCCGATGACGTGGTGTTCACGGGCTGGTTTGCGGGCGGCGAGGTGTTTCGCAGCGGTTGTACCTTCCAGCGCGGGCTGGGCAGGATCTTTTATTTCCAGCCGGGGCATGAGACGTATCCGATCTATCATATGCCCGAGATCCAGCAGATCCTCGCCAATGCGGTGAACTGGTGTGCGGAGGTGAGGAGACAGCGCAGACCGCTTGACTGCACGGCAGTGAAGGTGGCGCTGGAGGAGGAGTATGCCAACCCGATCAGGCTGTCAGTATTTTATGATCACATTGCACAGGCGGTCGATCAGGCAGGGGGGGCGAAGTCTCTGGACCAGATCATGAAAAGCTGCAGCGATTTTGGAATACGCGGCATCGATGTCGAATACAGACAACTCTGTGCGGATTTTGACCGGATCGATGCGGCGCTCCGCCGCAATTACATGGAAGTGGCAGGCATCTATCAGTTTTATGATCTGCGGAACAGATCGGACGTCGATGCCGGGAAAGGGCAGATCGAAATGGCGCATGAGCTGGGCGTAAAGCGGATCCTGATCGTGCCGGGTTTCCTGGACGAGGAGGAGGCAAAAGCGCTTCACAGTGTGAGCGGCGATTACTTTGCCGTGGAGCGCTTCATGGAGCGGAGCCTGTGCATCCGATCGATGCGGGAGGCGCTGACAGAGCTGGTGCAGTATGCGCGGCAGTTCGGGGTGGATGTGACGCTCGAAGACTTTGATGACAACAGATCCCCGTGTTCGCGGATGAATGAGCTGCTCTGGTTTATGAGAAATGTTCCCGGACTGAGATGCACATTTGACATGGGAAATTTTGCGTTCGGCTACGAGAATGTGATGGAGGCGTATGAACTGCTGAAAAGGTACATCGTCCATGTGCACTGCAAGGACAGGGGGAGCGAGGGCAGCGGTCTGAAATCCGTCCCGACAGGCAGCGGCTACATACCTGTCGCGCAGCTGGTCAGAAAACTCAAGGAGGCAGATTACCGCGGCTATCTGTCGATCGAGCATTTCGGGGATCTGGATCAGCTGGCAGGCATGGAGCAGTCGGCGCATTTCTTAAAGGCAATCGTGTGCCCGGGATGAGCGGGCATTTTGGGCAAAAACCATAACGTACAAGGAGGACAGTCCATTGGGCAAGTATATCATGGCATTGGATGCCGGGACGACCAGCAACCGATGTATCTTATTTGATGAAAAAGGCAGGATGTGCAGCGTGGCACAGCGGGAGTTCACACAGTATTTTCCGCAGCCGGGCTGGGTGGAGCACGACGCGGACGAGATCTGGGCGAGCCAGCTGGGTGTTGCGGTCGAGGCGATGAACATGATCGGAGCCTCCGCGCACGACATAGCTGCGATCGGCATCACGAACCAGCGGGAGACGGCGATCGTGTGGGACAAAAACACAGGCGTTCCCGTGTACCACGCGATCGTGTGGCAGTGCAGGCGGACGGCGGAGGCGTGTGACGCCCTGAAGGAGAAAGGGCTCACCGGGCTGTACAGGCAGAAGACAGGTCTTGTGATCGATGCCTATTTCTCGGCGACCAAGGTGCGGTGGATCCTGGACAATGTGCCGGGGGCAAGGCAGAAGGCGCAGAACGGCGAACTCTTATTCGGCACTGTCGAGACGTGGCTCATCTGGAAGCTGACAAAAGGCGCTGTGCATGTCACGGACTACTCCAATGCCTCCCGCACAATGCTCTTTAACATCAACACACTGGAGTGGGATGAGGAGATCCTTGCAGAGCTGGACATACCCAGATCCATGCTTCCCGCCGTGAAACCTTCGAGCTGTGTCTACGGGGAGGCGGACGCGTCCTTTCTTGGCGGGGCGATACCGATCGCGGGGGCGGCAGGCGATCAGCAGGCGGCGCTGTTTGGCCAGGCGTGCTTTGAGGCAGGGGAGGCGAAGAACACCTACGGTACAGGCTGCTTTCTGCTCATGAACACGGGGAATAAGCCTGTGTTTTCCGACAACGGACTCGTGACGACGATCGCGTGGGGGCTTGACGGGAGCGTGAACTATGCCCTGGAAGGGTCGATCTTTGTGGCGGGGGCGGCGATCCAGTGGCTGCGGGACGAGCTGCGGATCATCGACTCCGCCGCGGATTCCGAGTACATGGCAAAGAAGGTGGCGGACACGAACGGCTGCTATGTCGTCCCGGCATTTACAGGGCTTGGCGCGCCCTACTGGGATCAGTACGCGCGGGGGACGATCGTCGGCATCACGCGCGGCGTCAACAAGTGCCATATCATCCGCGCGACGCTCGACTCCATAGCGTACCAGGTCAACGATGTGCTTGCGGCGATGGAGGCGGACTCCAAGATCGCGATCCCCGCGCTGAAAGTGGACGGGGGCGCGAGTGCAAACGATTTCCTGATGCAGACGCAGGCGGATATCGTCAACGTTCCGGTGATCCGCCCGCAGTGTGTGGAGACGACGGCGATGGGGGCTGCCTGTCTTGCGGGGCTTGCGGTGGGATACTGGACAAGCACGGAGGAGGTCAGGAAAAACTGGGCGAGCAGCTGTGCGTTTGCGCCCTCGATCGGCGAGCATGACAGGGAGCGGCGGATCAAAGGATGGCACAAGGCAGTCAAGTATGCCTACGGCTGGGCTAAGGAACTGTAGAAAAACAGCTGAGACGTGTCCGTGTGCGCATCAAAAAAGGAACCCCAAAGGTTCCTTTTTTGATGTCCTGTTCGCTCGCTTTGAGGATCAGTAAAGATCAGTTGAAGAACTGCTTTACGCGCCCGCTCTGGTTTTCCATGTACTTGCGCTGCATCATGATGCTGTATGTGTTCAGGAGCTGGTTCTTCTTGAGTTCTGTCACGCCTTTTCCGTAATCCGTATCCGCGATGTGGCTGTGGGATGCCGTCAGGTTGTAGACCGCGTTGTTGCCGTAGGCGATCGTGTGGTCTAACCTGTTGGAGGCAGCGCCGAGTGACGAGCGCTGTGCGGAAATCTTTGAGAGCGCGTCCGCGACGGCGTCGATGGCATTTGTGGCTGCCATACCGGTCTTGTCAGCTACATTCAGTCCCTTGATGCCGATCCCGGCTGCGTTCAGCGCGTCGATATTGACAGAGATCTTATTTGCCATGTCGGATTCAGCACCCACTTGAAGTGAGGTGGAGAAGCTCTCGGAACGGTCGACACTGCCCTTGCTGATCTCAAACTGCACCTTTGACGGATCGTTTGGATCCACCGCTGCGGCTGACACTGTAGCGGCTGTCGTGGCACCCACGCTGCTCGCTGCTGCAAGCTGTTCCTGGATCTTGGAGTATGCCGTATCCGCTGTGATCAGGTTGGGATTCGTCTCGTCCTCCTTGTCACCGATCGTGTAGTCCGTCCCGCCAATCTTGATCTTATCCCCTGATTTCAGGGCATCCATCGTGAAGGTGGCTGTCGTTGCGTTCTGTGTCAGTGTTCCCTCGATACCTGCATCGCGCGCGCTCACTGGGACGGAACTTCTGCCGGAGCCGCCCTTTAACAGATAGGTCTCGTTAAACTTGGTGGTCGCCGACACGCGGTCGATCTCCTGGGTGAGCTGATCGATCTCAGCCTGTATAGCACCCCTGTCCGAGGAAGAGTTGGTTCCGTTGGCTGCCTGCACGCTGAGTTCGTTCACGCGCTGGAGCATGTCGGACACAGAGCCCAATGCGCCCTCCGCGACATTGATCATATTCTGGGAAGTCCGTGCGTTGTATACGCCTGCGCTCAGTCCGTTCGTCTGCTTCAAAAGCTTCTGGGCGATCGCAAGCCCTGCGGCATCGTCCGCTGCGGAGTTGATGCGCTTACCGCTGGCGAGCTTCTGGAAGGAGCGCCCCAGGTTGCGGTTATTCTGTCTTGCTATATAAGACATAGGTGATATTCGCATAAATAATCCCCCTTTCTCTGTTTTGAAATAATTACCTGCTTTTACAGTTTAAGCATAACACATTTGATCAGGGGGTGCAATACCAAAGCGGTCGAACAGACTTTAAAAATTTCAGAAAATTTTCTTGCCAACCGATATAGAAAAGGCATATGATAGAGATAAGGATCTGTGCCGGCAGACTGCCGGAGGCACAGACGCGGATGCGGTCCCGGCAGGGCAGCAGGAATACAGTACAATATATCAATATATAGGTAGAAAGGACATACCGATATGATAAAGCAGGCGGATCAAAGGAACCTGACCATGGTCATGGACTTGTATGAGCTCACCATGGCAAACGGTTATTACAACGACGGTGACATGGAGACAAGAGTGGCGTTTGACGTGTTTTACAGGAGAAACCCCGACAGGGGCGGCTTCACGATCTTTGCGGGCTTAGAGCAGATCGTGGAATACGTGGAGAATCTGCACTTTTCCGATGAGGATATCGCGTATCTGCGGTCGCTTGACACGTTCACGGACACCTTCCTGAGTTATCTGAAGGAATTTCATTTCCAGGGAGACATCTACGCGTTTCCCGAGGGGACGATCATGTACCCCAATGAGCCGGTCATCACGGTGGTCGCGCCGTTGATCGACGCGCAGCTCGTCGAGACGGCGATCCTCACACAGATCAACCACCAGTCGCTCGTGGCGACAAAGACGGCGCGCATCGTGCGGGCGGCAGAGGGGAAAACGGTGTCGGACTTCGGCGCAAGGCGCGCGCACAATATGGACGCGGCAGTGTACGGCGCCCGCGCGTCCTATATCGGCGGGGCAGCGGGGACGGCGACTGTGCTCGCCGGGCAGATGTTTGGCATTCCCGTGAGCGGCACGATGGCGCACAGCTGGGTGATGTACTACGAGGACGAGTTCGAGGCGTTCAGGAACTATGCAGTCAACTATCCGGATAATACGGTGCTCCTGGTTGACACCTATGACACGATCCAGTCGGGGATCCCGAATGCGGTCCGCGTGGCGCACGAGGTGCTAGAGCCCATGGGAAAACGCTTGAAGGGGATCCGCATCGACAGCGGCGATCTGGCGTACCAGTCGTCAAAAGTCCGCAAGATGCTGGATGCGGAAGGGCTGACGGACTGCAAGATCATCGTTTCGAACAGCCTCGACGAGCACACGATATCCTCCCTGAACATACAGAGGGCGTGCATCGACGGTTACGGCGTGGGGGAGCGTCTGATCACGGGTGCCACGAGCGACTATTCCGACGATACACTGGCGCTCCTCGGCGCGGTGTACAAGATCGCGGCGGTCGAGGAAAAAGGCGTGTTCGTGCCGCGCATCAAGATCTCCGGCACGGTGGAGAAGATCACCAATCCCGGGCTGAAAAAGGTGTACAGGATCTACGACCAGAATGGCAAGGCAAAGGCAGACCTGATCGCAAAGGCGGACGAGCAGATTGATATGAGTGGTGAGTTCCGGTTTGTCGATCCGCAGATGCCGTGGAGAAATCTGAAATTTACGAACTGCACGGCAAAGCCCCTGCAGGTGAAAGTGTTCGAAAACGGCAAAAGGATATATGAGCTCCCCACACTCGAGGAGATCAGATCATATGTCAAGAGACAGCTTGGCGAGGAGATCTGGGAGGAGGAGCAGCGGTTCAACAACCCGCATGTGCACTATATGGACATGACACCCGATTACTATGATCTGAAGATGAGTCTTCTGCACGAAAAGGGAAAAGCCGCCAATTAGAAAGACCAGGCCGACAGGATCCGGCTCAGTGTTCGATCCGGGAAAAGGTTATCGAAAACGCTGGATCTGCCGATATATACTATGTTATAATAATATACTGCCGGAAAGGGATGTCCGTGCAGGCATCGCAGGATGGGAATTCACAGGGAGGGTGACAGGATGAATATGATAAATATGAATGTGAACATGGGAAACGGTTTTCATGCAAATTGGAACAGGAGTCTGCGTCAGGGACCAAATATTGACATGCGTGTCGGGAACAGCCATGCGATCGACAAACTCCGCGCGGGCGGCGCGGGCAATGTGTTTGGCGCACAGTGTAGCGTGACGATCTCCCGCGAGGGCAGAAAGCTGAGCGCACAGATGAGAGAACAGCAGCCAAAGAGCTTTGCAGCTGCAGGCGCAGAGAGGCTCCTGCTCAGACAGCAGCGCCAGGACAAGATGGACCAGAGCGAGCAGTCCGACACGCTCAGCGAGATCTCCGGACTGATGCAGGAGATCAAGCGCTATAACGCTGCCGGTGAGGATAAGGAGACGATCACCGCCAGGCAGGATGCGCTGAACCGCCTGTTTGAACTCAAGGCGCGGCAGGAGGAGGAGAACGATCGCCGCCTGAAGGACGCTGCGGGCAGTGTTGCCGGCGCGTCGAAGGATCAGGAGGAGATCGACAGGAAAAATGCCGACCTGTACCTGATGCTCAAAAGCCTCGAGGAGGAGGAAGAGGGCGAGGAGGAGCGCGTCGAAGGTTCAGACGCGGAAAGTGATACGGCGGACGACGGCAGCGACGATATGCAGTTTCAGGAATCCGCGTCGATGCTCGGCGCCTCGGCTGCAAAGCGGGAGCTTGAGGTGACTGGGATGATAGACGGCATGTTCGAGAGCGGCTACGGCAAGCTGGCACAGGCGGATGCGATGATGCGCGACGCGCAGGCGGAGCTTGGTCTGGCGGCGGAGGCGCTCGGCAGGGCGGAGCTCAGCGAGGCGGAGCAAAACCAGCTCATGGCAGAGCACATAGAGAGAGCCAACAATATGATGAAGTCAAACTCCGGGGAGATGATGGAACTGAGAAGGAAGGGCCATCAGGAGATCCAGGACGCGAGGGAAGTGGAGCTCAAACATATCGGAGTCTCCCCGCTCGACGGCGTGGGCAAAGCGAAGCAGGCGATCATGGACGCGGGTGCACAGGCAGCGCTCCAGGAGGTGTCACAGGGCGCGCTCGACAAGGCGTCGGAGGAGCTTGAGCGAAGAGTCCAGGAGGAGATCGACAGGAAAAACGACGCTGCATCCGACACGGATCAGGACGATGTACAGGAAAAAGCGGAGGAGATCACGGAGGAAAGAGAGAACGAGAGACTTGAGGAGGAAGAGCTGGAACAGGAAAATATTGAACAAAAATGAAAAAAAATCCATTTTGGCGAATTAATTATTTAAAGATTTGAGATAGTATGCTATAATATGAAGAATGACAGCAGATTTGTATAAAAACAGCATCAACTTAAAAAATTACGTGTCCAAAATCCTTGGAGTAGGTGATATACTTTTAAGAAACGGGGCGCAGGACAAAAGGAGAGAGAACAAAATGCCAAAAAAGCCAATTATTGACAAAGAAATGTTTAAGAGAAGCGTGCTGTACAATGTAAAGACACTGTACAGAAAGACTTTGGAGGAAGCTACAGAACAGCAGATCTTTCAGGCCGTAGCCTTTGCTGTGAAGGACAACATTGTGGATCACTGGCTCAAGACACAGGAGGCTTATGACGAGAAGGATCCCAAGACCGTGTACTATATGTCCATGGAGTTTCTGATGGGACGCGCGCTCGGCAACAACATGATCAACCTGATGGCATACAGGGAATTTTCAGAAGCTTTGGAGGAGCTCGGACTGGACATCAATGTGATCGAGGACCAGGAACCGGATGCAGCGCTTGGAAACGGCGGTCTGGGACGGCTTGCGGCATGTTTCCTCGACTCGCTCGCCACACTCGGCTATTCCGCGTACGGCTGCGGTATCCGCTATCGTTACGGCATGTTCAAGCAGCAGATCAGAGATGGATTTCAGAGGGAAGTGCCGGACGACTGGCTCAGGGACGGAAACCCGTTTGAGCTGAGACGCCCTGAATATACAAAAGTGATCAAGTTTGGCGGAAACGTGGCATGCAGGGAGGAGGACGGCAGACTGATCTGGTATCAGGAGAATTACCAGTCCGTCAAGGCTGTGCCCTATGACCTTCCGATCGTCGGATACGGCAACGGTATCGTGAACACGCTCCGGATCTGGGATGCGGAGCCGATGGACTGCTTCAGTCTCGACTCTTTTGACAAGGGCGATTACCAGAAGGCGGTGGAGCAGACCAATCTCGCCAGAAATATCGTTGAGGTTCTCTATCCGAATGACAACCACATTTCCGGCAAGGAGCTCCGCTTAAAGCAGCAGTATTTCTTCATCTCCGCCTCCGTGCAGACAGCGATCGAGAAATATATGTCAAAGCATGACGATATCCATAGATTTCATGAGAAGGTGACGTTCCAGCTCAACGATACGCACCCGACGGTGGCGATCGCGGAGCTGATGCGCATCCTGCTCGACGACTATCACTTAGAGTGGGATGAGGCGTGGGAGATCACGACAAAGACCTGCGCGTACACGAACCATACGATCATGGCGGAAGCGCTCGAGAAGTGGCCGGTAGACCTGTTCCAGAGACTGCTTCCGAGGATCTATCAGATTGTGGAGGAGATCAACCGCAGATTCCTGCTCGACATCGTGAACAGATATCCCGAGCCGGCTGACAAGATCAAGAAGATGGCGATCATCGCGGACGGACAGGTGAAGATGGCGCACATGGCGATCGTTGCAGGCTACAGCGTGAACGGTGTCGCGAGACTCCACACGGAGATCCTCAAGAATCAGGAACTTCGGGACTTCTATGAGATGTTCCCGCAGAAGTTCAACAACAAGACGAACGGCATCACACAGAGACGTTTCCTGCTCCACGCAAACCCGCTGCTCGCAGACTGGGTGACAGACAAGGTGGGCGAGGACTGGATCGTAGACCTCCCTGTGATCGAAGGCATCGCGAAATACGTGGATGATCCTGCGGCGCAGAAAGAATTTATGGAGATCAAGCGCAAGAACAAAGTACGTCTGGCAAAATATATCAAGGAGCACAACGGCGTCACGGTCGATCCGGATTCCATCTTTGACGTGCAGGTTAAGCGGCTTCACGAGTACAAGAGACAGCTGCTCAATATCCTCCATGTGATGCACATGTACAATGAGCTGAAAGCGAACCCTGGCATGGAGCTTTATCCGCGGACGTTCATCTTCGGCGCGAAGGCGGCGGCAGGCTACAAGAACGCGAAGCTGACCATCAAGCTGATCAATGCGGTGGCGGACAAGATCAACAATGATCCGATCGTCAAGAATCGTATCAAGGTCGTCTTTATAGAGGATTACAGGGTATCGAACGCGGAGCTGATCTTTGCGGCGGCAGACATCTCTGAGCAGATCTCCACTGCTTCGAAGGAGGCGAGCGGTACAGGCAACATGAAGTTTATGCTCAACGGAGCACTGACACTTGGCACGATGGACGGCGCGAATGTGGAGATCGTCGAGGAAGTGGGCAATGAACACGCATTCATTTTCGGCTTGAGTTCGGATGAAGTCATTAACTATGAGAACAATGGCGGCTACAATCCGATGGATATATACAACAGCGACGCGGAGATCAGAAAGGTGGTCGACCAGCTTGTTGACGGGACATACGCGGATGACAGGGAGCTTTTCCGGAGCCTGTACAATTCCCTGCTCAACACGCTGGATACAGACAAGGCAGACCGCTACTTTATCCTCAAGGATTTCCACGCCTACGCAGATGCACAGAAGAGAGTGGAGAAGGCGTATGCAAATAAGACCGGGTGGGCAAAGAGCGCTATGCTCAATGTGGCAAAGGTTGGCAAGTTCACTTCTGACAGAACGATCCAGCAGTATGTGGATGAGATCTGGCATCTCGACAAAGTGGAATTAGAGTGATCGTCGTTATGAGTTGGAGAGCTGGTACACCGGCTATATAAATACAAAACGCATATCTCAACATAGCGGGATATGCGTTTTGACTTTTCACGCGGATCAAGAGCGGGTGAATGGGAGTAAGAATGAAAAATGCAAAAATAAATATCAAAACGAAGATCTTGCTGCTGCTGGTCGGTGTGTTGATCGTCGGCGCCGTCAGCGGCTGTACATCGGATAAGAGCGTCAAGGCATATCTGCAGGCACTGTTGGATGCGTCCTACAAAAACGATTCAGCCGGGTTCGTGGAGATCAAGCTGGGAACCGCGGAGGAGGCACAGGCGCTGTACGAGCAGGGGATCGACACGGGGGTAGGCGTCTTCTGCAGCCGGCTCGGTGTGTCCGATGAATATAAGGAAGAGTTTCGTCCGATCTATATGGATATGCTCGGAAAAGTCCGGTACGCGGTGGAGGACGCCGACAAACAGAGCGACGGCTCGTATATCGTGACAGTGAGTTATGAGAAAATGAACGTTTTCAAGCCCGCGCTCGCGCTGCACCAGGAAAACGTGGCGGCGATGATGGACGAGTGGGCACAGTCGCCGGAACCGCCTGCGGAGGAGGAGATGGTGGCAGCGGTGTACAGGGAGTTCAGGAGCAGTATGGAGAACGTGCTCGCGCAGGTGCAGTACGATGAGAAGGCTTCCATGACCGTTCGGATCGAACTGATCAACAATGTGTACACACCCAATGCGGATGACATTGCCGGGCTTGAGAAGGCGTTGTTTGACGGGGAATAAAAAACGACCGCGCTGCGGTCGTTTTCTTTTATACATTTATACAGCCATCATCTCATCGATGTTGGAGAGGATCCCTTTCAGTGCCTTGGTGATATCGGAGTCGATCGGGAATCGGACCAGCTCGTTCAGTATCGTTTTGGCTTTTTCGGTATCGTAGGTCTCAAGCGCCCGAAAAGCCTCCTGCAGCTGTTCGCCCCACTTTTTGAAGGACATATGATTTCCGTCCTTGTCGATGGCGTCATCCTTTAGTTTGAGCGATTTTGCGTATTCGCTCAGCACGCTGTAGGCCTCGTCAAGCTCGAAGGAGAGCTTTTTCCAGTTGTCGCGGACCACGTTCAGATCGCCGGCGTATGCCTCGATCTCATGGAAGAACGCGGTGTCCGTGAGGTTGACCAGTCCCAGCTCATTAGCCCTGACGCGCAGGGTATGCGCGCTTGTGCCGTACGCCGTCAGGGTGTCGGGCTGCATCAGGTCGTAGAGCGAGTCCTCATATTTGTCGCTGTTTCTGAGGAATGCCATCGCCAGCTCGTTGTACCGCTCCACATTGTGCCCGAGCCTGGCCATCGCCGCGTCAATGTCGACGCCATGGCGCGCCAGATACCGCATCTTGATCCGGCTGTCCGTGATCAGCGTGTCGGGAATCTGCTGCTGCAGGTGCTCCAACACCTGCTTGGCGTGATATGCCATCATGGAGATCTGCTGTTTCTGCGCCAGTATCTTTGCCCTTTTGTGATAAGAACCCACGACAAGCCACAGCGCGAGCCCTGTCGGAAGGATCCACGCCAGCGACCAGAGCGCTGCGGGCGGCAGGGCGCCGGCAAGGCAGAGCAGACCGATCATCAGCGACACACCCGCCATAAAAGTCAGCCAGATCAGCGCCGACCTGTCTATGAGAAGTCTCAGTTCGTCAAAAATATGGTTATCATTACAGTTCATATATGTATCCCTTCCACCTGAAAAGTTGTTTTCACGAATTTTTATACGTTTTTAATACGTTTATTTTAACACACTTTTTTGCGCGAAAAAAGAGTTAATTCGTGTTCGGCAAAAAAAGGAAGAAATACAGTTGCGTGAGTCTGTTACTCGGATCGATCGTGTCTGAACCTGCGAAATTCCGGCATGTTCACAAGCTTTGTGACAAAGGTGAGCGTGAAGAACAGGATCGCGGCGTCGATCGGCAGCATGATGACGTTCTTGAGCGCGCGTGCGGGCAGGATCGCCATGAAAGCGTTTCCGTTCAGGACGGCGAGCCACAGCGTGTTCAGACCGCAGTTTACGATCGCTTTGACCAGAAATTCGGCGATGAGGATGCGCCAGAGCCTGACGGGCTTTTTGTACAGGACAGAGCCGTAGATCACACCGGCGACCATGACGTTGAACGTGTAGCCAAAGAAGAAGGCGCCGCCGTCCGGTTTGAGCAGGTATTTGAGGATGTCGAGCGCGGCGCCGAAGACTGCGCCGACCCACGGGCCAAACAGGTACTCCACGACGCGGTTTGGGAGCCCGGAGAACCCGATGCGGATATTGGGCGTGATAAAGATGGAAGTCGTGTAGTTGAGCACGACAGCCAGCGCCGCCATCAGACCGCACAGGACGAGATTGTGTGTGACTTTCAGCTCCTTGAAGGAATCCGAATGGAACTTTGAACCTAGTTTCGTGATTTTTTGCATAAAAACAGCCTCCTTTATGCAGCAACCTGAAACTACACAAATGAGACTTAAGAAATCAGAAAAACAGTTCTGTGATCTTAAACAGTCAAATATGTAGCAGCGGGATGCGAACCTCGTACCGCAAGAGAAAACGGGAAACATCCTCTCTTTTCGTCCCTGTGACAACTCCCTGTTCACAAGGCACTTGACGCACGCGATTCTACTCTGCAATATGAAAATGATCGTTTATGGTGACAATCGAACTATACAACAATACAGCCGATTTGTAAAGAGAAATTTTTTGTTGAAAAAACTTGAAATGCGAACATTTGTGTGGTAAAATGGATTCATTCGCAGGCAGCGCTGCGGATCAGGGGAGAAAACATTCTTTGGTCCGGCGATCGGAGGAACAGGATAAATTCGTGATAACGTGATGGGATAAATGGGATGGAGTTACAGATGAACACACAGTTAGTTACATTGACTGCGATCATTGTGGGGATCGTGCTGGTATCGGTGGTGGGCGTGCTGCTCTGCCGGCAGTTCCGCATCAGTGCAAGGCGCAGGGAGCTTGACACGATGGACGGTTTTGACTTTGAATACTATTGTGCGGACCTGCTCGCGGCGGACGGCTTTGTCGACGTGAAAGTCACGCGCAGCAGCGGCGATTACGGCGTCGACATCCTTGCGGAGAAGGACGGCGTGACCTACGCGATCCAGTGCAAGCGCTACACGGGGCTCGTGGGAGTGAAGGCAGTGCAGGAAGCCTACGCGGGAAGGGACTACTATGACAGGATGGTCGGCGCCGTGCTGACAAACCAGTATTTTACGAAACCGGCGGTGCAGGCGGCGCGCAAACTCAAGATCCTCCTGTGGGACAGGGACTATCTGCAGGAGATGGAGAGGAACTGAGCACATGTTTGAAGCAGGATTGGGAACAGGATTGGAGAGGGATGCAGGATATGGATTCAGATGAAATATTGTTGAGAAAGCGCCTGAGGGAGCTGGCGGACAAAGCATATCATAACAGCCAGTATTTATTTACCGGTTTTTTGTCGGCGGCGGAGCTTGACACGTACTATCATATGGAGAGAGATCTGTCCTATGTGCCCGTCACCGTGTTTGGCGGCACGGCGGACTGTGAGCGCGTGATGCTGCGGTTTGGCAGCGAGGAGCTCTGCGGGTACGAGGAGGCTTTTCCGATCCGGTGCATTGAGATCGCGCCGCTTGTCGAGAAGTTCGGGGAGGAGCTTGGGCACAGGGATTATCTGGGGGCGCTGATGAATCTTGGCATCGAGCGGAGTACGCTTGGGGATATCGTCATCGCCGCAAAGCACGCGTTCCTTTTCTGCACGGAGAAGATGGCGCCCTACATCATTGAAAACCTTGCCCGGATCCGTCACACAAATGTCAGATGCCGGATCGCGGATCACATACCGGAGAGCACCATAACGAGGCTGGAGCGCCGAACCGTCCAGGTGAGTGCGGCGCGCGCGGACAGTGTTATCGCAAAGATCTACAACCTGTCAAGGAGTGAGAGCGTGGAGCTGTTCCGGGCAAAGAAGGTCTTTGTGAACGGCAGGCTGAACGAGAACAACGGCGGGCAGCTGAAACCCGGGGATAAGGTTACAGTGCGCGGGTCCGGCAGGTTTTGTTTTGTGGGGACAGCGGGCGAGACGCGCAAGGGAAAGCTGAATGTGGAGGCTGACATTTACTGCTGAGAGGGCGCTGCCGGTATCGGGATGTGATACTTGTAAAATTCGATACCAATCTTGTAAAAAGATATTTAATTTGAGATACCCCATTGATTTATTCTGCATTCGTGATATGATAGCATTTCGAGCAAACAAATGACAGCGGGCGGGACGCGTCTGCGGACCGGGCGCTGTGCAGGCGGAACTGGAGAAATCTACAGAATCAGAGGGGTAACATTATGGAAAAGCAGGCAGTGCACAGTATGACGGAGGGAAGCCCGGCAGGGCTGCTCCTCAAATTCACGATTCCGATGCTGATCGGGAATCTTTTTCAGCAGTTTTACAACATGGTTGATTCCATCGTAGTGGGGCGGTTTGTGGGCGCCAACGCGCTGGCGTCTGTCGGCGCGACGGGTTCCCTGAACTTTCTGCTCTTTGCGATGAGTTTTGGCATATCGGCAGGTGTGGGCGTTGTGGTATCGCAGCACTTCGGTGCGGGCAGGATGGACATGGTGGAGAAGAGCATCATCAATGGCATGTACCTGCTGGCTGCGGTCTCTGTCGTGATGGGGATCGTCGGTATCACATCGGCGAGATGGGTGCTGACGGCACTGGACACGCCGCAGGCCATACTTGACGATGCGGTCACGTACATGCGCGTCTCGTGTGCGGGGATTCTGGCGATCGCGGCATACAACGGCGTGGCATCGGTGCTGCGCGCGCTGGGGGATTCCAGGACGCCGCTGTACTTTATGGTGGTCGCATGTTTTGTCAACATCGGGCTGGACCTGCTGTTTGTCATCGTGTTTGGCTGGTCTGTATTTGGGGTGGCGCTTGCGACGGTCATCGCGCAGCTCGTCGCGGCAATCGGGGCATTCGCATATGCCCTGTGCAGGATCTCGTATTTTCGGATCCGGCGGGAGAACCGCCCGGTGCGGCGCGATATCATGCTGCGCTGCTTCAGGCTGGGGATTCCGATCGCGCTGCAGAATGCCCTGATAGCGGTCTCCTGCATATTTCTGCAGAAGGTGGTCAATGGCTTTGGCGAGAACGTGGTAGCCGCAAACACGGCGCTCGGCCGTATCGAGCAGCTTGTGCAGCAGCCGTACAATTCACTCGGGGCAGCGCTCACCACGTACACCGGACAGAATATCGGAGCCGGGAAGATCGACAGGGTAAAACAGGGGTACAGAGCGGGCTTTCGGTGTGTTGTCGCGTTCAGTATCGCCATGCTGATCCCGTGCCAGCTGCTCGGGGAGCAGATCGTCGGCGTGTTTGTGACGGAGCCGGAGGTGATCGCGATCGGCGCGCGGGGGCTTTCCATCACAAGCTGTTTCTACTTCTTCCTGGGGATGATCTATGTGGCGAGAAGCGTGCTGAACGGGGCAGGTGATGCCGCTTTCGCGATGATCAACGGACTGATGGAAGTGACAGGGCGCGTCGGCTTTGCCGTCCCGCTCACCAGGATCCCGTTTATCGGCGTGTGGGGGATCTTTTTGACGACCGGACTTACGTGGGCGCTGACCGGCATTGTGAGCATGGGCCGTTACCACAGGGGAAAATGGGAATTTAAAGGGGTATCATAAAGATTTTGCGGGTCGGTGCTTTACTTGTCAGCAAAATACGTGTAAAATGTTGAGATAGTGAGATTGATTGAGACAAAAATGATAAGGGGCCATGGCAGGATGAAAATCCGGGATCAACGCAAAAAATTACATAAGTATATTGTCTGCGGCATCCTTGCGGCAGTGATTTCGGTGATGGGGTCCTGCGGCAGTCCGGGGAGCGCCCGGCAGCAGGAGAGCAATCCGGGAGGCGGGACAAAGACCGTGGACGCCTCCCGGCAGCCCGGTCTGGAGGAGAAGGAAAGCTATGGCGCCCTGCTCGCGTCGCACGGTGTCGCGCTGCCTGCCAGCAGGCCGAGCATCTATGTCGATGTGGCAGGATATGTGTCTGGCAGGGAAAAAAAGGTGATATTTGCGGGGGAGAACCACGGACAGACCTTCGATGTGGTGCGGAGCCGCGATAACGAGGTGGTCTATACGGGGATCATACCGCGCGGTGAGGAGGACCGGCTCAGCGGACAGATCCTGAGTGTGGGGGATTTCACGGTCTTTGATGAGCCGGGGACGTACTATATCAGGACGGATATCGCAGGGCAGTCCTACGCGTTTGGGATAGCCGAGGACACGTATGAGAATCTGTTCCTGAACATGCTCAAGAACATCTCCAGCTCCGATATACAGGATAGCCCGGAGGCGGTCTGCGATGTGAGTTTCGGGATGCACGCAGTGATGTATGCGATGCAGTGCAACGGTGCGCTCTTTGAGGCGGCGTACAAGCATTTTGACAAGAACGAGCAGGATAAGCAGCTTGTCACACAACTGCTGTATATGGGAAAGATACTCAGTTCCCGGCAGAGGAGCGACGGAAGCCTGTACGGTGATTACGGGGCGACAGCGGCGTTCTGCGGTATCATGGCGATGAGCCGCGATATGTTCGGGCGCTATGAGGCGAATGTGAACAGGGAGTACCAGCAGGCGGCAGACGCGGCGTGGGGGTGGCTGGAACGGCAGCCATGTGAGACGGACAGCCAGAGGGCTGCCCGGTTTTATGCGGCTGCACAGCTTTTCAAGGCGGAGGGCGGTGAGAGCTACAGGATCACGGCGGAGCAGTTCCTGCGGGAGAAGGCAGAAGATTATTCGAGTGAACGGTTCGTGTTCTATGGCGTGCTGGCATATATCAGTGCGGAAGAAGGCACCGATCGGGATCTCTGCACATATATTATGAGGGATATGGTAGACCGGGTGGAGGCCATCTGTGAGGAGGCGCGCCAGGATGATATCCTCGGTACGGGGACGAGGACGACCGAAGAGAACATGTCCGACATGCTCCATCTGAGTTTTGTGAACTATCTGACGCCCAGCAAGGAATATACTGTGATCGTCGAGAATACCATACAATATATGGGCGGGCTCAGTGTGGACGGGACCTGTTATCTGGGAACAACAGGCGCGCAGATACAGCGCTTTGAGTGGAGAGGCATCCTGCTGTTGGGCATGAGTGATATGATCAGAAATATCAATGAATTGGAAAAATAGGCGTTTAGCAAGACGAGTGGGGGAGAATGAGAATGAAAATCGTTATTTTGGCAGGCGGAATCAGTACGGAGCGCGATGTGTCGCTGGTCACGGGTTCCATGATCTATCACGCGCTCAGGGATAAAGGACACGAAGCTGTTCTCCTGGATGTGTACCTTGGGTACGAGGGGGAGACGGACGACATCTTTGCCGTGGACAGGGACTGGGGCGAGGGCTTTGGCAGGATAACGGAGATCAATCCGGATATCAGTGCGGTGAGGGCGCTCAGGAAGGATAACCCGGACTGTCTCATCGGAAAGCATGTCATCGAGATCTGCTCACAGGCGGACATCGTCTTTCTGGCACTGCATGGGCAGAACGGAGAGGATGGAAAGATACAGGCGATGTTTGACCTTCTGGACATCAGATACACGGGCACGGACTGCCTTTCCAGTGCGCTTGCCATGGATAAGGCGATCTCAAAGGAACTTTTCCACAAGTATGGCATACCGACGCCTAAGGGGATCACGATCTGCAGGAACGAGCGTCAGCTGATCGACACATGGACCATATTCCCGTGCATTGTAAAGGTCAACTGCGGCGGTTCCAGCGTGGGTGTCTACCGGGCGGATGACAGGGGCCAGCTCAATGAGGCGCTGGAAATGGCGTACACCTTTGAGGACAGGGTGATCATCGAGCAGTACATAGACGGGCGGGAGTTTTCGATCGGCGTCATAGACGGGGAGGCACTCCCTGTGATCGAGATCGCGCCCAAGGTAGGATTTTACGATTACAAGAACAAGTATCAGGCGGGAACGACGGTGGAGACTTGCCCGGCTGAGCTCGATGCCAATGTGACGAGGGCGATGCAGTCCTGCGCGGAGACGGTCTACAGGGCGCTCCGGCTGAAAACGTACGCGCGGATGGATTTTCGCATGGACAGCGAGTGCAAATTCTACTGTCTCGAGGCAAACACGCTGCCGGGCATGACGCCGACATCGCTGCTGCCGCAGGAGGCGGCAGCAGTGGGGATGTCCTTCGGGGATCTGTGCCAGAGGATCATTGACAGCTCTATGGAGAAATACAGGTAATGATCCTGAACGGTTACAAACATAGTAAATGAGGAAGGATGATGGAGGGCTGTCATGAAAAATATGACACTGAAAAATATCGCGGAGGCGGTAAAAGGAGTGCTCCACACAGAGGCGCTGCCGGATACTTGCGAGGTGGACATGACAGAGATGTGTGCTGTGGGTGTCGTGATCGACTCCCGCAAGGTGGAGCAGGGATGCATATTTATCGCGACGCGCGGCGAGCATGTGGATGGACACAGTTTTATCGACCAGGTATTTGATGCCGGTGCGCTGGGAGTGATCTGCGAGAGGGCGCCGGAGGATCCCAGGGGCGCCTACATTCTTGTGGAGGACAGTTTCCAGGCGCTCAAGGACGCGGCGGAGTATTACAGGAGACAGCTCGACATCCGGGTGGTCGGCATCACGGGCAGTGTCGGGAAGACCAGCACAAAGGAATTTGTGGCAAGCGTGCTGTCAAAGGGATTTCGCGTGCTGAAGACGGAGGGGAACCACAATAACGAAGTGGGACTGCCGCTGACCGTGCTCCAGATCCGCGAGGATTGCGAGATCGCCGTGCTGGAGATGGGGATCAGTGATTTCGGGGAGATGCACAGGCTGAGCAGGATCGCCAGGCCGGATGTGTGCCTGATCACGAACATCGGACAGTGCCATCTCGAGAACCTCGGAACAAGGGATGGGATCCTCAGGGCAAAGTCAGAGATCTTTGATTTTATGCAGGAGGGCGGGCAGATCTGCCTGAACGGTGACGATGACAAGCTCAATACGATCAGGGAAGTCAGGGGAAGTGTCCCGGTATTTTTCGGCAGCGGGAGCGGCTGTGCGGTATGCGCGGAAAGCTGCGAGAACAGGGGACTGATGGGCAGCAGGGCGCGGATCCATATCGGGGGCGCGCTCGCGCAGTCCGGAGCGGATATCGTGTTCACGGCAGAGATACCGCTCCCCGGTGAACATATGCTGTACAACGCGCTCGCCGCGACGACGGTGGGGGTGCTCTTCGGGCTGGGGGCGCAGCAGATCCAGGCTGGGATCCGGGACGTGGAGGCTGTCGGGGGCAGAAGCCATGTGATCCGCACTGACAGGCTGACACTGATCGATGACTGTTACAATGCAAATCCGGTCTCGGTGAAGGCGGCGATCGATCTGCTCCACATCACGGATATCCCGGATGTGACGGATGCGCGCGGAAGGGCGCGCAAGACGGCGATTCTCGGGGATATGTTCGAGCTTGGCGCAGACGAGGCGGCATTGCACCGCGAGGTCGGCATCTATGCGGCACAGAAGGATATCGACGTGGTCATCTGTGTGGGGAGACTGTGCAGAGACATGTACGATGGCGCAAGGAGTGTGGGGAACACGACTGTGAAAGCGTATTATTACGAGAGCAAGGAAGCGCTGTTTGCTGATATCGGTGCGATCGTTCGCGACGGTGATATCGTGCTCGTCAAGGCGTCGCACGGCATGCATTTTGAGGATATCATTACAATGCTGACATGATGTACATAAATCGGGGGATGCCTTCTGGCATCCCCCGATTTATGTAGTCTGTTCGGTAAAGTATCCTGCTTTTTCAGATGTTGTGCTTATTTTTGTCATAGGTCTCCATGATGATCTCCTGCACGTAGAGCGCCAGCTTTTTCTGCTGCTCTCTGGGGAGTTCCCTGATGTAGATCGGTTTGCCGTACTCAATGATAACGTGAGCCTTTTTGATCCACGGAAACTGGTTTTCAAAGACAGCGGCACTGTTGTTGATCGTCATGGGAACGATCGGGCAGTCTGCTTTGGCAGCGATCTTGAAGCTTCCCTCGTGAAAGGGCAGCAGCGTGCCCTCCTCCTTGTTTCTGGTCCCCTCGGGAAAGATGCAGACGGACTTGCCGTTCTTCATCAGGTCGATCGCGGCGAGAATGGTCTGCATGCCAGCCTTGATATTCTCGCGGTCGAGGAACAGGCAGTGGAGGTTGCGCATCCAGATATTGAGCAGAGGGACTTTTTCCATGCTTTTCTTTGCGATATAGCCTGTGGGACGGGGGACGCGGATGTAGGTCAGCACGACGTCAAAAAAGCTTCTGTGGTTTCCGATATAGAGCACCGGCGTGTCCGACGGGATGTTCTCCTCACCGATATAATCCACCTTCGCGCCGGACAGAAAGCGCACGCAACGGAATGCCCAGCAGACGATCGCCAGACTGGAGCGGCTCTTCAGGCCGGGATCGAACCTGCCGATGATCCACTCCACGAACATGACCGGTATGCTCAGTATCAGAAAGAGGACGACAAAGCCTGCCACGAGAATCAATCGAATCATAAAAATACCATGCCTTTCCAAAAAATTTACCAATGAATATATCTTATACATTTTTCCGGGTAAAATCAACCAAAAACGTATATCTTTTTGAATTATGTCATAGTTATAGATAAAAGAATTTGTTGATATTGTATTTAGGAGGAGAGATGGATATATTGAAGGATCTGACGCAGTTGGTGAGCAGGGGAAAGAGGAGGATCGTATTCGCAGTGGCGGCTGCACTTTTGATCCTGGGAACACTTGGCTGCAGCGCGGAGGAGGAGGCGCCGGAGGATAAGATCAAGGATATTGATTTCACGGTGGTCGGGGAGGATCAGCAGCCGGATTCCCTGAAAGATATCATCGCGGAGAAGTATGCGGATCCGTTCCAGATCAGCTATACACTGGGCGAGGAGCTCTACATCGCAGTCGGCTACGGCGAGCAGCCAAGCGGCGGGTACAGCATCAGCGTCAATTCGTTTTACGAGACGGATGACACGCTGGTCATCGACACGACCCTGATCGGGCCGGGAAAGGCGGAGAATGTGACCAAGACGCCGACACGCCCATATATTGTGGTAAAGACGCAGAATATCGCGGATAAGATGATAGAATTTAAGTAAAATATATGGTAAAATATCTGCGGGAGCAGTGAGCGCCGTCCATAACGCTGACTTGTGGGGAGCGGCGGGAGATCTCATGCTGCGTGCAATATGTGTATTGTGTAGATGGAAGAGAGGTACAGAGAGATGATCCTGATAAAAAAAGGCACAGTCGTCGATCCGGCAGACAATGTGGAACAGCTGGCGGATGTCCTGGTGGGAGACGGAAAGATTCTGAGGATAGCGCAGGAGATAGCGGAAGCTGACCTGCAGGCATTTTGCGGCGGTGGAGCGCACTGTGAAGTGATCGACGCCGCCGGATGCATTGTGGCGCCCGGGCTGGTGGATGTGCATGTGCATTTCCGCGATCCGGGCTTCACGCACAAGGAGGATATCGAGACAGGGGCAAAGGCGGCGCTCAGGGGCGGCTTTACAAGTGTGGTATTGATGGCGAACACAAAGCCTGCAGTGGACAGCATCGACACGCTGGCATATGTCATGGACAAGGGGGAGCGAACGGACGCAAAGATATACACCTGCGCCACCGTGACAAAGGGGATGGCGGGAAAAGAACTGACGGACATGGACGCGCTCGTGTCAGGGGGCGCGGTGGGTTTCACCGATGACGGCATCCCCATCATGGATGCGGGATTGCTCGAGCGCGCCATGACAAAAGCGGCGTCGCTGAACGTCCCGGTCAGCCTTCACGAGGAAGATCCGGCACTGATCACGGACAACGGCATAAACAGGGGAAAGGCGTCGGAACACTACGGCATCGGCGGTTCGCCGAGGGAGGCGGAGATATCGATGATCAGGCGCGACCTGGAGATCGCCCTGAGGACAGGTGCTGCTCTAAATATCCAGCATATCAGCACAAAGGAGGGCGTGGAGCTCGTCAGACAGGCGAAGAGGAAGGCGGCAGCGCAGGGTACAGGCGGCATCCATGCGGAGGCGACGCCGCATCATTTCAGCCTGACGCAGGATGCGGTGATCCGCCATGGCGCGCTTGCCAAGATGAATCCGCCGCTGCGCGAGGAGTCCGACCGGCAAGCGATCATAGAGGGCCTGCGCGACGGGACGATCGATATCATCGCCACGGATCATGCGCCCCACAGCAAAGAGGAAAAAGAAAGACCGATCACAAAAGCGCCGAGCGGCATCATCGGTCTGGAGACAGCGCTCGCGCTGGGCGTCACGAACCTTGTCGGCGAGAAGCAGCTCTCGATGGCACAGCTGATCGCGGCGATGGCGGCAAACCCTGCGAAGATGTACGGGCTTCCCGCAGGGACACTGGCGGAGGGCGCAGCCGCGGATATTGTGATTTTTGACCCCGATGCGTCGCAGACGGTCCGGGACTTCGCGTCAAAGTCCTCGAATACACCGTTTGCAGGCCAGACGCTCAGGGGCGTTGTGAGATACACGATCGTGGATGGGCGGATCGCGTATCGTCACGAAGCCTGTTAGCCGCCGCACTGACGGGATCAGCTGGCAGGTGCAGCCGGGACAGGCTGTTGTGCGCGCAGCCGGGATCAGCCGTCGCGCATGGCACTCGGCGTTATCCCGTAAACTTTCTTGAAGGCACGTCTGAACGTATTTGCGTTGTTGTAGCCCACGGACAAATACAATTCATTCAGGCTGATATCGGTCTCGCGTATCAGCCTGGACGCCTCGCTCAAACGCATGTTCTCGAGATATGTAGAGAAGTTTACGCCTCTCTTCTCCTTGAAGAGATGCGAGAAATAGCTCTCCGATATCTGAAATTCATCCGAAATCTTGTTGAGCCCGATCGAAGGATCGGCATAATTCTCGTGAATATATTTTTCGATCGTCGAGATCAGATCCGAGTCGTCTGTCTTGACGGAAAACAGGTTGCAGAGCTGCAGCGCGATATCCTCGCAGAGCTTAAAGGAAACGTGCTGGCTGAAAGTCTCATCCAGGCTCTTGACCACATCTGCCGGCGTATTCTGCGGGAGTGCGAACCTTGCCTTGAGCAGCGTGTTCCTGATATCGGACAGCAGAAACTGTACCATGTTGATGGGCAGGGCGCGCTCCTCGATGTTTTCCTGGTGCAGCAGGTTGAAGAGCTCGAGCACCTGCGGTGTGTTGCCCGTCGTGATAAAGTGGATCAGCTTCGTCGAAAGCTCCGGCGGATAGTAAAATGCGCTGGAGTCTTTTTTGATGAACTCATACGGGAAAAAGATATAATTTTTGCTGGTGTAGTTTACGGCGTCCATCGCCTGCTGGTAGGATTCCCACACGTTTAAGATATCATCCGTATTTTTGCCGATGCCCGCAAAGAGCCAGATGCCGTGCGCATCCAGCAGATAGTCGTGCAGCTTTATGACCGCTTCGTTCGTTCGGATGATCAGGTCTTTGTCGTCGTCAGGCCTGCCCACTACAATGACCGCATACACGCGGTCGGATGGGCTGAAAAAGTAGAGCGGTTCTCCCAGGAACTGCGCGAGTGTCTCCCGCACGATCTGATTGCACTCCTCGAGTGTGATAAATTCGTTTGGGGATGCCTGGTAATCATTGGCGCTGTTGTAGGCGACGATGTAGAGCCCGTTGTAGGTGAGCTTTTCGCCGGTAAGCCCCAGAAACTCTTTGGCGTAGGATGCCTCCTCGGGGGAGACGATCATCCCTCTGAGGAACTGGCGCACGTAAGAGTTGAAGATGATCGGCCGCTGGCTGTCCATGACCTCCTCCAGATGGCTTTTCTCCTCCTGCAGGCTGCTCTTTTCCTGCTCCGTCACCTGCAGCTGCTGGTCAAGCTCGATGATCGGCTGGATATTTCGCCTGGAAAACATGAAGATGATGATGAACCCGCCCACGAGTGCAGCCACAAACACCGCAGCATACAATATTTGAGGGGGTGCATTATTTGTGGTGGAATCGTAGGAGGGGTGGCTGTAATAGTAAGTGTAGCCTGTGTTGGCGGAGGTATGGATGTCCATGGACATTTTCCGGGATTCGAGAAAGTCCCGCATTTCGTCGGACATGCCGTCAGTGATCATGTCGTCAAAATATGCACTCTCGGGCGTATGCAGCGACAGAATGTTGTCGGTCTGCGCGGTGCGGACTGACAGATAGCGGTATGGGGAGTCGGACTCCATGCACTCAAACAGGGAGGAAAGCTTTTCCTCCTCCAGGATAAAGCACGCGACCACGTCGAGATCCATGTAATAGAGATCGTTCATGTTGATCACGTACATATAGTAGTTTTTGCTGCTGAATGGGCGGAACGCATTCATCGGGATAAAGCGGTAATAATCGGAAGGGGATGTAAGCACTTCCATAAAATTTTCATGTTCCTCCTCCGGATACCCCTTGATCCAGTCGTAGAATCGCGTCTCTTCAATAAAAAAACCGGAGCCCAGCACGAAATTTGATTTCGGAAAATAGCAGAAAAACTCCGTCATCGGCAGGAGAGCCTGCGGGTAGACGTCCGTCGCCATGGTCGTCGAGACGGCGATCCCCAGGTCAAAGAGCTGGCTGTCGATCCCGTCCGCCCGCGCCAGCTTCCGGACCCTGTTGTCCTGCAGGAGCTGGCGGCAGTAAGCCTCCATGATCTCGAGATCCGTCTCGAAGAGCTCCACATTGCTCATGAGTGTCGACTTGACCTGCCATTGAAACTGGCTGCGTGCATTGTTGGAGTCGGATATGTATAAATGAACGAAAAGCACCAGTATGACGAAGAGAAAAATACTGTAAGATGACACCATCTTGAGCATCATAGCCTGTCTGTCACTCTGCCGGGTATTTGTGGCGCCTGTATATTTTTCGGATGGATTGAGGTCACTTTGTGCCGTCCTGGATTTTTTACTCACGTTATTTACTCCTGAGTTCCTTATAGTGAAAGATTTTTATCTCAAATTTTAGTTCTAAATTTAGTAACATTTTATCAGCTTTACAAAAAAATTACAATATGTAACTGCTTACATAATCCTTGATTTTAGGGATTTTCAAAAATCGTTATCAAAATATGCATGCTTTCTCAAAAATTGTCTCTTGTATGTAAAGGCTTACAATGCTAAGGTGAGTATACAGAGTCTGCCACGGCAGCGTGGCGTGGGTTCTGGCAGACTTTTTAGAAACTTTTGTAGGTTCAACAATTTAAAGGGAGGAAAGTAAGAAATGAAGAAGAGAGCATTATCTTTACTTTTGGCATCAACTATGGTAGTGTCCCTGACTGCATGTGGCGGCGGTGACAACGCGTCCACCTCATCATCGGACACAGGCACGAAGAATGACGCGGCATCTGCGGGGTCATCGTCAAATGACGCGGCATCAGACGACACAAACGACACGGCGTCATCGGGGGACGCGTCAGGCGACACGGCAGCCGGAAAGCCGGATTATCATGAAGTCCTCAAGGATGGCATCACGGTTGTTGTGAACGGTACACTGACCGCCTCTGTGGACAATGGCCAGGCAGACTTCGAGAAGCAGTGGGAGGAGGCAGTCGGGATCGATCTGACGATCCAGCAGCTTGACCACTCTGGCTACACAGACGCAGTGGGCCGTCTCTTCGCGAGCCAGGATTATCCGGATGCGATGATCATGAGCGCTGAGATGTTCAAGCAGTATGCGCCGACAGGCCTTCTGTGGGATATGGCGGATGCGTACGCGAACGCAGAGTTTCAGTCCAGGATCACGCTTCCAAGCATCAATGAGAATATGAAAGATGCGCAAGGGCATCTTTATGCCTTTGCACCTGCCTATGGCAATGGCTGTGTCACCTATGTCAAGAAGGCATGGCTTGATGCGGTGGGGATCAACATAGATGATATAAAGACGTATGACGACTACTACAATATGCTGAAGACTTTCCATGACGGCGATCCGGACGGAAACGGCGTCGACGGCGATACATACGGCGTTGTAGCGGCAGGATTTATCGGGACGGAGGCTCCATGGATCAACTATCTGCCCGAATTCTGGCAGGGGGCATTCCCGGCGATCTATCAGAAGGATGACGGCACATGGGTGGACGGCTTCCAGGAGGATGCGACCAAGGAGGCACTTCTGAGGATGCAGCAGGCTTACAAGGACGGCGCGATCGATCCGGAGACACTGACCGCATCGACCAAGATCGCGCGTGAGAAATGGTTCTCCAATGACCAGAAGGGTTCTGCCGGCGTGTTCACATACTGGGCAGGGACATGGTACAGAAACCTCACAGACTTTTTAATCAAGAACGAAGTGGACGAGGAGCTTGTACAGCTTCCTCCTATCCAGGAGATCAAAGATACGTTTGGCGGATATCTCAACAGGGAAGCGCCGGTGTGGGTTATCATCGACCAGGGTGATCCTGTGCACAATCAGGCAGTGTTCGATGCGCTGTTAGATACAATGCTCGATGGCGATGTCGTACAGACACTGTGGGTATACGGTGCAGAGGACGTACACTGGTCCACAAAGGCGGAGGAGTTTACGACCAATCCCGGAACGGAAAAGGAACAGTCCTATTCCTATGAGGAAGGCGAATTCCACATGAAGCCTTCACCGAACGATCCGAACACAGTATGGAAGAAGAACTATATCGATCCGGCACTCGCGATCTCACCGCTGACAAACGGCTTTAACGATCAGGATGAACTTGCGGCGGCTGGCAACAAATTCTTTACAGAGAACTGTGTGGACGCACCTGCCACACCGGTTTCCGAGACATTCACAAATGAGTCCGGAACGATCCACGACGCAAAGATGGCAGTGATCACGGCAGTGGTAGTGGACGGCGGCGAGGTGGAGCCGGCAATGCAGACCTATGTTGACACGGTTGGTCCGATCATAGACCAGTGCCTGGCAGAGCTGAATGCGGCGCAGTGATATAGCGGCAACGATGAACAGTATGGTATAAAATATGGCAAGTAGTTTGCGCTTCTGTCTGCGAAGGACTGTAAACAAATCGACGAGCAGGATGGCAGGGTCATTTGTTTGCGGTTCCCCAGGCGGGAGCGCAAATATTGTCAGGTTTGACCCGATCCGGTCGCATCAATATAAATATATACAGAAAGGAAGAGAACGGTATGAGTAAGAAAAAAGTCGTAACCTCCAGCGGCATAGAGGTTCGGGAGAAACCGCTTGGGCTCCGCATATGGAACAGCAGGGGATACTACCTCATGTTTCTGCCGGTTTTGCTGTTTCTGCTTGTCATGCACTACTGGCCGATGCTCGGTGTGCGCTACGCATTTTATGATTACAAGCCGGTGGGAGCAAAGACATTTGTCGGTTTCGATCACTTTGCGAAGATGTTTTCAACCCCGGCTTTCTGGACCGCATTCTGGAACACGCTCGAGCTGAGTATCGCAAACCTGCTCCTGACCAACATCTCGGCGGTCGTGGTATCTATTTTCCTGAATGAGATGAAGAATCTGTTCGCAAAGAAGACGCTGCAGACGATCATCTACCTGCCGCACTTCATGTCGTGGGCGGTCGTGGCATCGATCTTTAGTTTGTTCCTGTCACCGTCAAGTACCGGTATGGTGAACGGTCTCCTGAGAGACTGGGGAGTGCTGGGGGAGGCGGACAAAAATATCTACTTCCTCGCGAGCACGACATGGTGGCGCCCTATTTACTGGTTTATCCAGGTCTGGAAGGAGACAGGCTGGGGGACGATCATCTATCTGGCTACCCTGTCCGGCATCAACCCGGAACTGTACGAGGCTGCGGACATCGACGGCGCTACCCGCATGCAGAAGATCCGTTTCGTGACGCTGCCCGCACTGTCCAACACGATCATCACGGTACTGATCCTGAACCTTGCGAAGGTCATGAATTTGTTCGAATCCGTGTTCGTACTCTATAACAATGCAGTATTTGAGGTGTCGGACGTCATCGCGACATATATTTACCGTCAGACCTTTGCGATCGCGCTGCCAAACTACGGTTACTCGACGGCTGTCGGCCTGTTCCGTTCCCTCGTGGGCTGTGTGCTGGTACTGATCTGCAACCATGTGAGCAAGAAAGTCCGCGGCCGCGGTATTGTCTAGGAGGTGTGGTTAATGGCAAAAGAAATGGTTAGCAAAAAACCCAGCGAGAAGCTGCATGTATTTGACGTTGTGAACTATATCGTGTTCATATTGATCGGACTGGTCATCATTGTTCCGATCTGGAAGGTGGTCGTGGATTCCTTCAACAAGGTTGGCGTGTACCAGTTCATGTTGTGGCCCAATTCGTTCACGCTGGATGGTTACAAGACGATAATTGGAACCCAGCAGCTGTATATGCCGTTCATCATCTCGGTTGTCACTACTTTGCTGGGAACGCTGTTAGGACTTATATTGTCCACACTCGGCGGATACGTGCTCGTCCAGTTTGAGATGCCCGGGCGCAATCTCTTTGCGTACATACTGCTTTTTACCATGATCTTCTCGGGTGGTATGATCCCGGAGTATCTGGTGATGAGAAGATTAGGTCTGGTGAACAACTGGTGGATCCTCGTCGTAAAGCACGGTATGAATGTCTACAACCTGGTACTGATGAGGAACTTCTTTGAGGGCATCCCGGGATCGCTGTATGAGGCGGCAAAGATCGACGGCTGTTCTCCGATGGGGATCTTCTTCAAGATCGTGCTCCCGCTCTCCAAGGCGGCGCTCGCTTCCATCGGATTGATGTTCTCGGTAGCCGTGTGGAACGACTACTCGACCGTGAAGATCTACATCACAGATCCGCTCCAGGTCAATTTCCAGTATAAGCTGAGAAATATGATCATGGATGGCGACACCCCGATCACAGGTTACAAGGTGTCGCAGAGTACGCTCTACAACGCGGGTATCATCTCGGCGGTCCTCCCGTTCATGATCCTGTACCCGTTCTTGCAGAAGTATTTTGTGAAGGGCGTCAACATCGGGGCAGTTAAGGAATAAAGTTAAGGATTAAGAAAAAAGAAAAGGGAAACGACGGTTTCCCTTTTTTGGAAAGAAAGAAGAATATACTATGGAAGACACTGCAGTCAGGATCTTCTGGGCGGCAGATTCAACCGTTCAGACAAATGACATCACGACATATCCACAGACGGGGATCGGACAGGTATTTTCCCTGTATACCAGAGAGGGCGTGGTCCTGTCAAACCACGCCAAAAACGGCAGGAGCACCAAGAGCTTTATGGACGAGGGGCGGCTTGCAGTGATCGAGGGGCAGATGTATATCAATGCCGCCAGGAAGCATCACGCCCATCCGGTGCTGATCACGCCTCTGGAGCGCAGGTGCTTTGTGGACGCGAGGCATCTGGGGATGGGCGCCCACTCGGATTATGTGGCGGCGATGAAGCAGACGGCGGAGAAAAACCGGGTGCCGCTGGTGGATCTGTACAGCATGAGCCGGAGTGCGCTGAAGAGCGCGGGCGAGCCGGACAGCCGCAGCTTGTATATGTACTTCGACGCCGGAGTGTACGAAAATTATCCGGAGGGCAAGACGGACAACACACATCTGCGGTACGAGGG